>SXGR01653679.1_pt1 | contig 14355 bp, 10 predicted proteins | sample 3174711 | NCBI WGS metagenome assembly SXGR01 (sample SAMN11356860, study PRJNA531348) | freshwater metagenome | isolation source: freshwater sample F1-60 | place: China: Fuxian Lake, Yuxi | collected 2017-12-25
CCCGTCAAGCACCACTGTGCGCTAACCTGCACCCCGCCATTGCTAGTGGTCAACGATCACTTTTGTTGGATATTCTGAGAGGTACGCTCAGCGCAACAGGCGGAAATTGCCCGATTTGGACAGACCAGCATCGGCAGCCCTAAACATTCAGTGCGCTCTGCCAGCGGCTGGACCACGCCTACTCACGCTCCGCCGCGTGTGCCATTCCTACAGCGCAGAATTACCAACCCAACGTCTGATCAAACTCCAGTTCCGGAACCGGCTCTGCATCCACAGGGAACGTCCACAGATAATCCCCCGCTGCTCTTACAACCTGCCCCAAACCCTGTTAAGTGCCTCGGTGAGGCTTGTAGTTCATTGGATTTCCGCCAAGTTATTGACGGGTATTGTTGTACCATGTAGCGAGTTCATTTGCAGTTGAAAAGTTTCTAAAAACTCTGGAATTTGCAGTAATATGTCGTCACTTAACTCTAGCTAGACCCTAGAGATGTCTGCGAGTTGTGATCGTAACTTTTTCCTATTCCACACATAGACCCTCGCTAACACCACGCTTTAAAGGCAACTGCAAAGTGCAACTTGGACGTTACCAACAATCTGCCGATGCCAGAACTATTTCGAAAGTTCCAGCCGAAGGGTTATCACTCCGGCTGGAACTGGAGGCTAGCTCATACAGCCCACGCGCCCCACACCCCATTATTTAACCTACTGGGCGTACCAGGCATACTTCATCACCCACACATTGTGAGCGCCATCGCTAAACACACCCTTTAGTTTCGGAGTAGTACCCATGGCAAGGACGCCATCGAACAAGAAAATTGAGGCGGCGTCATCGACCCAAGCGATAGATTGCGCTTCGGCGTACTTCTCATTGCGCCCTTCCAAGGTAGCGGCATCATTGCCTTCCGCGACAAGCTTATCGACTGTCTCGTTGCAGTAGTGCGCGTAGTTAAATGCCACACCCGGCCATGAACTACAGGAATACATGGTGACCAGTGGATACGATATGTCCCCCGGAAAGTTGGAAGGGGAATGATTGGAAAAGTCATAGTATGGCGCTTGACCAACTGGCTGATTTAAGACGGTGAAATATTGGGCAGCGTCGATAATTTCGATCTTGATATTGATGCCAACATCTTTCATGTAAGCTTGAAAGGTTTCAGCAATCTCAATATCCCCATGGCGTCTGCCTTTTACCGTGAACATCAGAAACTCTTTCTCCTTGCCCTCCCACTCACGAAAGCCATCACCATTAGTATCCACCAAGCCAGCTACTTCAAGCAAGGCCCTAGCCTGTTCCGGATCATATTTATAGGGCTCGTTACCCCGAAACCCAGCCACGATTTTGGTAGATAGGCCGGTGGCAATAGGATATTCGCCATCAAAGATAGCTGTATTCATAGCTTCCTTGTCCATGGCTAAGTTGAGGGCTCGACGCACGTTGGGGTTGTCCAGCGGCGGGTTATTATGGTTAGGGGGGATGTGGAAGCTGCGTGTACTAGGGGCGGTCTCGAGAATAATATTTTTGTTGTCTTTCAGGCGCGCCCTTTCGACAGGGGCAAGGTCTTTGATAAAGTCCACCTCGCCAGCCTCTAGCATTAGCAGCCGGGTATTCGCATCTGCGATCTTTATTGTTATCCGATCAAAGTTCGGGGCACCTGCTTGCCAATAATTTGGGTTGGCCTCAAGTGCTAAACTGTCATTGGGCAGGTATTCCGTAATAACATACGGGCCGGTACCAACAGCTTGGTTCTTGAGATCATCGGCGGTTACGCTCTCGACAAACTTTTTGCTATACATCATCCAAGAGGACCCGCAAAAGTAGTTGAACATTACAAATGACGGTTTTGTGAGAGTGATGGTGACAGTATAGTCATCAACGACTTTTACAGGATCAAGCGCAAAGGGAATTTCCTTCACATACGGGGAAGCTTGGGCGATCTTGCGGTCGAAATTAAATTTCACGACCTCGGCATTGAAATCAGACCCGTCCGAAAATTTAACGCCTTCACGTAGTCTAATGGTATGTACCAAGCCGTCGGCAGAGACTTCCTTGCTCTCGGCAAGGAGCGGGGTAACCCTCCACTCAGGGTCAAACTCGAACAGGCCCTCGTAGAAGAGTACGTAGGGCTCCGTATCGGCGGCAATTCTAACGGGATCCAAGTGTGTCAAGCTAGCAATAGCCATTCTTAGGGTTCCGCCCCTAATAGGAGCTGAGCCCTCCAAAGCGGCAACTTGATCGATTACCATCGTAGCGACCTCGGTTGCTGGAGCTTCATTTGCCGCTGGAGCTTGAGTTGCCGCCGGGGCTTGAGTTGCCGCCGGGGCTTGAGTTGCCGGAACGGCTGCTACTGGCTCAGCAACCAAAGTTGGAGCTGGTGCAGCACACGCTGCAATCACCATAAATGCTAACGCACCCACTACTCTTGAAGAATTAACAAGTCTTTTCACTTTTTATTTACTCCTTGATAATAAACTCGTAACGAAAAAAGGTCTTCCATACACTCTCGATAATACGATTGCGTCTTTCCTGTCAACCTCTAGTATTGTATCACAACTTTCCAGTTCGTGGGTCAAGAGCAACGCGCAGGCCATCGCCAAGAGTGTTAAAGCCAAAAACTACCAGCATCAAAATCAGACCAGGCAAGTACATGGTGTGGGGACCCTTTATTACCCAGCGCAGGCTGTCCTGAAGCATATTACCCCATTCCGCAGTTGGAGGCATCACACCAAGGCCCAGGAAACTTAGACCAGCTGTCACCATAATTGCTTGGGGGATCACGAGGGTGAACTGCACGATGACCGGCGCGGTGATGTTGGGTAAAATGTGGTACCACACTATGCGTCTCACATCCGCACCAAGGGCTACTGCGGCTTCAACGTATTCAAGGTTCCTAACCAGAAGGGTCTGACCGTAAGCCAGCCGCGCAAAAACGGGAATGTTACCAATGCAGATTGCAAAGATAAGGTTACTGACTCCTGTCCCTAAAATAGAAATGATGGTCAAGGCAACAATAATACTCGGGAAACTAAGCATAATGTCCACCAGCCGCATAATTGGACTCTGAATTTTCTTGAACCATGCGGCAGTGATACCCAGAAATACGCCCAGCATAGCACCTAAAGAGACAGACATGGAGGAAATAAGCAGGGAGACGCGTGCCCCATATATCAGGCGCGAAAGCATATCCCTTCCGCTGTAATCGGTGCCCAGTAAGTGCTCCGGGGTGCCCGGGGGTAAAAAGGAATTACGAAGGATCATCCTATTGGGATCATATGGGGCAAGGAACGGCGCAAACGCAGCCGCGATGACGAAAAGTATTACTAGGACGCCCCCCAAGGTTGCCAAAGGGAAATTATTGCGGAAACGAATAATTCTGTCGAAAACGACCAATCTATTCTTTGAATCAAAACTGAGCATTACTTTCCACCTAGCTATAAGATATTCGCGGATCAACAAATACATAGGCAACTTCAACAACCAGATTCACAATAACAAAACATGACGAAAAGATAATAAGGCACCCTTGGACAACCATGACATCGCGCTGGTTTACAGCCATCACCAGCAGGCGCCCCATTCCCGGCCACGCGAAAATCGTTTCAGTGATGATTGAACCACCAAGCATATAGCCAAACTGTAGCCCAATAACTGTAACCACTGGGATGAGGGAATTCCGCAGGACGTGGCGAAAAATCACAGTGTACTCGCGAGCACCCTTGGCACGCGCCGTGCGCACGAAATCTCCGCCCATGGTCTCCAAAACGGACGACCGGGTGATGCGGAAGGTGGCAGCAGTAGCATAACTTGCCAAAACAAATACGGGCATAAGGTAATGCTGCCAGCTTGCGTTCCCGGCAATTGGCAGCATTTTCAGCTGCACACCAAAAATATAAATCAGAATCAGTCCCAGCCAAAATACAGGAATGGACATTCCTAGCAGTGCAAATGTGGTGAGACCATAATCCAATATGGAATCTTGTTTCACTGCCGAAAGCAAGCCCATGGTGATCCCGAAGCTTGAGGATACTAAGGTTGCTAAAAATGCCAATCTGATGGTATTGGGGAAGCGCACCTTGATTTCCTGATTGACGTTTACTCCTGAGATAAAAGATTTGCCCAAGTCAAATTTGACGAGGCGTCTAACATACAACCAGTACTGTACATGAACAGGCTGGTCCAGACCCAGCTCCTCGCGCACCTTCGCAAGAGTTTCAGCGGAAGCCTGTTCGCCTGCAAAAACAACAGCGGGGTCGCCAGGAATTAACTGAAAGAGGAAAAATACGGCAGAAGCAACCAGAAAAACAGTGGGTAACATTTGCAACAAGCGGTATACGATGAGTTTTTTCACGGCGTTTCCTGAATCTTCGTTCTTAAGAAAGTTATGCGGGTTGGATTTGCAAAAAAACTTTACTACACCGTGCAATAGTCGGCGATAGGACGCTAAACCTAAGCTACACCACTAAATTACTGAACATTTTGGCACACATGGTCGTAGTTTGTCCGGTTTTTTATCCAAAAAAGCTATATCCCTTCTTGCCTTACCCCAGAAAATCTTGACTACCGCCTTTCAAGCCCAGGCACAACCAGCACAAAATATATAAATGTGCAACTACGAAATGCCTGCAACACTTTTGAATGCGAGCGCATACAGGCGCACCAAATTATCCTCGAAAAAAACTTGCAGAGGCCACTTGCGGCGTACGCAGACATCCAGCCCTCAGACACCTTTGAAAAAAGTCTGTCGGGCATTAAGCGTCAAGTCGCTACCCTTCACGACCACAGCCCCTCCACAAAGTCCCCCGCACCCATCAATCTTGGACATATCCGGGCTTCGTCAGTGCAAGCTCAATAATTGCTGGCAGGATCTCGGCTGGGGCCTTCAAGATCTCCCGCTTCCCAGCTTCGCACGAGACCTCGCTTACTCGGGTGCTTGCAATCAAGCCCGGGCGCTACACACCGCATGACCCAAGGACCACCTGTTGACCCTGATGCCAAACAGCCCGAGCTCTCTCGCATGCGCCAAGCTAAGTCCCTCGATCCAGAGCTTAGAGGCGAAACAGGCGCTTTTGTCCACACCACTGAGTACGCCCGGGTTAGGCAAGGCTTTACCGATCGAGCCGTGTTGGCCCGCATTCTCTCCAGCGCGACTGCGCTGTAACAAGGAAAGATAACCGCAAGGTTGACGTCGCTGATCCGGCCCCAGTACTTGACCGTGGTCGCCTCGACCAGCTTATAACGGGCACACCTGCGACGTTTGTCAAGAACCTCGACCCGCCCTCTGAGGGGTCCGGTCACGTCGCCACCCGGCCGCCGTCGATCAGCAGCCCAATCCCCGTCGTGAACGACGACTGCGACGAGGCGAGGTAGAGCACGGTCTCGGCGATCTCAGCGCCGGTGCCCATGCGCCCCATCGGCGTAACCTCGCGCCAGCGCTCTCGAGTCGCCTCTCGGTCGACCGACCGGTCTAGATTGCGGTCGTTCATCGGCGTGTCGATGACGCCGGGACAAATCGCGTTGACCCGGATGTTGTTGCGCGCGTGCTCGATTGCAAGCACCCGAGTGAGCGACATCACGGCGCCTTTCGAAGCAGCGTAAGAAACGTTGCCGGCTACGTTGGCAAATGCACTGACCGATGCGTTATTGACGATAGTCCCGCCACCGGCGCGCAGCAGCGCCGGAACCGCGTGCTTGCACCCAAAGAAAGTTCCCTTGAGGTTGACAGCGATGACGCGGTCGAACAGTTCCTCGCTGACTTCGTGGGTTCGAGTCACCGGCTGCTCGATCCCGGCGCAATTAAAGATCGTATCGAGCCGGCCAAAGCGGCTCTCGGCAAGCGCAATCAGCGCGGCAACATCTGCTTCGCACGAGACATCGGTTGCCAGAAACGCGACCTCGCCGCCGGCTAGCATGATCGCAGCCGATGCATTCGACCCCGCCTCACAGTCAATGTCTCCAATCACTACTTTCGCGCCCTCACGAGCGAACAGCAGGGCGGTCGCTCGTCCCATTCCGTTACCGCCACCCGTAACCACTGCCACCTTACCTGCGAGCCTCATTCTCGCCTCCCAGCCGTGGTTGTCGGTCGACGCCGGCGCACGCAACTGTTGGCGGATCGGAAACTTATCATCCAAACCATGCCTTAAATATACACTACGACCCCACACTGGTCAATCAGCACTCCTCGCTCACCTACACCCGACTATAGTCAACTGGAGAAGAGTCTCCTAAACAGATTCTCTAGAAAGATTGGTGCTATATAAACGCAAATTACACAAATTCCCTTAACCAGCCCTACCAGCAGGAAAAACTTTCGCCACGTCTTGCCAGCATGTGGTCCAAACCTATGCAAGCTTCGAAGAATGTACGGTTTCGGCGGCACAGATTCAGCACCCACTGTATGATCTAAATACATTGCCTTGATCAGCCAATCACCCGCACTGGCACTGTACTACAACTGATCATTACCGGGTTCCACAGTCAGGATTACCGTTTGGTCAAACTCAACTTCTGGAGCTGCCTCAGTCACTGCTGCCTTAGAAGAAAACTGGTGTGTAATTGTCGACAACAGTAGTTGTGCGCGTTCTGACGCAATTGCTAAAGCCGGATTTACTAGGCAAATATCTTCCAGTATGTGCCACACCATGTCGGCTCTCTGATGAAATCAACCATGAATAAATACATACCCACCCGCCACTCCGCTTGCAACTATTCGAAAACCAGCTAATTCCGAGTATCAATCAATCTGCCCCCAAATACTATACAGGCGTCCAGCCTAAATACACCATAATCTACGGGGTAGGTCTTGGCCTGCCAGACTTCTTCCCTACCGCCAGCCTCCGGCCTATCTGCACCGACAGTCGGGCCCGCCAAGGCGTGTTCTGCGCCAGCATTACGCAGTGGGTGTCCCGATGCTTGCGCCCCGGCAGAAACAATATCTAAATGCGATCGTAAAAAAACCTAGTTGCGCTCAGCCGCAGTTCGCTACCTCTTCGCAACCAAGTCTTGTGCCCCTGTAGCTCATCGCCAGCCCACTCTAGCCGCTCGCCGGCCCCCTCGACCGCGCACAATATCGTACCGGCAGCTCGCGTTTATAAGCACAGAACTTAGGATAAGCACCTCGTGCGGCAAAGCCACTTCAAAATCTTTGGCAAGCCGAAGGCAACTCTTGTTCATAACAATTTTTTTACACAGCACCACCTTGCCTCGGGGATGCGCACACTCAAAGCGATCTTTGTCGTTGTGTGTTGGTCACTATTTCAAGTTCTTCTGCAAATGCGCAATATTTGTACACAAAAAACAGCTAAGGCCCACCTTGCATTGTTTGACCGCCACATGGGGCTGAACACCACCAACATGGGTGCGTAGAACTAAGTCAGGCACCCCACATCACCAATCTGTGAGAGCTCCTGTAACAAGACTGTCACATGGGACATCGGCCTTTGGAAGATTGCCAACGCCCGGCCTGTCTGCAGGCAGGTTCCATGCACATGTTTTATTCTTCGCATGTTCCAAGGTAGCACTTTTTCGTTTGACGCTTCTGCATCTGCATCCACAACATTAGCCCCAGAAATAAAAACAGCGTCGTCAGGCCGAAATAGGTCCGCATGCCAAACCTCGGACTTATGAGTCCAGCGGCGAAGGGCGCCAGGCCCATAGCAATAAACTGGAAGGCCGTGCCGTAGGACATGGCACGGGCATCCATGCCAACCGGCGAATACTCGCGAATGAGCTGCGTGATCGCAGTGGGCATTGCAGCTCCGCTCAGTCCGAAGGCAAGCCGCGCAATCACGAGCTGCACTGGCGTCTGCAGCACGAGCAGCGGCAGGTGGGTAATCACCGTCGCTGCCGTAGTAAAGGTCAGCACGCGGCTTGGCCCGATGCGATCGATTACCTGGCCCCAGAAAGGCTGCGCGATCATCATGGAACACGCCATGGTAATTCCCACCGCGCCCACCCAAAAAGTCTTTACTTCGGAGTCAGGGTTCATTGGCTCCAGAAGTTGCAATACAAACACTGTGATGTTGGTCACGCTGCCATAAGACATAACAGAAAAGAGGAAACCCAAGCCAAACAGCGGCGCAATGCGCGGAATCACCACAACCTCGCGTAAGTTGCCCATCCACTGCAGCCGCCACGGGCCCGAGGCGAGCTGCTTCACTTCGCGCACGAAAAAGCCGACGAGCAACGTTCCGCTCAGCAGAAAGCCGCCGCTGACCCATAACAGCCAGCGCTGATGGTCGACAATGGTCGCAAGCATGGCGCCCAATACAGGCCCGAGCGCTTGCCCCAAGAAGCCGCCAGTCTGCGCAATCGAGACCACGCTGCCGATGCGCCGGGGCGGGGTATTGGCCAAAAGAAGCGACACGGCCGCCGGAGTAAAGCCATTGAAGATCCCCGCCAGCATAAATAGGCAACCAAACCACATGGGGGTGGGCGCAAAACCCACCAGCAGCAGCATGCAACCCATGCCGCCCATGGATCGTAGCACCATCAGCTTGCGGCCGTAAAAGTCGGCGATACCCCCCCAAATCGGATTAAAAATGAAGCTAACGATGTAAAACGCCAGCAGCATGCAACCAAGCCAGGTCTCAAGATTTTCGTGAACCCCCAATTCGCGCACCATCAGCGGCACAAAAGGCCAAGACAGATTGAAGCCCAGCGCACCCAGTAAATTGCTAACCGAGATCACCTGCAGATTGCGTTGCCAATGGGGGTATTTTGCAGGCTCGTCGTCAGCAACGGTAGAACTCATGGCGGTGACAACAATCCAAAAGTAGAAGTAATGAGACAACGCTGCATCAACACTGCCATTTGCATCTTCTACGTATCGTGAAACACAGATCAACCCCTCATTTTTAGGCGAAACAACCGCTGTATGTTTAAGCTGATTTATCTAAACCACTGGTTGCTGCTGCCTGAAAAATAACGACCCAAGTTTCCTGCCCGCAGCAGTCCGCATCACTCGTGGAAACATGCCGGCATACGCCCCGCAGGAGAATCTGAGTAGCGCTAGCAATAGTCTTCTGGCACGCAGTTGTGTTGCTACCAAGCCCAGCGCTACGACCACAGTTGTAACCACCTCTATCAGGCGCTTGATTTGTTCGAGATCGATTGAGATAAGTTATAGTCATAGCTTGTCAGGGTTGAAAAAAGCTGGAGCCCTACATTCCTATAAAAAGATTTCTCAGCGGCTCAAAACTTGCGTCCGCGGGAGATAGCTAACTAGATCTACCAACCCCATAACTTTCCACCTCCCCAATATTCCACGTCGGCAAATTATTAATTTACAGAATAAGACTGGGCTAACTCGGGATATGCTCACGTGACATATTTTAGAACAGGCAATTAGTTTATTGTCGCGATACATTACTTCTAATTATTCCGTAACACATCTTGTCAAGATACAAATGTTTTACTGGGCTTTATTTTTCACTTTACAACCAGCCAACTGGTCAGTCAGAATAGGTATACAAACGCTTTGGATTTTCAACCAGCATTCTGTGAATCTGCTCAACGGTAACTCCCACATTCAGAAGCATCGGCACAAACGTCTTGAGAATATGCCCGTAGCCCCTTCCGCCGTAATGTTTCAGGCATATCTTTAAAAAGATATCATGGGAAAGCAATAGTTGGTCCCCATAACCAGCATCAATTAGACGTTTGATGTTGAAGGCATTTTCGTCATCCTGAGGCTGTCCCGTGCCAATACTGGGGTAAAACAAATCAGACCCAATCAAATCATATTCAATAAATACACCTCGTTCGAGTACGCTCACCTGATAATCAAAATCCTTTCCGCTGGCACACATGTGATCAATAATTGTGTGACGCAGATCCCCTTCTTCCTCGACAATAATGTCTACTACCCGGTTTGCCATTCGGTAAAAACTAGGCTGGTGAATGGAGAGGGGAACTTTTGTCAGAATTGAGGCCCGCACTCCTGCCCGTAAGCATTTGATTTCCTCCGATGAAAAGTCCACTCCCACTCCCATTTCACCAATAATTCCAGCTCGGATACCAGTTCCATTTACTCCAATGGTGAGATCTTCCACCATCTGATCCACAAGCTGAGGGATGCTAAAGTTCTTAACCTCCGGCGGATGAGCAGCTTGATAATAATAGCCTGTACCCATAATAATGTTTACACCGCTCGCTTCGCTGACCTTTTTAAGCTTCTCAGGAAATGGCCCGATTCCTCTGCAAGAAACATCTACGACCGTGCTACCGCCCAAACACCGAAAGATTTCGAGTTCCTCAGCGGCAATCGTTTCATCCAGCATAAATACATTGTCCTTGCTGGCATATGGATTGACGCGAAGTTCCTCGTAGAGGGACCTATCCACAGGCATATCTCTCAGATGACGGGCTGCCTCCTCGGGTTCACCAAACCAGACCGGCCCATCCACCATGATGTGCTCATGCACCAGAGTGATGCCCATCTGTTCAACAGGAATGAGCCCGGTCACCGTCATAATCTTTTGTGAACTGGAAAACTGACTTTGATGGTTCATGACTTTCAGGAGACCTCACTTGAAATAGGCTAAGCTATACATTTATCATACCATTCTTGAAATAGTTACAGATGTAAAATGAAGGTTCTTAGTCAAGCAATCCAGTCATCAAAAAATTGACACAACCCTTGAACTAATCACTTAGATGTCCACCTGCAGCCCCCTCGCAATCAGTGCCGTCAATAGACCACTTTTTTAGTTAGCTTCGTTCGAATTCGGCGACGAGTAGCCAACCGTAGCCAAATTCGAACGAAGCTATCTAACCACAAATGATGCCGCTGAAGGTTCAGGACACGCGCACTCTTAGGTGCCTGATAGCGTGTCTACCGCAGTGACAAAACATAGATGAAGAAGCAAAGAACCAAGCGGCGCATGTACAGTACCCGCGGCTGCCTCAGGTCGCTTTCGGCAAGCACGCACCCTAGTTAGTGCGGCAATCTGGTCCATGTTTGGTTACCGTTTTTACGACAGTCCTGAAAAAGCCACTAACGGGCAAACTCGGGCGGCTGGGCACGCGGTCTAATCACCACTCCTACCTGCGACGCCCGCATTTCACTGGACACCTTGCTACATAAATAGTGAATACGAATAAAAACCGTTCACAAGTAAATTTGACTCCAAAAACAGCAAAGGCTCACCACAAACATGCCGGCAACGGGGCAAGCCGCGGAACGTGTAGCCCTGCCGCCAAGCGGTCGACTAGCAGGCTGTGATATTGACCACATCGTAGTGGCGCATCAACTCTAGTTGACCAACAACTGGATCTTGTGCCGCAAATAAAATGTTTTTGGCAAGTGTGCGGCAGTTGCCTCAGATTTCGCCGGTGTTACCACCTTTGCCCTTACACGGATTCACAACAATATTAAAAGCACCGCGGATGCGGGTGAAAAAGACGAGCGTCCGTGCGTCGCTCATGACTGCGGCCAACTCGAAGCCACGACATTTTATTATAGGAAACTTTTTTTGCTCTAAGTACAACAGCTGTTAACCGGATGCAGTGGCGATCTGCAGAGCGTACTCGGCTTTAATCAGCTGCCAATGCGCATGTGCTTCACATAGGGCCGGGTACCCATCCACCTTATCAGGGAAGACGCGGTGAATATCACACACGAACATATCGCGAGTATCGCCGCACCTTTCGGTCCTAGAGGTTTCGACACTGAAAACAGGCATGCCACAACGGTGCCGCGCAGCTTAGCGCGCCGAATAGTTTTTAGACCAGAAAAATTAGGTACGGTCGCTCCGGTTCATCGCCATGATACGCCTCATTAAGCTACAAAATCGTCCGATCCTTATAGCCGTGATGAATGAAGATAGTCTAGTTCCAAAATAATCATTGCCCAGCTAATGGAAATACTACCGCGCTTAATCCGGCTTGAAGTCGATATTGCCGATCGTCAGCGTTTTGTCATTCTGAAAGTGCCTGTGGGGGCCACAAGCTTAAGGCATAAATCCCAGCGGCTCAACAACGGGAAGACAAACTTTGCCCGCCTCTCGAAGGCACTAGGCCTCTCGCCCGTTCTACCCCATAGCGAATGGTAGTATGACGCAGAGACACCGTCGCTATATTCGACACATCGCTGTGGTGCTACACACCGCACAGGGTCAATCAGGAATTCGGCGTTCACCTGAGCTTCTAAGTCATCTGGACGGTACTGAAGTTTTGTTCGCACAAGTACGACGCTCCGCAGGCAGTACCGCGGACCATCTAGTATCAGATCGTGGGGAGCCCTGCCCCGCTACTCCTGCCATCAAGCCTCTGCTAGATTTCGCTTCGATAAACAGAAGAGAATCCACGCAAGTACTCTGAGCGCATCCATCGAGGACTCCGAGTGTTGTGCTGAAAGTATAAGCCGGCGCCTAGAAGTTCTGTTATTGCCCTTTGCGCCCAACCGCAATGAGTTATATGATGATGTCCTAACCCGGCAACTGGCGATGGTACCAATTCTTTGGCGATAGGCGCGTAGCGCCTGTCATGGTCACCAGATAGTTGTCGGAGAGCAGAAAGGCGCGCTCGCCGTCGAGCATTGCGCTGGGATGGAAGGACAGCACCATATTCTGCTGCAGCAGTTCGTTGGGGGTGTACCAAGCCGAGATACCGTCGTTCTCGTCGAGCCCGATGCAGTGACAGTCAGGAGTGTGCTTGCCCACAACAGTATAGCCCGCTTCAGCCCAGAGGCGGGCGCTCGTCTCGGCGATCAGACCAATGGGATTGCCCGGGCACGCAGTGTAGGCGCAGGCTTCTATCACACGGCTCTGCGTCTCAAGTTGGGTTTGGAGCCGGACAGGCAGAGGATTGTAGCTGTAGAGATTTGAAATCTCGCACCAATAGCCGAGAGGGCTACAATAAACTAGTTCAAAGACATAGATATCGTCGACCGTAAAGCGGCGGTCGAGCGCAGTGGGAATCGTATATGGTCGCAGGTCCATGGAAAACTTCTGGCGGCCCCAGATGCATCCGACAGCGCGCATAGCTTCTTCGGCGGCCGCACCGGCCTTCCAACAATTGACTCCCAGGCGCGCCGCTTCCTCAAACGCGGCTAGACCTGTCACCATCATCGCGCCCATCTCAGTGATGTGCATTACTTCAAAGGGCGTCTTGATGGCACGCATAGCAAGCACTTCTTTGGTCACGTCGACAAATTCAAAGTCGGGCAGCTCACGGCAAACCCGCTCCCATTCGCCCATAGTCCATCCAGTCGCCACGCTTTCCACGCCAACACGCTTGTTCGGCCCAGCCATTTCTTTGAGTACGGCGACAGCACGGCCAATCACATCTCGCATGTCGAACTCTATCCACTGGGTGGTTGCTTCCTGCTCGTTCCATTTTGCACCGTAGGACGATGTCATCAAAAGTGCCGGTTCCACGCTATCCTCACCCAGCACCACCCAGGCGCGGCCCGACCAGGCGACCCAGTTGGTCAAGTATTTGCACATACCAGAGAGCCCTGGCCCCCCCGCTGAAACGACCAATAGGGCGCCCAAATTATTTTCCTTTAGCATGGCCTGGAAACGGGCCACACGCCGCCCCACATCTTTTTCAAGGGCAAGGCGTTGGTTCATCGCTTTACACTTTTAGTGCGCACTCTTGTAAGCCGCATTGGGAAAAGTTACTTCTAGATTGGAGCACAGGCCGTGATAGACCCGTGCCTTTGAAGTGAGGCTTGGCTTGGTATTAGTTCTAGCGTGTCACTCATAATTGCCTCCGACCTGAAATAGCGGCCAAGATGCCTGTTCGTGATGGTGGCAGGCCACCCAGTGTTCGTCGTCAATCTGCCGTAGAGGAGGCTCCACGCGACGACAATGCTCGTTGACCAGATGGCATCGGGTGTGAAAGCGACATCCGGGAGGCGGATGAAGTGGTGACGGCGGCTCGCCATCGATAGCAACAGAAGTGGTCCGTTTCAACGGGTCAGCCTGAGGCGCTGCCAGCAAGAGACCCTGAGTGTAGGGGTGGCGCGGGTGCGCGAACAATTTTTTGCGCGGTCCGATCTCCACGATTTTTCCCAAGTACATCACGCCTACCCGAGTACTGATATACTGCACAACACTCAGGTCATGCGCAATGAAGAGCATAGTCAATCCCAACTGCGCCTTAAGTTTGAGGAGCAAGTTGAGTACTTGCGCCTGAGTTGAAACATCCACCGCTGAAACTATCTCATCAGCGACGATAAAGTCCGGTTCTACTGCCAGCGCGCGTGCGATGCCGAGACGTTGCCGCTGCCCGCCCGAAAAGCTGTGCGGATAGCGATTGAGGTAGCGCGGGTCGAGGCCGACCAACGCCATAAGCTCGCGCACCATCTCGGTGCGGTAGGCGCGATCGCCGACCTCGTGAATGTTGAG
>SXGR01212136.1_pt1 | contig 14352 bp, 12 predicted proteins | sample 3174711 | NCBI WGS metagenome assembly SXGR01 (sample SAMN11356860, study PRJNA531348) | freshwater metagenome | isolation source: freshwater sample F1-60 | place: China: Fuxian Lake, Yuxi | collected 2017-12-25
CCGGCATGCTGCTCGCGCTCGTCACGATGGCGGCGAGCCTGTGGGTGCTGGACGACCTTCGACGCGGCGCCATCGTTCTTGCCACGGCCGGCATCGCCACCGCTGTCGTCATGCGACTCGCATTTGCATCGCGGCAGCGCGCCGTGTGGGCACTGGCCGGCGCGGTGGTCGTCGCCGCCGTCGCCGTCACACAACCGCCACTGAACGAACGCATGCTCGAAGGCGTCACCAGGGCAGCGCGCCAGCACTCCGGACATGTCTTCACCGTGGGTCACGCCTACAAGTTGCTCGACAGCGGCTTTTACATGAATCCGGCTACCCCGGCGTCATCATCAATCACGTTGACGCCCCCGCAGGCGGTGCGCTTCGTCATGCGCGCGCTGGTGAGTTTCGTGCTCACGCCGCTGCCATGGCAGGCGGCTTCGCGCGGCGAACTGGCATTTCTCCCGGAGCATCTGCTCTGGTACCTGTTGCTGGCGACCGTGCCCTTCGGCCTGGTCGCGGGATGGCGGCGCGATCCGGTGGTCACCGCTGTCCTGATCGGCTTCGTGTTGCCCACGGCGCTGGTGCTGGCCCTGACCAACGGCAATGTGGGAACGCTGCTCCGCCTCCGCGGGCTGGTCACGCCGCACCTGATGTGGCTCGGCATTCTGGGCATGTGCATGATTGGCGAAGCGCTGGTCGCACGCCGGCGTGAGACCACCGGCCGGCAGTCGTGGACGCCGGCACCTGAAGGGACCGTGGCATGAGCGTGATCGACGAACAAGGCCGGCTGCTTGGCCGCGTCAACCTGATCGATGCCGCCGTGGCGGTGTTCGTGCTGGGATTGATTCCGCTGGCGTACGGCACGGCGTTGTTGTTCCAGCCGGCGCGGGCACGCATCGATTCGGTCACCCGCGTCGACATCTCCAACGAAGAGCGCCGCATCGTCGCCGGCGGCAGCCTGCTCGCCGCCAAGCTCAATGTGAAGGGCACCGGCTTCAACCCCCAGCTGCGGGCGTCGATCGGCGGCGCGCCGGCGCTCGCCGTAGTGTTCGAGAACCCGAATTCCGCGGACGTGCTGGTGGGCCCCATGCCGCCGGGAGCGCACGATCTCGTCCTGATGGACGGTGTGCAGGAGGCCGCGCGGGCGAACGGCGCGGTGGTGATCGACAATCCATCGACCCGGACGCTGCATGCCGTCGGATGGCTCACGAACCTCACGCCCGAGATGGCCGACGGCTTCAAGGTCGGCACCACCTTCGCGACCCATGAGGTGCTGACGCTTGGCCCGGCGAGACCAGCGCGATCGCGCATTCGCATGGGCACCATGGATGCCGACGTCCCGATCGAAGGACGGGTCGAGCGGGCGACGGTGCTGGCACTTCACTGCGACCCGCAGGGCGCCGACTTCAGGACTGGCCAGGAGCCCTGTATGATCGGCGGCCAGCCGGCAGCCGGGACGCCGCCGGTGACCGTGGTGCTGCCGGGGAACATCGGCTTCTCGATCGCAGAGCTCTTTCCCCCCACGCCGCCCACTCGCGGCCGGGTCGTCGTCCGCCTCGACGGTGGCGTAGACGGCACCGTCATCAAGGCGGGCGATCACGATACCCTGCTCGATGCGCGAGCCGCCGTCGTCGTCACGTCCGGTGGACGTGACTTCAGCGTGGAACTGGGCCTCGATGAGTCCCGGGAGGGCTGGCGCTATCGCGGCCGCCTCGTGACGCCGGGTGCCCCCTTCACGTTCAACGCGGGCCGCTACGAAGTTCGCGGCGAAGTGCAGTCGGTCACTGCAGCCCCGGCCGGAGCCAGACCGTGATTGGTAGCGAGTTTCCAGGGCTGACGGATGCGACGAACCGGAGCCGGCTGGTCAGGGCGGCCAACGGATTCGTCCATGTGCTGGCCGCGGCCGCGGCCTCATCCTCAACCGGACGATGGCTCAAGGAAGGACGCGAAGCGTTCGATCGTCTGACCGCTATCGAACGACTGCGATGGTCGGCCACAACCTTAGGGTGGGCGGCCGTTCTTTACTGGGGTGGGTTGGCGGTGATGCCGCCTTACACCGCCACCGGCCTGCCGCGGCCGTTCTTCCTCGCCCTGGCCGTGGTGGCTTGGCTGATCGCGGGCAACGCCGAGACGGTCGCGCGCGCCTGGTCCACGTCTCGCGTCGCGCGGATCGTTCGCTGGCTCGTTACTTAGTCGCTCGCTCCGCGCCCACGCGCACGTAGAGATCAATTTGCGACGCCGCGAGCACTAACCGCAGCAGCAGGCGCCCAAGAACAAGCGCCTGCCCACCCACCACCAGCCGCCACAAGGTTGGCACCGAGCCGCCAGGAATGAATTCACTGGCTGCGTATCCGGCGAACAGCACTGCCAGTCCGACGCCGTTGAACAACAGCAAGACGACGACCGTCGGCCATTCCTGCCGCACCAGCCGCACGCTGTCGTTCAGCGCCTGCTGCACCGTCGCCCGCCCCAGGACAATGGCCAGCTTGGCGAAGTCGAGAACCTGCCCAAGCGTCAACAGGACGCCGCCGAACAACGCGGCCAGGAGCAGGCGCCAGACGAACGCGGTGCGTTCGAGCGCACCATCGACCAGCCAGTCGTACAGCGGTCCGAACATGGCGGCATGCAGCGTGAGATACAGGACCAGATACGCGATGCCACCGGCGACACCAAGGGCCAGCAGGGGCACCATCGACTGCCGGGACGCGGCAAGTGCGGCGCGGATGCCAATGCGGGAACCATTCGCCAGCCGCGCGACGACACCGCCCCATACCGCCGTCCAACACACAAAGAACACGGCGATCGGTGCCAGCATCGGCAAGGGCGGGGCCGCGCCATCGAGCACCGCATCGAGATTCCCGAGTGGTGCGGCGACGCCGATGACCGCGGGAGTCAGGAATGGCGCCAATCCCGGCGCGTGTCTCGACACTTCGTCCAGCCAATCGACGTCAGGGGCCGGACGGTCATTGGCATCGACCACGTCCAGCATTTCCGGCGTGGGCAGGCTCTGCTGCATCCACGCACCGAGCGGTGCGGCCACGGCCAGGGTGAGCAGGTAGAGCGCCAGCAACACCAGCGGCGCGGACACGACCCGCCAGACGCCGCTCAACCAGGTACGGAGGCTGCCCATCAAAAGAAGGCCGACGACGACAGGAGCAGGTCCTGGAGCCACGTGGTCCAGCGCACCGCCCACGGCAGGGTAACTGCCGGTGATGCCGGGAGCAGTGTCCGCGAATTGTTCAGGCGATTGACATCGAGCAGCAGGGTGCGCGCCGGATCGATCCGCGCCCACGTCGCCGGCGCCGGCCCGTGATACACCGACGTCCTCTCGAGGGCGCGGCCGTCCCAGTGATCGTCACTGCGCTGACCATCGGCGAATCGCACTTCGACGTCAAGAGCCCGGCCCGACTCGAACGGCCCGACAGGCGGCAGGCTGGTGCCGGTAAACACGGCGTCGCCCAACCGCTTCAGCACCACCGTCGTGCGATAGCACGGGCCGGCGCCGCAGCTGCCGGACCCATCCGGCACGCTGGTCAGGTCCGAAACCGCGTAGTCATAGATCGACGATTGCCCGAACGCCTGGTCTACGAACCACGACAGATCGCGGTCGGCGGCGTCGCCAAGAACCTCGAAGAACATCGCCGCAGTCATCGTCTGTCCGGCGTAGCGGCGCACGGCGCCGCTCAGGCCGCGCTGCAGCGCCGGCCACCCCAGATAGCGCTCAAGGGTCGTGATGGCCGCGGCAGCCTTCGCCATCTGCGCGGGACGGGCGGCTGCCGATGGATCGCGCAGGTCGACCGAAGGTGCTCGTCGAAAGGCCAGGGCACCGATGCCGGTGGTCTGACGGTTCAGCCGGGCCGCGCGAATCGCCCACGGCACGAGGCCGCCAAACCAACGGGTCTCGAGCAGCGAGTAGTTGAGGCGCTGGTGACGCCGATCGAAGATGCGCTCGAGGGTGCGGCTCTGCGCGTACTCGGCAAGACCGTCGGCGAGATAGCGATCGGGCACGACCACCAGCGTGCCCCACCACTGCCGGGCAATGCCGCGCGCCACTTGCGCCTCGAGGGTCAGCGACCGCTCGGGTTGCAGCCAGCGCGCGCGAATCGGCACGACGCCGGCGATCGCCGTGGTCGTTTCTGGAGACTGCCAGGGCACATCGATGATCGTCAGGCGATCGTACGGATAGGGCGAGAACCACGCGCTGTACTGATCGATCGCCTCGCGAGCCGCGTCAGCAATGCGATCCGCGTGCGCCGTGTGATCGGGCTGGAGCCACACACTCAATTCGCAGGTGGCTCCGGAGGCGAGGGTCAGGGGGACCTTGTGCTCGACCCATGAGCCGCCCAGAGTCGCCCGCACCCTGTCAGCGGCTGACGGATCCAACGCCGGCGGTGCCCCTTGCGCGGCAGCCGGAACCGCGAACACCCACAAGAGCACCGCGGCGACCGCCACGCGCCACGCGCGCGCGAAAGATTTCAGCTCGAAATACAACGCTGCTATTCTAACGGCAGGTTTCCGACGCTGGCATGCCTGACTTTTCCCGTCGCAACTTCCTCAAAGCGGCCGCCGTCGGTGCCCTGACGACGACCGGGCTCACCCGAGGCGAGGCGTGGGGACAGACACCCACCCGCGAAGTGCTCTACAACGGGATTCGGCTCGGCTCGCCGTGGCCACCCGACAACCGTTACTTTTCGCCCGACCCGATCACGCCGCCGTATCTTGCCGATCCGCCGGCCGTGATCCCCATTGACGTTGGCCGTCAGTTGTTCGTGGACGACTTCCTGATCGAGGAGTCATCGCTCGCGCGCACCTTCCACAAGGCGCAGTACCACCCCGGCAACCCGGTCCTGCGACCAGCGACCCCGTGGGAGTATCGCGACGAGTACGCCGATCGCACGCAGACCAAGCCCAACCCCGCGGCCATGCCGTTCAGCGACGGCGTGTTCTACGACCCCGCCGATCGGCTGTTCAAAATGTGGTACATGGGCGGCTACAGCCAGAACACCTGCCTGGCCGTGTCGAAGGACGGCATCTCCTGGGAACGGCCAGCGCTCGACGTCACCAAGGGCACCAACATAGTCCTGACCCATCCGCGTGATTCGAGCACGGTGTGGCTCGACCACGAAGATCGCGACGGCGGCGGGCGCTTCAAGATGGCGTTCTACAACGGCAGCGAGGGCGGGCTGTTGTTGTTCACCTCCCCTGATGGTATGCACTGGCGGCAGGTGGGCAAGTCGCGCAACCGCGGCGACCGTTCGACCTTCTTCTGGAACCCATTTCGCCAAGTGTGGGTCTTCAGCTTGCGTGACGACGTCAATGGCAACCAGCGGCACCGCCGCTATTTCGAGTGCCGCGACTTCGCGAAGGCCCGCTGGGATGAGGGCCCGCCGCCGCTGCTGTGGATCGGCGCCGACCATCGCGATCGGTGGCGGCCTGAATACAACACGCCGCCCGAGTTGTACAACCTCGATTGCGTCGCCTACGAGAGCCTCGTGATCGGGCTGTTTACCATTTGGCACGGTGAGCACGTCGCCCGCGAAAAGCCCAACGACATCAGCATCGGCTACAGCCGCGACGGCTTCAACTGGTCGCGGCCAACCCGCGAGGCGTTCATCGGCGTCTCGGAAACGGCCGGCGACTGGAACTGGGCCAACGTGCAATCGGCCGGCGGCTGCTGCCTCACTGTGGGCGATCGCCTCTACTTCTATGTCAGCGGCCGACAGGGTGAACCCGGCACCAATCGCCCCGGCGTGTGCAGCACCGGCCTGGCGACCTTGCGCCGCGACGGCTTCGCCTCTCTGAGCGACGATGTTAGGACGCCGCAACCGGTGCGGGCCCGGCAGTCGCCCCCGGGCAGCGTGACCACGCGGCCGCTCCGCTTCTCCGGCGGGCACCTCTTCGTGAATGCCGCGGTCACCGGCCAGCTTCGCGTCGAAGTGCTGGATCGGGAAGGCCGCGTGATTGAGCCGTTCTCCGCAGCCAAGGCGGTTCCGGTCACGGGCGATGCGACCCGGATTCCGGTGTCGTGGCACACCGGTGCATCGCTCAAGTCGCTGGCAGGCGAGATCGTCCGCTTCCGCTTCACCCTGACTCGTGGACGGTTGTACTCTTTCTGGGTGAGTGGCTCCGCGACCGGCGCCAGTGGTGGCTATGTCGCGGCGGGCGGACCGGGATTCCGCAGCGGGCGGGACGTGTGAGCCGGCTTGCCACCACCGGCCTGCTGGCCGTGCTGCTGGCCGCATCGGCGGCCCTTTACTTCGACCGCCTCGATTCAGCGCCTCCTCACATCCAAATCGACGAGGCGATGATCGCCATCAATGCGCAGGCGATCGCCAGCACAGGCCGCGATCTGCGCGGGGAGTTCCTGCCGCTCTTTACCCGGACGGCCGACACCTCGTGGTACCAGCCGCTGGTGATCTACGCGAGTGCGGCGGCCCTGGCGGTGCTGCCGTTCAACGAGTGGACGGTTCGACTTCCCACGGTGCTGTTCGCGTTGACCAACATCGCGCTGATGTTCGTGTTCATCCGCCGCCTGTTCGGCAGCGTGACGCTGGCGGCACTGGCGGCGATCATGCTGGCGATGACGCCTGGACACTTCATCCACGCCCGGTATGGCCTAGACTACCTGTGTCCGGTCACCTGCATCCTGGGCTGGCTGGTCTGCCTCGCGGCGTATCGCCAACGGCCGCGACCGCAGCTGCTGGTGGCGGCGGCGATCATCCTCGGCATCGGTTTCTACTGCTACATCTCGTCGATCGTGATGATGCCGCTCTACCTGGTATTGACGCTGCTGATGCTGTACGACGATGGCGCGCCGCAGCGCTCGCTGGCCCTGGCCGCAGGTGTGTTCTTCGCCCTGCTGGCACCGTTCCTGCTGTGGCTCACCCTCCATCCCGAAGCCTACCTGGCCACGGTGGAGAAGTACGGCCTTTACGACACGAGCCAGCTGAACGCGGCGCAAGGCCTGCGCTCGACGTTTTCGTTCCTCAGCATCAGCCAGCGGCTGGACCAATACTGGAACTACTTCGACCCATCGTTCCTGTTCTTCGGCAGTGGCATCAAGGTGCAGTTCTCGACCAACCTGGTGGGAGTGTTCCTGGTGCCGATGGCGGTCTTGATCGGTGTCGGCCTGTTTGCCGCGGCCACGCATCGGGCCGAACCGATTCATCGCATCGTCTTGTGGGGATTCGTGAGTGCGCCACTGGCGGCGGCCATTCCAACCGAGCAGAACGCGATCTTCCGCGCGCTCGGCTTGTTGCCGTTCGGGGTGATCCTGGCGGCCATGGGTGTCCGGCACCTGTGGCGTCACCCACTGAGCACACCAGTGGCCATCGGCCTGCAACTGGGCGGCTGGGCCGCGACGCTCGGCGGCGCGGCATTCGGTGCGTGGACGCTTGCCACGCGGCAGGCACTCACCAGTTCGACGGTGCCGCTCGTGGTGGCCGGCGCCGGCGCGCTCGTTCTCGCACGATTCACCAGCCGGCACACGCAGCTGAAAGCCCTCACGGTCGCGTTGTTCGCCGTGATGCTGTTGCAGTTCAACGGCTTCCGGTCCGACTACTTCAATGACTACCGCGTGCGCTCTGCATTCTGGATTGGTGGCAACATCGGCGGCGCGATGGAGGACATTATTGGCCGCACCGAAGCAGCCCGCGTTCCCCACGTGTACTTCGGCACGCTGGCCTCGACCAGCGGCCAGTTGGATTGGCGCAACGATTTTCTCGACACCTATTGGCGCTTCTACCTGCTCAAGCACCATCGCCTCGACCTGCTGAGCCGCACCAGCCGCTTCCAGCCGGCGTCGATTGACAGCGTGCCGGCCGGCAGCCTGATTCTCGCCAATCTCGAGAACACGGCGACCAACGCCATGGCGGCCGGCGGTGTATTGACGCGGGTGGCGGTCATTGACGAACTCGACGGCCGAGGTTACTTCGTCATCTACCAGCGTTAGCATGCCGGTCCCGCAGTCCCAGCCACGGTCGCGCATCGTTGCGGCAGAGCCGTGGCTGGTGCTCGTCGTGGCACTGGTGTGGTGGGTGGCGTTGTACCCCGGCCTGTTCGGCGAGGATTCGCTGATCACGCTGACCGAGGCTCGCGACGGCGTTGTCACCGCCTGGTTCACGGCGTGGTGGGTGACCATCATCGACCTCATCACCATCGGCACGCGTGCCATACCGCTGCTGACGCTCGCCGGGGTGTTGGTGCTGGCGTGGTCAACCGAGCAGTGGGCGGCGGCGACATTTCCGGCCGGTCCCGCCCGCGCGTGGGCCGTCGTCCTCATCTGCGCCACGCCCCTCGTCGGCGCGCTCGGCATCCAGGTTCGTCACGATGCGTGGATGACGGCGGGCCTGCTGCTGTGCGTGGCCGTGCTGACGCGCACGGAAGGACGACTCGAACGGTTCCGCGCCGTCGACTACGCGCAATTGGCGCTCGCGGTGGTACTGATTCCCACGCGCCACAACGGGCTGGTCACGCTGATTCTCGCGGCGGTTGCCGGTCTGTGGGCTTTCGGCCAGGCACGGATGCGCTATGTGGCGGTGCTCGCTGCGGTGGCTCTTGGCGTCTTCGGCGTGGCGCAAGCGGCCACCCGGAGCGCCGGATTGCCGCACAGTATCGACCCGGCGCAGGCGGTTGAGTGGCTGATGGCGGACGTCTCCTGCCTGTTGACTCAGGATGGCGTGGCGCCGACTGCCGATGAGTGGGTCGCGCTCGAAACCATCGCCAGCCGGGCGGATTGGCCGCAAGCGCGAGCGTGTAACTTCGTCAGTCCGCTGTTCATTGCCCCGACGTTCCGCATTGCGCAGGTCGAGCCGCACATGAGCGGCTTGGTTCGCACCTGGCTGACACTGACGCTCCGATATCCGGCTCGCATGACCCTGGTGCACCTGCGCCGCGTCTCGCTGTTCCTGCCGCCATTCATTGTTGGCGTGCAGGACCAGAACTACACACCGTTCATCCACTCCACGATCCTGCCCAATGACTTCGGGTTGGCGTGGGCGTTTCCAGAGGTCGCTCACCTCGCGCGGCAGCCGGCGCGAGCCTGGAACGCGCTGCGACTCGTGCTGGCGAACTCGGCGGTGTGGCTGGCGTTGATCGCGTCGGCCGCGTGGAGACTGCGAGGCCTTCGCCCCCAACTGCTGCCGACGCTGGTCATGGCGGTCGCGTTGAACGTGGGCCTGCTCCTCACGGCGCCGATCTCAGAGGGCCGTTACGGGCTGTTCATTCTGATTTGCGGTCAGATCACACTGGTGTTTTGGTGGCTGGAATCACGACAAGCCCGCGGAGCCTTGCGGGGATGACCGCCAACCACACCGGCACGGCCATGGCGCTCGTGTTGCTGCTGGCAGGAGCGCTCTATCTCGGCCGCCTGGGTGACGCGCCGATTAACATGACGACCGACGAGGCGCGCTTCGCGGTCCAGGCGCACACGCTGGCGGAGACCGGCAGCGACAGCCGCGGCAATCGCCTGCCGCTGTTTTTCCTGATCACCGATCCACTGATTGCCAATCACACCAGCGTCGCGTGGTGGCAACCGCAACTGTTCTACTTGATGGCTGGATCCTTTAGCATCCTGCCGGTCTCGGAGTTCGCCGCTCGCCTGCCGATTGCGCTGATCGCGCTGCTCAATATCTGGTTGATTTACGCGGTAGCGCGTCGCGCTTTCCCCAACCCGTGGTACGGCGTGGCCGCGGCAATGCTCCTGGCCCTCACGCCGGCGCATTTCATCATGGGTCGGCAGGCCACCGACTACTTCCTTCCGCTGGCCTTCGCGCTCACCTGGTTGCTGTGCCTGCTGGAATGCTAACGGCGCGATTCAGCGGGGACCGCGGTCGCCACGGGCCTGGTCCTTGGGCTTGGTCTGTTCTCGTACATCACGTCGTGGATGGTGATGCCCCTCTACCTGGCGCTGACGCTTCTGGTGCTGTGGCAAGCGGGCAAGTCACGGCGCTTGATGGCCCTGGTCATCAGTGGCTTTGCCATTCCCCTCTTGCCCCTGGCCGTGTGGCTGACCGCGAACCCGTCGATGCCGAGCGATGTGTTCACCAACTATCGCGTCTCGACGGGCCCCAGGCTGGTCGAGCGCACGGCGCTCTACTGGGACTACTTCAATCCGTCCTACCTGTTCTTCTCTGGCGGCTCGAACCTGACGTGGGCAACGCGCCAGTCGGGGATGTTTCCACTCGCGTTGGCAGTGCTGCTGCCACTGGGGATCTGGAGCATCGCTCGCCGACGACCGGCCAACCTCCGAATGGTCTGGCTCGCAGGGTTCTGCCTCGCTCCGCTGCCGATCGTCGCGGCGCTGCCTGAAGCGCCGCAATACGCCACGGCTCGCCACCTGCTCGCGGTCCCGTTTGGCGTGCTGATCGCCATAGCCGGTCTCGAGTGGTTGATGACCGCGGGCGGCCGGGCCGGCCGGGTCGTGGCAGCAGTCTTGGTTCTGTCGATGCCGGTTCAGTTTGTGTCGTTCGCTCGTGATTACTTCACGGACTACCGGCTGCGCTCGGCCTACTGGTCCGACTCGATGAACATGCGAGGCGTCGTGGCGAGCGTGTCAGCACTTGATGCGACCGCCAGGGTGCCCGCCGTCTACCTGAGTGACGAGGACCTCGGCGAGGACAAGGTGGTGAAATGGTGGTTCCACCTGTTGGTTGCCGGCCGCGAAGACCTGTGGCGACAGACGCGGTATTTCTCGAGCGGGCGAACGCCCACGGCAGAGATCCCGTCGCAAAGTGTGCTGGTGGTCCGCCAGGGAAGCCGGCTGATGCCATCGCTGACCGCGAGCGGTGACTGGTCCATGGCCGCCACCGTGACCGATGTCGCTGGCACGGCGACCGCGACGATCCTGCGCCGGAACTAGGCTTGAATGCTGGTCGCGCTCGAGACGATGGTTACCGGAGCTTCCGCAGGATCGCAGCCGCCTCCCGATCGTCAACATCGCGGACGATCGCCTCGACCTCCCACGCGCCGTCAGCCGTGAGCTGGGCAATCACGGTGTTCTCGACGTACATCACGAGGATGCTGTCGGCGGGCGCGACACCAGCCTCACCGATGTCGCTGAAGAAAAACGTCCTCGCCAGCAAGTCCTGCCGTCCGGCCTTGGTCAGGTGGAAGCGCCAGCGCGCACCGCCCGAATCGAGGTTGCGACGCAGGAACACCGCCGGCACCCGGTCAATCTGCGTGATATGTGCGGCCACGCCGTCAAAGGCCACCGAATCAAAGTAGAATGCCGACCGCTGCCGGTGCAGCGTGAAGTAATCCTCAATGAAGGGCTTCAGCTGCAACGGCACCGCGGCCACCACCACGATCGCACCGGCGCGAAACCACGGCACCTTCGATCGCCAGAGCGCGCCGAAGCCGGCGCCGACGACCAGTGACGCCATTGGCAACATCAGCAGCGCGCGTTGAATCGCCTCGGCGTGACCGCTCATGGCCGCCGGCATCGGCGCAAACACCAAGCCGGCGATAATCGGCCAACTCGGGATCGGGTCGCGGCGAGTGGCAAGCGCGATCAACCCGACCGGAAACAACACCGCAACCGGCAACAGGAACACGCCGACCAGTCCCGTTGACATGGTGATGTTGGGCGCGCCGACGCGAAACAAGAATGTCCACCCGAAATAGCTGCGGTAGCCTGGCGCCGCCGCCGCGAGATTGGCCAAGCGGCCCTGGTCCGACGGCGCGCGATGCGTCTCGAGAACACGATAGCGCTCGATCGTGTCGGGTGCGACCGTTGGATGATAACTGAGCTATGCGATCAGCAAGATCGGCGCAGGCGCGAACCCGGCGCCGGACGCGAGTACCGCCCGCGACCAGCCTGCGCCGCTGCGCCAGAAGGCCAGCCACGACACTGCCAGCAGGAACGGCATTACACCCCACGAGGCGATGTAACTGAAGCAGCCGATGCCAAGGACGATGCCCAGGGCCAGCGCGGAGCGGACGCGACGCAGGTCGAGATAGTCAGCCAGTAGCCACACCCATGCTGCGGCAAACGGCAACACCAGCGTGTAGTCCAGCGCCTGGCGGCTCATGATGAAATGCGCCGGCGTAAGGGCGATGGAGATGGCGGCGGCGAGCGCGCCAGAGAAGCCGAACCGCATCCGGCGCGCCGCTGCGTAAACCAGCCACGGCGTCAGCAGCCCGCCGATCAACGCGGTCGGCAACCGAACCGTCGCATCGGTGAACGAACCGACCTTCAGCACCGCCGCGATCAGGTAGAACAGCATGGGGTGATACCAGGTCTCGCCCCAGGGCATCTTGACGGGATCGCCGAGCGGATCAGCGAGATCGAAGAACAGCGGAAACCGATCGCCGTTGACGTTTCGGCCGGACGTCGCGATGGTGTAGCCGCCGTCGGCGAAGTGCGCTTCGTCACCGCCTATGTACACGGGCGCGCGATCGAGTCCATACACGTAAAGCGCCGTGGTGGCGGCGAGGACCAGTAGTAATGCGGCGCGCTGACGAGGCAACAATGTCCTCAGCTTAGTTCGGCTGACGCAGGCGGGCCAGCGTCAGCAAATACCGCACGCCAGCGGCCGAGATGATAGAGGCAAACGGCGTGATGTAGAGCGCTCGTGCAGGAATCGGCGTCTCGGCGGTCAGCGCGGCCGCCAGTGGCGCCACGGCCAGGCCGGCCAGCCACAGGCGGGTCAATGGCGTGGTCGGTTCACGCAACAGCGCAAACAGGCCCACGGGCAACAGCGCAATTAGCGGCGGAAACAGTACGCCACCGGTCAGGAACAGAAAGGCCGGATTGAAGTAGTCCCAGTAGACCTCGGACCGCGCGGTCAGTCCGACCCAACTGGTGATCTCGCGCGCACCCTGCAGCACGTTGTAGCGATCGGCGTCGTACAAGTGGTGGCTGTTGATGGCCGCTCGGAGCTCCTCTGGGTGGCGCAGCCACGCTATCAGCAGCGGCGAGGCGCACACCAGGAATGCCGCCAGGCAAATGGCACCCTGACGCCACGGCGCCACGCGGCCATGGATCAGAATGGCGATCGTGATGACCAGGTAGACCGGCATCATCACGACGGCAGACAGTGAGGTGTACAACCCAAGCCCCAACACCGCGCCGGACGCGATACACCACGGCACCGCATGCGTCCGGCCCCAAAGAGCCGAAGTCAGCATCCACCCGGTCAGGGGCAGCAGCGGCAGCAGCGCAACCGGGTTGCTGGCAGCCAGTTGCCACAGCAACGGCGTGAGCCCAAGCAGGGCGGCAGCGATGATGATGAGTGAGGATGTGCCTGGCACGCTCGACCCGGAGCATTATAATCGCCGCGCCAGCATGTTCAGCGAGTGACTCGAAGTGACCGCAGCCGTTGATCTCCTGCAAATCGCTGCCTGGAGCGCCCTCCGGTTTCCCTACGTACTTGTGCGTCTGCTCCTCGAGACGCCCGCCGCGCTGTGGCCTGCAGTCGCGGGCCTGCTGGCTCTGACCTGGGCCTGGACTCGAGGCCGCGATAACGCGGCGCAGCATGGTTGGCCGGTGCAGGTTGCGGCGCTCCTGCTCGGTGCGTTGACGGTCGGCTGGTTCTTGCGCTGGGGTGCGGTTGACTGGGCGCAGACCACCGACTGGCAAAAAGAGTGGGCCTACTTCTCGGCGCTCCAGCAGGCGGTCGTCAACAACACCATGCCGTACCTGATGCCGAGCTCGTTCCAGGGCACCGAACGATACCTGGCCAACCTCGAAACCGTCGTCGCACCGCATGCGCTGCTGTTCAAGGTCATCAGCATTCCGCAGTTCTTTCTTGTTCACGCGCTCCTCGCCTTCGCTGTGGGATTCGCAGGTCTGGCCGCCCTGCGGCGGGAACTGTAACTCTCCATGTTCACCTGGGCGCTCTTCGTCGCGTTCTTCCTGCTCAACGGGCACGTGACGGGACACCTCGCCGTAGGCCATACGCAGTGGTCCGGCTACTTCCTGCTGCCGTGGGTCTTCCTGGTCGTGGTCCGGATCGAGCGCGGTGACACGACCTGGTGGAACACCCTGACGCTTGCCCTCACGCTGTCGGCCATGATCCTCATCGGCGCCTGGCACGTGTTCGTCTGGTCGGTGATCTTCATCTCGGTGGCGTGCCTGACTGAACTCAGCCGGATGCTGTTCTTGACGACCGCCATGCTGCTGGTGGCAGGGCTGTCGGCGATCCGCCTGGCCCCTGCGCTTTTGACATTCGGTACGGGGCGAAACTCCTATCTGGGCGATTTCAGCAGCCCGGTCGCGCTGGTCGCCGGCCTGGTCGGCGAGCCAGGGGCCGTGACTGGTCCGCTCGACTGGGTTGAGTACAACACTTTCATCGGCTGGGCCGGGTTCGCGCTGTTGTGTGTCGGCCTGCTCCAGGTCCGCACGCCGTTGTGGCGGCCAAGCCTGGC
>SXGR01436424.1_pt1 | contig 14350 bp, 9 predicted proteins | sample 3174711 | NCBI WGS metagenome assembly SXGR01 (sample SAMN11356860, study PRJNA531348) | freshwater metagenome | isolation source: freshwater sample F1-60 | place: China: Fuxian Lake, Yuxi | collected 2017-12-25
CATGAGGTTCCACGAGGCGTCGTGGCCGTCACACAGCGCGGCGGCGGTAACGAACCGCACCTTGTTGGTCGCGCGATATTGCGCGAGCCGGGCACTTTCGGAGAGGTCGGACATGGCGGATCCTGCAGGCGGCCAGCGGGGGCCGAACCAGAGACGACCCGCCAGCGAAAGGAAGACTGAAATCTAATTGACGTTAACGTAAACGTCAATGTTGCACGTTGAGTGCGTAATGCTCGGCGAGCCAGGTTGAGTAGGCCGACATGTCGACGGTACCCGCGAGCGTTGCCGCACCGTCGCGGCCGCGCAACAGGTAGGGATAGCGCCGGATCATCGCCTCGGCCCGACTGCGGTCGAGGCCCGCGCCCAGCTGCGCCATCGGACGGCCGCTGCCCCGTGGGTCGGCTGACGCCTTCGGGCGAGCGCCGGTCGTGGCTTGCGACGCGGGCGGCGCAGCAGTCCGCTCGCCCGACGTGCGTGTAAGCGGGAGGCGGAACTCCCGATCGGGTCCGGGCGCGAGGAGGCTGCGCGCATCATGGAGCATCGGCTCGGTCACCGTCTGCCAGGCCACATCGAGTGCCTTCAGACCGACTCCCGCCTTTCTCGCCTGCTCAACCATCCATCCGAGTGCAACGTCGGACAGATCGCCGCTGGGGTGACTGCCGCCGATATCGCCATGATCGCCGATGAACCCGCGCTCAAGGCGCCAGCCTCCGGCCGGTGCCGCCCGATCGGGGCCAATCGATTCCAGGGGAAAGAACCGGCGCTGCTCATTCAGCGCCACCGCATGCACGACAACGCGCGCCTGGGGCGGAACGCCCAGATTCCACTGCGCGTTCGCCTGGCCGTTCAAGCCGAACTGGGCCACCGTATCCCAGAGCCCGATGAAATTAAGCGACACGCAGCGCTGGAGCGACAGATAGTGACCACTACTGATGCGGGCAGCAACGGTGTTGGCAAAGTCACGCGCCATCGCCGCACCGCGTGAAAAGCCGATCACATCGACATTGACAGGTGCGCCGCGGGTCTCGGGTGAGCGAAGCGCGCGATCGAGCACGCCCAGCATGTGATCGACCCGGCGACGCGCGCTCAAGGCCTGCAGGGTATCGAACGCATCGGCGCCGATCCCCGAGCCACGGTCCAGGGTCCCCACACCGCTCATGTAGTGGCGGTCGCTCGCGTCATGAAGACTGAAAAACTTGGCGACGTTCGACAGCGTATCGCGGCCGTTCGCAGGATCGCTGTTGCCGGTACCGTCAAAGGCAAAAAGGATCAGGCCGAGGGGGTCGGTCGCCTGAACCGGGTTGCCAGCCGCATAGGCGTGGAGATTCCAGCCAGCCGCAAGCCCTAGCGGATCGGGTTCCAGGTAGCGCCCATGACGGGGGTCAAAGGTGCGCTGATAGTTGTCGTGCAGTCCGGTCTCACGATCGTGATATTGGCCGGGTAAGCGCAGCGGCTGGTCAAATCGCCCGTCCTCCTCGATCACCTCGCCATAGGCACCGAGCCGGGCCTGCCAGACCGGGCGGCCGGCCTGATCGACCGCCATCTGCGGCGTACCCAGAGGATCGGCGAGAAGCCAGGTGATGGCGGGCGCGCGCACGCCACGCCGCGCCGCCGCCTGCGACTGGACATCCGGCTCGACGATTGCCACCACCCGGCCCTGCCAGCGGATGAAGTGCCGCGTGATCCGTCCCGCTGCGTCCAGTTCCGCGACCAGTGCGTTTTGATGGTAGAGAAAGCGCGTGGTCCGGGGCAGCGGACCGTGCACCCGCTTGAGCACCCGCTCGCCCAACGCGTTGTAGCGATAGTCGATCGCACTGGCAGGGGCCGACGTCTGCTCGCGGGCGGGCAACGTATCGGGGCTGCGCTCTGCCCGCTCGATCCGACCCGATGCACCATAGCCCAGCAGCCAGGGCCCGTGGCGAAGCGGCCGGCCTGCCGGGTCGGCTGCAGTTGGCAACACTGGTTCGGTACGGCCTGCCTCATCGCGTAGCAGCCTGAGGTCGCCCCCCGGCGAGTAGTGATAAAACGAGTGCAGGGTCGCGCCAGCCGCGCGCTGCCACTCACGCACAATCAGCCGGCCCGCCGCATCGAAGCCGAAGCGCTCCTCGCCGTCGAGGCGCTCGATCGCTGCCACCAGACCGTCATCACGGCGCCGGATCTCGAAGCGGGCAAGCGACTCGCCGCCGCGCTCGCGGCGCCAGTCAAGCGAGGCGAGCCGCCCGTCGCTGTCAAACCGACGAAGTGCACGCACCCCCGCACCCAGTCGTTCGGAGACCGCATTGCCCGCCTGATAGTCGACCGACTCGACCAGCCAGACGGGGTCGGCGCGGTCGGGCAAGAGAAGTCCAAGCCGGTAGGGCCGACCCGAAGCATCATACTCATAGCGCAGCCTGAACCCATCTCCAAGCGAGCGCTCACTGAGTCGGGAGGCTACGTCATACCTGTAGTCGTAATGGATTGACTGCATGCCTAGTCGATGCGTGAGGCGGCTGAGACGGCCGGCCTCGTCATGCATTGCCCGAAGATCATGCTCCGGGTGACTGAGGCCGACGAGCCGCATCCCTGTCCATAAAAACCGGGTGCTGATCCGACCGCCTGCGGCCACCTGCTCGCGGGAGAGCAACCGCCCCGCGGCATCAAACTCGCGCAGATCCTGGCTGCCATCGGGCAGGATCATCTTCACCGGGTGGCCTCTTGCATCATGGAACACCTGGCGAACCCCGCGCTGCGCCGAGCGCTCCTCGATCACGCGCCCAAGGTCATCGAACCGGGTCTCCGTGGTCCGACCATCCGCATCCACCTGAACCAGTGATGGGCTCGCGATCAGCAGCCCCAGGGGCAGGCTACCCGGCGGCTGCGTCTCGGCGCCCGGCACGGTCGGCTGGGTGGTCTGAGAGGCAATACCGTTCAAACCGAGCTTTCGAGATGAGTGATCGCTTACCAGTTGACTCAGGACGGGGTGGTCGACCGGCACCGGGCGGCCCGCGCCCTGGCCCATTGCGGATAGCCGTCCCTGACGATCGCGCAGCCACTCAAGCACCCGCGCGCCGTGGTCCAGCCGCGCGAGTTGCCACCCCGTATCGAAGCGCCGGGCGATCACCAGGCCATCGGCGAGCGTTTCCCGAACCGGTCGGCCGAGCGTATCACGCTCAACGCGGCGGATGATTGACTCCGGGTGGACCACCGCCTCCAGCCGGCGGAGCCGGTCGTAGCGGAACTCGGTGCGCGCGATCACCGTCGGCCACGTATCGGGGTGCGCCGCGCCCCCGGCAGGCCAGGTCGTTGGCGCCGCAATCGGCTCGGGCCCCAGCTGCTCCAGCGCGACCCGCTTGCCCGCGAGATCGCCGCTCTCGGCATGAATCACGCGTACCGCGCGCGCCACGGGGCGCACGCCGTCGAAGTAGGGCGCCCACCCGCGCTCGACCAGCCGGATGATCTGCCCGCGATCGTTGTACGCAACCTCGATGTGCCGCCGCCGGCCCGCCAGCACCCCCGGCGCATCGATGGCAGCCGGCCGCGCAAGCGGATCCGCGTCGGGATAGCTGAACCGCCATACCGGCGCCTCGGCATCGGTTCCCCTCGCCAGACTCGTCACCCGACCTGAGGTGTCGTAGACCAGGCGCCAGATACCGATGCCAACCGGCCGGCCCTGCACATCACGCTGGACGGTTTGCGCGACGCTCGGACAGAGCGGACAGCCCGGACCCTCAGCCGCCACCAGCGTCGGCTCGCCCGATGCCGCGATCCGCCATCGATACCGGGTGCTCGCACCACGGAAGACGAGTTCGGTTTCGCCAGAGTGGCCGCTGGCATCGTCCAACCGGTATTGCGCGAGCAGCGCTGCGTCAGGTTCATGCACGTCACTCACGCTCGCCACGATCCGACCGCCAGCCTGGTAGCGAAAGCGGCTGCGCCTTCCGTCGGGTTCGGTGGTGCCAGTGAGCCTCCCGGTGTCAGCGGCGTCCTCATAATGGTGCTGAACCAGCCGGCCATCCGGGTAGCGCACCCCGATAAGCCGCCGCTCGCCGTCATAGGCATAGCGGATCGACTGGCCGTCGGGTAACCGCAGCTCGGTCAGACGCCCTGCCTGGTAAATGAGCCCGATCGCTCGACCGTGCCGATCTTCCACCTGTACCAGTCTCCCTTGTTCGTCATAGCCCAGCTCCAATCGGTCAAGGTCGGGGGCCTGCACCTGAGAAAGCCGGCCGCGCGTATCGAACACCAGCCGGCGACCGGACGGCCAGCGCCAGACCCACGGATGGCCAGATGCCTGCGGGTCCTCTTCGATCACCCCGTCGGACAGATCGACACCCTGGTAGCGAACCCGGCCCCCGGAGAGTCGCGTGACCGGCTGCATCGTGATCCGCCGACCATCGGCCTGCAACAGCTGCAACTCAGCCGCCGGCAGGCCGCTTGCCGGCGCGCGGCCGAGGCCCCTTCGTGCGAGCCGCGTATCGAAGCTGTGGCTCCAGCCAGGCCCGAGGGAAAGAGAGAACGCGTTGGCGCTCGAATAGAACCGGCTGAACTGCAGGAGCAGCGACTCGCCAACCGAGACCTGCTCGAGCGCGCCAGTGGCCCGGCCGCCCGCATCGATAGCGGTGATCGTATCGACGGCAGGCAGCGCCAGATCGATACGATGCTCGTGCTTGCCGCCCGTCACCACATCGAAGGGGTTACCCGCGCTGCGCTCGGGCCCGGCCGACGGCAGACTGGCGGGCTCAGCCTGAGTCGGTGAAGACCCGCTGCCCGCGCACTCGGGTACGGCATTGCCGCGCGAACCGGTCATCGCATCGGTCAGCGCAAGTTCGGCACGGCTCAGGGGCCCCAGCATTCCCAGGCCATCGAGCACCGACCCGATTGGCGAGGCGGCCCGGGGCGCACCCGGCCAGCCGCCCGCCGGGCTGCAGGCAGACCATCCGGGCCCGGCCGGCGCCAGCAAAAGCCCGGCGGCGAGCGCGACGGCCCGGGTATGCGCGCGCCATCGCAACCGCGCCCAACGCGTGCGCTGAGCCGATGCCGGAGGCGTGAAACAGGGCGCCAGCGCGCCTTGAAGCAATCGATGCGTCATGCACCGATAGTCGGGGCTGGGATGGCAAGCCCGCAATCAGCCATGCGGCCAGTCCAAGCGGACGAGGCGGGGAGGCACTATGCTCTGGACTTTCCCATGAATCCGTGACACATCTCAATGACCACACAGCCCGATCCCCCCCAGCCTGCGGGCGATCCGGGCGCACAGGCCCCCGACGCTCGGCCGGCACCTGCCCCGTCATCGCCGGTTCCGTTTGCCGATGCGCTGCTCTTTTGGCTCAAACTCGGTTTCATCAGCTTTGGCGGACCGGCAGGACAGATCGCGCTCATGCATGAGCATCTGGTCGAGCGCCGGCGCTGGATCTCGGAAAAGCGTTTCATGCATGCGCTCAACTACAGCATGTTGCTGCCGGGCCCCGAGGCGCAACAGCTTGCCACCTATCTCGGTTGGCTCATGCACCGGAGCGCGGGTGGCATCCTCGCCGGGCTGCTCTTTGTGCTGCCATCCTTCATCCTGATCACCCTGATCGCCTGGGGCTACATGGCGTACGGACACCTCCCTGCCGTGAGCGGACTCCTGGAAGGCATCAAACCAGCGGTGGTGGCGCTGGTGCTGGTGGCGGGCTGGCGAATGGGCTCACGAACCCTCCGGCAGGTTCATCTGGGGCTGATCGCAGTCGGCGCTTTCGTCGCGCTTCATCTGGGCGGCCTGCCGTTTCCGCTGGTGATCGCCGCCGCCGCGCTGGTGGGGCTGATAGGTGGACGTGTAAAGCCCCTGGCGCAGGGGCCAACGGCAAGTCATCCGCGATCGAACGCCCCTCATGCTGTCACGCCGCGAGCGGCCACCGCCCCGGCGCACTCACCCTCGGCAGGGGGATCGGTAGCGTCGGCTGCCCGGCCGGGCGGCGCCGCCCCCCTTGCGCGCGTGCTGATCGACGACGATACGCCAGCACCGGCACACGCCCGGGCGCGGCCCGCGCACCTGCTCGCAATTATCGCGACCGGCCTCGCACTCTGGACGCTCGGCTGGCTCCTCTGCCACAGGTCCGGCGCGAGCGGCACCGCGCTCATCGAGATGGCGGGCTTTTTCACTCGGGCCGCGCTGGTCACCTTTGGCGGTGCCTATGCCGTCTTGCCCTATGTCCACCAGGCGGCCGTCGAGCACTACGGCTGGCTCACGTCGGCGCAGATGCTAGACGCCCTCGCCCTGGGCGAAACGACGCCCGGACCGCTGATCATGATCGTGGCCTTCGTCGGTTTTATCGGTGGCTGGACCCAGCAGATTTTCGGCGCCGACAGCCTGGCGAACGCCGGCTTTGCGGCGGCGCTGGTTGCCACCTATTTCACCTTCCTACCGTCTTTCATCTTCATTCTCGCGGGCGGACCTCTGGTCGAGGCAACTCGCAACCTCCCGCGGCTCGATGCGACGCTCGCCGCGATCACTGCCGCTGTTGTCGGCGTGATCGCAAGCCTCGCGGTCGTGCTCGCGCGGGCGGTGAGCGTTCGCGCGGACGGCGGGGTTGATCCGCTCGCGCTCTTAGCGGTGGCGCTCGCCTGGTGGCTGCTTGCGCGCCGGAAGTGGCCGGTGATCACGACTCTCGCCGTGTTCGGCGCGGCCGGGGTTGCGTTACGGCTGACCGGCCTGCGGTAAGCCGGGGAGGCGCCGGCGGCCAAGCGAGGCGCAGCCCGTCCCCCCGAGGCGCAGCCCGTCCCCCCGAGGCGCAGCCCGCGTGTGCCCCAGCCCTCGGGCGGCCCGCCCCCAGGCGAAGCCCGCGTGTGCCCGACCCGCACTAGCTCAGCCGCGCCTGAAACTGTAGATCGCCTGCGTAGCGCGCAGGCCAGGCAAGCGCTCGATCGTTCGCCCGTTCGCAAGAAATACGCGCCGCAGGATCGATAGTTCTAGCCGCTCGAGGAACTCCTCGAAATCGCGGATCGTGGCGAGGTGCAGGTTCGGCGTGTCGTACCACTGATAAGGCATTTCGCGCGACACCGGCATCCGCCCCATGAGGATCGACCAGGCGTGATACCAGTGACCGAAGTTAGGAATTGACACAATTCCCTGGGCCGCCACCTGGCTCATTTCAGCCAGCACTTTCTCGGTCTGGTGCGTGGCCTGTAACGCCATCGACAGCACCACGACATCGAAGGCCCCCGCACCGAACATGCCAAGCCCGGCCTCAATGTCACGCTGGATCACATCAACACCGCGGCGCACACAGGCTAGCACCCGAGCGTCATCGATTTCCACGCCATAGCCCGTGCAGCCGCGCTCGCGGCCGAGGTAATCGAGCAGCGCCCCATCTCCGCAACCCAGATCGAGCACCCTCGCGCCGTGCGGAATCCATTGCGCAATCAGCGCCAGGTCGGGGCGCAGCGGTGCGGCAGCGCCCGACGCCATGCTCGCCTCAACGCTCATCGGAGCCTCCGGCGATTTCTGCTGCGACCCGTTCGAAATAGGCGCGCACGATCGTGTGATACTGCGGATCCTCAAGTAAAAAGGCATCGTGCCCATGCGGGGCGTCGATCTCAGCGTAGCTCACGCGCCGGCCCACCTTCAGAAGCGCCTGCACGATCTCGCGGCTGCGCTCAGGGGCGAAGCGCCAATCGGTGGTAAACGAGGCGATAAGAAATGACGCGCGCGCGTACGCCAGCACCCGCGACAGATCACCGTCGGCCGCGCGCGCCGGGTCAAAGTAATCGAGCGCGCGGGTGATCAGCAGATAGGTATTGGCATCGAAATAGCGGGCGAATTTTTCGCCCTGGTAGCGCAAATACGACTCGATTTCAAACTCGACATCAAACGTGAAGCGATAGTCGCCCGGATGCGCGCGCTCGGTGTTGTCGCGCAACGCCCGGCCGAATTTTTCTGCCATCGAGTCGTCGGACAAATAGGTGATGTGGCCGAGCATGCGCGCCACCTGCAGACCGCGTGACGGCACCACGCCGTACTCGTAGAAGCGCCCGCCGTGAAACTCGGGGTCAGTGAGAATCGCACGCCGCGCCACTTCGTTGAAGGCGATGTTTTGTGCCGACAGCCGCGGCGCGGTGGCGATCGCCACACAGTGCCGCAGCCGCTCAGGATAGAGCGTGCTCCAGGCGAGCGCCTGCATGCCGCCCAGGCTTCCCCCCATCACCGCAGCAAACTGCCGGATCCCCAACCGGTCGGCGAGTCTCGCCTGGCTATGGACCCAATCCTCGACGGTGAGCACCGGAAAATCAGGGCCATAGGGCTTACCCGTGGCGGCATTGATCGACATTGGACCGGTGGAGCCAAAGCAGCTGCCGAGATTGTTGACCCCGATCACAAAGAAACGGCGCGTATCCACCGGCTTGCCGGGCCCCACCATGTTGTCCCACCAGCCGATGTCCTGTGGGTCGTCAACCGACACACCCGCCACGCGATGGGAGGCATTGAGCGCATGGCACACCAGCACCGCGTTGCTCAGGTCGGCGTTGGGTTCCCCGTAGGTTTCGTAGACGAGCTCATACCCGCCGAGCGCGGCGCCGCTCGCGAGTGCGAGCGGCTCGGCAAAACGCATGCGTTGGGGCTCAACGGTGAGGGTGGTCATTAAAGCGCAACTGGAAAAAGGGGCCCGAAAATAAAAAACCCGACCGGCTTGCTGGCTTCGGATCGGGTGGGCAGGAACCGCACCGCTTTAGCCGAACTTGTTACGCGCCCGCAAGCTAGTCATCAAATCAGCGCGATCAATGCTGGAGAGAAGTTTAGCTGACCGCGGCAATCCGTCAAATACCGGGCAAGCCGGGGTGAGTACCGGCGGGCTTGACGCTAACCGAGGCCCGGCGGGCCGCCACGCGCAAGCCGCTCCAGCGCAGCCGCCACGCGTACCGGGTCATTGCCCCTCACGATGCGGCTCACCCGGCGCGACAGCCAGCGAGTATCGGCCTGCAGGATTTCCCGCTTGACACGCAGCAGGCTCGCGGGTTGCATCGAGAACTCGGTCAACCCCATGCCCAGCAGCAGCGCCGTGGCATGCCAGTCGCCCGCCAACTCGCCGCATACCGAGACCGGCCGACCGGCTTCGCGGGCTGCCCGGATCGTGCCTGCAACCAACTGCAGCACCGCAGGATGAAACGGGTCGTAGAGCGGTGCCACCTCGTGATCGACGCGATCGATGGCAAGCGTGTACTGGATCAGGTCAGTGGTGCCGATCGAAAGAAAATCGAGGCGTCGTGCGAAGTAGCCTGCGCAGAGCGCCGCGGCTGGAACCTCAATCATGGCGCCAATCGGGAGCGCCGGGTCAAACGCGCGCCGGGCGGCGCGCAGGTCTTCACGGGCACGCGCGAGCAGCGTCATGAGGCTGTCGACCTCATGATGGTGCGCGATCATGGGTACCAGAAGCCGGACCGGACCGCAGGCCGCGGCGCGCAGAATCGCGCGCAGCTGCGCAAGGAACACCCCGGGGTGGGCAAGGCTGTAGCGAATGGCGCGGCGGCCCAGCGCAGGGTTGGCGGTGGATGCGGGCGGCGCTACGCCGCTGTTGAGAGTCTTGTCGGCACCGATATCGATCGTGCGAATGGTGACCGGACGGCCCTTGAGCGCCTGCACCACCTCCCGATACGCCTCAAACTGCTCGTCTTCGCCGGGCAGCTCAGCGCGGTTCATGAAAAGAAACTCTGAGCGGAACAGCCCCACACCCTCGGCGCCCGACTCAGCCGCTTCGCGCGCCTCATCGGGGCGCTCGATATTGATTTGAAGCGAGATCGCCTGCCCATCACGGGTGACCGCGGCCACCCCGGTCAGCGCACGAAGCTTTGCGCGCTCACGCACACCGGCTGCCTGCCGGGAATGATAGTCGGCGAGCGCCGCGCTGGTCGGTGCCACGATGACCACCCCGGCATCGCCGTCCAGGATCACCCAGTCATCATCCTGAATCTGCATACGAGCAGCACCCAGGCCCAGGACAGCCGGGACATTCATGCTGCGTGCAAGGATCGCAGAATGCGAGGTCGTGCCGCCCAGGTCGATGGCAAAGCCCAGTGCACATCGCATGGTGAGCATATCGGCGGGCGCGATGTCCTCGGCCACAAAAATCACTGGCTCGCTGCCGTCGGCAAGCGGCCCGCCAAGTCCGGCGAGCGCGCGCATCACCCGGTCGGCCACCTGCTGCACATCGCGTCCGCGCTCGCGCAGATAGGCGTCATCCAGCACCTCGAACTGGGCTGCAAGATGACCGGCCTGCGCCGACATCGCCCATTCGGCATTCCAGAGGTGATCGACGATCGAGGCGCGCGCGGCGCCGCTCAGTGCCGGGTCATCGAGAATCATGGCGTGCACTTCAAGGAGCGCCGCAGCCTCGGTGGGCGCGCCCTGCGGGAGGCCTTCCACCAGCGCCGCGAGCTCGGCCTTCACCTGGCTGACCGCCTGAGAAAGCCGCAGCTGCTCGGCCTCGATGTCGGCAGGCTCGATGCGGCGCCGCGGCACGTCTCGGCTGGCGACCTCAAGCACGCGCGCGCGCCCGATCGCAATCCCGCCACCGACCCCACTTCCCGAGAGTCGCAACACGCTAGAGCTCCTCGCCGAACCCCGATCCAATCAGATCGACCAGCGCCGCCACGGCCTGGTCGGCATCCGGGCCCTCGGCTTCAACCACCAGCGTACTCCCGCGCGCGGCCGCAAGCATCATCACCCCCCTGATGCTCTTGGCGTTGACCTTTCGGGTGTTGCGCGACAACCAGACCTCGGCGCGGAAGCGCCCCGCCGTCGCGGTGACCTTGGCCGAGGGGCGCGCGTGGAGCCCGAGGCGGTTGACTACGGTCACTTCAGCGCGCGCCATCGGTCGGCTCCCCGGTGGAACGGGGCTCGGCGCCCGCGAGCTCGGCGGGGTCGACCAGACGGATCGCGCGCTGGCCAGCGTCAACGAGCGTTTCCACCAACTCGTCAAGCGGCCCGCGGCGATTGCCCAGCGCCTTGATAAGCAGTGGCAGATTGACGCCCGCCACCACGACCACACGCTCGCGTTCGGCCAACTGGACGGCGATACGCGAGGGCGTGGCCCCGAATACATCGGTGAGCACCAGCGCGCCGCTCCCGTCATTGATACGAGCGAGCAATTGGCGCGCAGCGTTCAGCGCGACCTCAGGATCTTCGTCAGGGATGACATCGAGCGCGGCCAGCTGCACCGGCAGACGTCCGAAAATGTGGCGCGTGCAGTTGAGAAGCGCCGTGCCCAGCGGCTCATGGGAGACGAGCAGGATGCCGATCATCGTGGCCTCTCCCGAGGGATCAGCTCGTGAGCCCACGCGCAACCGTCCCGCCGGCCGCCGCACCGCTCACCGCGCACTCGAGCGCATCGACGAACAGCATCGCCACATCGCACCCGGTTTGCGCAGTGATTTCTCGAAAGCAGGTGGGGCTGGTGACATTGATCTCGGTGAGGTTGTCGCCGATCACATCGAGCCCCACCAGGAGCAGCCCGCGGCTGAAAAGGATAGGCGCGAGCGCTTGCGCGATCTCGCGGTCGCGATCGGAGAGGGCCTGCGCCACCCCACGCCCGCCGGCTGCGAGATTGCCGCGAAATTCGCCCGCCCGCGGAATTCGCGCGAGGCAGTACGGCACCACCTCGCCGCCGATCAGGAGCACCCGCTTATCGCCTTCGCTGATGGCCGGGATGAAGCGCTGCGCCATGACGGTACGCTCACCAAACCGGTTCATGGTTTCAATGATGACCGACAGGTTGGGATCATCGGCACGGGCGCGAAATACCGACATGCCGCCCATGCCATCGAGGAGCTTGAAGACCGCCTCGCGGTGCTCCATCACGAACGCGCGCAGGTCATCGGCGCTGCGGGTAACGATAGTGGGAGCCGTAAAACGCGCAAATTCGAGAATCGCAAGCTTTTCGTTGTGATTGCGTACCGCGCGCGGATCGTTAAATACGCGGGCACCTTCACGCCCCGCTTGCTCAAGAAGCCAGGTGGAGGCGACGTATTCCATGTCAAACGGGGGGTCCTTGCGCATCAGCACGGCATCGAAGTCGGCAAGCGCCTCATCACGCTCGGCCTCAAGCGACCACCACACTTCACGCTCGCCCAGGCTATCAACGAGCGTGAGAGGCGCGACGCGCCCGCGCACCCGCCCGCCGCGCGACCCCAACGCGTGCTGCTCGCAGAAGTAGAGCACATGCCCGCGGCGCCCGGCCTCGAGCATCATCGCGAAGGTGGAGTCTTTGTAGGGCTTGAACGAGGCAAGCGGATCGGCAATGACCAGGATGCGCATCAGAGAGTCCGGAATCACAGAGGGGCGCGCAGCCCATGGCACTCAACCATAGCGCGCGGGATCAGGGTCGGTCTGTTCGAGCTCCACCGAGGCGGCAAGGAGTGCGAGCCGCGCCACCACGCCGTAGGCGTAAAAGCGGTTGGGGGCTGAATCGGGCGCGCTGCGGGTATCGGGCAGATTGCAGCTCGATGCAAAGGGCAGGGGCACGAAGTGCATGCCGGGAGCGTTCAGGTTTTCGTCGCGCCCGCGCGAGGCGTGCACGCGATAAAACCCGCCCACCACATAGCGGTCGATCATGTAAACCACGGGCTCGGCGATGCCGCCCTCGACTGATTCAACCGTATGGACGCCTTCCTGCAAAATCACGTCACTCACCTGCAGGCCCTCCTTCACCACCGACATCTTGTTTCGCTGCTTGCGGTTGAGATTGCGCACTTCCGCAGGATCCTTGACCGACATCACGCCCATGCCGTAGGTACCGGCATCGGCCTTCACGATTACAAACGGCGTTTCGTCGATACCGTATTCGCGATATTTGGCGCGAATCTGCCGCAGCAGCGTCTCAACCCCGGTAGCCAGACACTCCTCGCCCTCTCGCGCTTGGAAATCGATCTGGGTGCAGGCTGCGAAATACGGATTGACGAGCCAGGGATCGATATCAAGCAACTTGGTAAAACGCTTGGCCACCTCGTTGTAGGCGGCAAAGTGGCGGGTCTTGCGGCGAACCGACCAACCGGCATGAAGCGGCGGCAACAACACCTGCTCGGACAGATCGGTGAGCTGCGCGGGGGTGCCCGCGGACAGGTCGTTATTGAGCAGAATGGCGCAGGGATCGAACCCTTCGAGCATGATCCGGCGCGCCTTGCGCTGCAGCGGCTCGAGATGGATCGTCTGACCGTCAGGCAGCTCGAGATCGGTGGGTCCGGTGATCTCGGGGTTGAGCGAGCCCAGGCGAACATCGAGGCCGGTTTGCCGCAGGATCTGGCAAAGCCTCGCCACGTTTTGCAGATAGTAGGTGTTACGGGTGTGGTTCTCGGGAATCAGCAGCAGATTGCGGGCATCGGGGCAGTATTTTTCGATCGCTGCCATGCCCGCCTGCACAGCAAGCGGCAGCATGGGCTCCGAAAGATTGTTGAAGCCCCCCGGGAACAGGTTCGTATCAACGGGGGCGAGCTTGAAACCGGCGTTTCGCAGATCCACCGACCCGTAGAACGGCGGCGTGTGATCCTGCCACTCGAGTCGGAACCAGCGTTCGATTTGGGCAGTGGCGGCAAGCATCCGGCGCTCGAGATCGAGGAGCGGGCCGGATTGGGCGGTAACGAGATGCGGGACCATGGGTACGGAGCAGACGCTGCACGAGGCACCTTGCAGGCCTCGCACGCGGCCACCCGGTCGGTTGGCTGATGAACCCCGATTCTACTTGTCCCTGGGACAACTCTGCTCGCAGCCGATCAAATGAGACGGGACGCGCTCTGTGCGCGTCCCGCCATCGACCCGCCGCAACAGGTCAGCGGTGATAGGCTGTCTCGCCGTGCGAGGCGATGTCCAGGCCCTCGCGTTCCTCGTCTTCGGGCACCCGCAGACCGATGAGAAGGTCAGCGATCTTGAAGGCGATGAAGGCGACTACTGCCGACATAACGACCGTGATCAGAACACCCTGCAGCTGGATCCAGACCTGGGCGCCCATCGAATACTCGGGGTTGGCCGCGTTCTTCACGTAATCAAAGATACCCGTGCCGCCGAGGGTGGGCGAGGCGAAGACACCGGTCAGGATGGCGCCAACAATGCCCCCCACGCCGTGCACACCAAACACGTCGAGCGAGTCATCGGCGCCCAGCATGCGCTTCAGTCCGTTCACCCCCCAAAGGCAGAGCACGCCCGATACCAGACCGATGATGAGCGCACCCATCGGACCCACAAAGCCACACGCCGGCGTGATCGCAACCAGGCCCGCCACCGCACCGGAGGCTGCGCCCAGCATCGAGGGCTTGCCCTTGCTCGTCCACTCGCCGAACATCCAGGCAACGGTCGCCGCCGCGGTGGCAAGGAGCGTATTCACGAACGCAAGTGCCGTGATGCCATTGG
>SXGR01512710.1_pt1 | contig 14348 bp, 10 predicted proteins | sample 3174711 | NCBI WGS metagenome assembly SXGR01 (sample SAMN11356860, study PRJNA531348) | freshwater metagenome | isolation source: freshwater sample F1-60 | place: China: Fuxian Lake, Yuxi | collected 2017-12-25
CGCCTACTACCGAGATGGCTCACCCCTGCAGCTGCAAGGATGCCACCTAGCACCATCTGAGGAATCCGCACGAGCATCTCTACCTACCTCGCATACGAACGATCTTCATCACCAGACCAATGACCACCAAGACAAAGCCCACTGGCAAGCTCGCCAATAAGAACCATAGATAGGTCCCCGTGCCACTGCCCTCATCCCACATCGATACACCTTGAATAAGCCCAGTTACAAAGGCCAGAAGAAGAGGTGAGAGGGCAAAGATCAGACCTACTCGGATAAAGGGAAAGCCGGTCATGGACTTAGCCTATCCACCTTGCTAAATCAGAGATTTATACTCGCCCTATGAACCACCATCGCAGCACATGAAAACCCTCACCGCAGCCACAGGCATCGCCCTGGTCTTTATCTACGTAATCGGCTCGGGACTATGGGTCAACACCCGAGATAACTGGTATCGCAGCCTTAACCCACCTGCTTGGCAACCACCAGATTTTATCTTTGGAATCATCTGGCCCTATAACTTTATTGTTCTGGCGATCGCAGCGGTGACCATCGCTCAGCGCGCATCCACCACAGCCACAGTTATCTATCTTGGATTCTTGGCACTGACTGTCATCTGCGCACTGACCTGGGCCTACCAGTTCTACCGCCCACACAATCTTCAAGCCGCCTCTATCGCTCTAGCTCTTACAGCCCTGCTCACTATCCCCATGATGATCATCGCCTTTAGAACCTCGATCCCGATTGGCCTTGGACTACTTCCCTACCAAGCATGGGTAGTAATCGCTGCGAATTTGAGTTACAGCTACAGCAGATTGAATTAATTTGGGTGTCCGTTAACTCTTAACTAATCTTCGTCTTCTGAAGTTCGAATATTCAGATCGCTCCCGTTGATTCCAAGACGCCTTCTTTCTTCCATGACAATTACCTTTGCCATTGACTCTTCAGATGGATCTTTAGCACCAGATGCTTGATTTGCCAGATCGCTGTCTCGTGCATAGTCATCGAACTCACTTTGTTTACGAGCAAGCATTGCAAGCATTTGTTCGTCGACACTTTCGGGAAGTATTAATCGGTGCACCTGAACTTTGCGCACCTGTCCCATGCGATGTGCTCTGGCAATTGCTTGAACTTCAAGCGAGGGTTTGATTTGAGGTTCACACAAGATCACAACGGAAGCTGCTTGAATATTAAGCCCAGTGCCTGCCGCCTGAACCTGACCAACTAAAACTAAAGGTGTGGGTGAATTCTGGAATTGATCAACGATGTTCTGTCTCTGAGTTGATGAGACCGATCCCGTTATTGGGCCGATAGCCCGTTCCCCTAATGCCTGCATGACTTGTTCGATAATGGATCGGAAGTAAGAGAAGACGATGACTTTCTGGCCGCTCTCAAAGCATTCTTCGACTAGCTCAAGTAAGCGTTCTAACTTGCTGGGGATCATGTTGGGTTGGGCGCTAAATGCTGCTCGGCGCATCGCCATGAAATTTCCAGAGGCGACAGCATCTATGTATTTCTGTTTATCCACACCTTCCCAAGTGCAGTACTCAACAACTTCTATCAACTCAGGAAGTTCTTTGAGAACTTCCTCTGTATTCCTGCGCAGATAAATTGGTGCAACGGTCCGTCTAAATGATTCAGGACCAGCAGCCATTGCAACTCGACTCAGTTCATTACCCATCTTGGAGTCAAGTAATTTAGCGAGGGCTATGAATTCATCAACTCTGTTCTCCATCGGTGTGCCTGTCAGAAAAATGACGTTTGGAGATCGATCAAGCCATTTGGCAATTGTGCGGGTGCGCCCCGTAGATATGTTCTTGATGTAATGAGCCTCATCAACAATTACAGTATCAACACCTAGCCCCACAATTTGTTCCTCGGAGATTTCAAAGCTCTTCAAGGTGTCATATGTCGTAATCCCAATTCCGCCTGATTCAACCCAGCGTTGCAGGGATGCTTTGTGGTCTTCACCATGAATTTTTATGATGGGAAGCTCACTTCTCGCATCCACTTCTCGCATCCAGTTTGTGATAACACTTGCGGGACAAACTACAAGAAAGCGATTGGCACCAGTGGAGCTTCGATGGGCTATTGCACTGATAGCTTGAAGTGTTTTACCGAGTCCCATTTCATCCCCGATGATCACTCTGTTTTGAGTGAGAGCAAACTTTCCACCGAAGGTTTGATATTGACGAAGTGTTGCTTTGATGGTTGAGGTATCTAGATCTTGTGCTTGGATTTTGTCTAGAAGCTCCTGATTGAAGTGGCGGTTTGCTGCAGTGTTGGGGCGAACATTTGTGACCTCTTCAAGAATTGCATAGTAATCACTCGATCTTTTCTTAAACTCTTCAACGGGTTGAGGAGATCTTTTCTCTAAAGCATCTAGTCCGTACCGAGCAGCTTCGACCAGTGCGATCGTTGTTGGTTCTCCAACAAGATAAGTAATCTCCTGAAGAGCATTTAGTGCTCGTTCTTTCTTTTCTGAGCCAGTGAAGAACCAGCGAAAGCGAGAATTTAGTGGATGTGTTTGAGATAGTGAGTTACGCAGAGTTTGAGCGATGGGTTTCATCTTGCTGGTTGAGTTCTTCGTTGCAGCCCTCAAGTAGTCCAACCCTTGGAGGTTCTCAATAAGTTCGGTATCTGCTCGGGTTAAGTCATCTATATCGATGCCATAAGAGATTGATTGGGCCACAGCTTGATACATCTGGTCTGCGAGCGCCTTTAGGGATTGGGCTGCACTGAGAGTTATGCCAGGGATTCTTTCTAACTGGATTGCTGATGAGTTATAGATTGAAGCGACATTTTGAAAGCCATACTTACGAAGGGTTTCGATACGAACTGTCTCTTCGGTTGCATCCTTTAATCGATCAACAGGAAGTTTGGCTAACTCAAGTAGAACTTGGGATTCTTTAGCGTGGGAGGCGGCGGCTTTCGTTCCACTTATTAGACCTTCCTGCTGTTTTAGTAGTCGCTCTAAGTCCTGTGCAATCTTGCTAGCCTGCTCAAGACTGGTCTTGCTCTGCTTGAAGTTAATCCCCATGTGCTAAAACTAGAGGGCGTGGCTGACAAACTTTGAGTACAGGCGTGCGAAGTGTCCTGGAAGCCTTCTGACCTGGTTCCGGGGACCCTGGATTCATTGGGGACATTCTTTATTGTCGAAGGCAGCACTAAGGTCAGAACATGGAGTTAATAGTTACTGTGGCAATCCTCTGGGGCTTGTACAAGTTCGCATCCATGCTATTTTCATCTCCAAAGAAGCAGCCAGTCAAGAAAAGAGCCGCGCCAAGAAAATCTACATACTCACCCACCGCTAGAACTGCCCCTTCCAAGACAGCCTCTACCTACACTCCTAAATCTCCAGCGCCAACGCCTACAAAACCAAAAACTCCCGCTTCAAAGAAGACAGGTTCTGCCAGTGGAAACCGAACTTACTCTGGACCTCTGTTCGCACAAGCAGGTGAAAAAGGTAAGTTATTTGGATTCGCTGATAAGAGCGGAATCCATGAACTTGATGGTCCATATGCGATCATCGATTTGGAAACTTCAGGCTTTAATCCCCCTGAAAACAAGATTCTTGAGATTGCAATCTTAAAGATTGATAGAGATGGAAATGAGTTAGATAGATTCGAAACATTGATCAACCCTGAAGATGGAAATGTGGGTCGCACAGACATTCATGGCATCGAATTGAGAATGCTAAATGGTGCACCGACTTTTGGTGAAGCAAGTGGAAGAATTCTAGAGTTAATCCAAGACTCAATAATTGTGGCTCATAACGCTCGATTTGAAGAAAACTTTCTCGCATACGAATTAAATGAGGCTGGGCATGATCTCGATTTGATTCCAGCTTTAGACACTCTTTGGTTGGCGAGAAACACCATTGACCTACCCAATTACAAATTGGACACCGTAATAAATGGTTTCAATGAACGGATAGTCGATGCCCATACCGCCTTGGGTGACGTAATCGCTGTCTCGAAAATTCTGCCAGAAATGCTGAATAGAATTGGTCAGTTGTACTACCCCATTGCACATCCTCAACTACCTAGTGCCTCTGTACCGTTTAAGGCCAAAACTCGCTAACAATGGCTAAAAATCTGATCCCTCGTTCACTTGCCATCAAGAAACGCCAGATAGAGGTAGATGTATTTAACTTCATCAGCTTGCGTAGAGGCGTCAAAGAGAGAAAAGCTCGAAGTAAGTACAAAGAGCTTTTCACCTATACCCTGACGAAAAAACTCAATAAATCCCAGCAAAAAGTTGCCACCTCATTTGCGCCAGAGACGCTTGTGGTCGCAGGAGCTGGAACGGGAAAAACTTCTGCACTCTTGGGACGTGCGAAGTACTTGATCACAGATGAAAGAATCGCAGGTCCAGAAACTCTCCTTTTGGCGTTCAACAAGAAGGCTGCAGAAGAAATTGCTGAACGAGCCGAAAAGATGGATCTAGACGTAGTCAGCCGTACATTTCATGGTTTTGCAAGACAAGTGATTATCAAAAGTGTTAATCAACTCGGCAAGGCTTCACCATCTGATTTCAATTCGATGGAATCTCTCGAGGGCATCGCCTTTAGCAAGGATAAAGATTTAATCGAATTCATCGAGAAATTCTATGACCATGGAATTGATGAGAATAGAAAACAATTACTTCAACAGTTTTTTTCTCAATTACTTGTTCCCTACTTTCAACATGAAGAGTTCGAAAACATTGAAGAGTACGCACAGTTTGTAAGAAGCGGTATTCCATTAACCCTTTCGGGTGACAGAGTTAAAAGTCATGGTGAGTGGTTAATATCAAACTACCTGTTTTGCAATCAGGTTCCATACAAGTATGAAGCACCGTATGAAGAGACTAAGGGATCAGGATTGTGGTACCGACCAGACTTTAGTCTTTTTCAGGGAATCTACATTGAATACTTTGGGATAGATCGTAATAATAAAACCTTGCCTTGGATTGATTCAGAGAAATATGTCGAAGAAATGGTTTCTAAAATAGAAACACATAAAGTGAATAAAACTTCTCTGATAAATCTTTCTTATCAAGATCTTCTTGATGGAAAACTAATTAGTAAACTTGAGAAATACCTTCGAGATTTCGAGATACCCATTCGTCCAATGAGTACCGCTGCGATACTCGAGGCAGCAAATAAGGCTGGTTACACTTCCAAAATATTCGAATTGACGAAGAGATTTCTGGGCTTCTATCGGGCGGGAGACTTCAAAGGTGAAGATTTGCTGGCCAAGTGCAAGACTGACAGAGAGATAGTCTTCGGCAAGATATTTCTATCGCTCTATGAACAATATCTGTCAGAACTAAACAGAATCAAACAAACAGATTTTACGGGTTTGATTCTTGAGGCGACAAAAATTCTTAATGCCACAAGTGAGTTTTTGCCCTATAAGCACATCATGGTTGATGAGTTTCAAGACATTTCAAAAGATCGCTGGGCTCTAATTGAGAGCCTCAAAGCAAATAATCCGAATATTGAATTTACTTTCGTAGGCGATGACTGGCAAGCCATTAATGAGTTTGCAGGCAGTGATCCTGAAATTATGATTCGTCTGGGTAACTGGGAGAAAAAGCGGGAACAATTATTTTTGAGCGAGACTTTTCGGATGCCTCAGAGTCTTTGTCAATATTCAGGAGAATTCGTAATGCAAAATTCTCGTCAAATTCCCAAGGAATTAATCGCAAAAGGAGATACAGCTAAATACGACCAATCGCTCAACTTTTACTGGGATACAGATCCGATCACCCACGTAGAGAATATAAAGAAAGTTATTATGGAGATTGGTAAAGACGCTCAAGACCCCAACAGCGAGTTATTTATAATCGCTAGATACAACCGAAGTTTGCCTAAACTTTCTGAAGTCGATGGCCTCTGGGCAGGCCCAGTTTCTATTTCCACCATACATAGGGCTAAAGGATTAGAAGCTGACCATGTGATCGTTCTTGATGTTAATTCTTCGGGCGTAGGCTTTCCATCTTTAATTCAAGATGATCCACTTTTAGACTTAGTGAGAGATCAAGATTTCAGTTTCCCAAATGCGTCTGAACGGCGAGTTTTTTATGTAGGAATTTCTAGAGCTAGAAAGGCGACTCATGTAATTTCTTCAATCAAAGCTCCTTCAACCTTCGCTCTTGAGATGCAGAAATCAGAAAGTGGAGAACATATTGGTTTCGAAGAATCAAAGATTTCCAACTGTCCTTCATGTAAATCGGGTTGGCTAATTAAAAAAGAGAAAGTGCGAGGTCTTTCTTGCACAAACTGGCCCGTCTGTAGATTCAAGACGCCACCATGTCTTATCTGTGGCGAACCGACGGAGATGGACATAGAGACTCCCAGCATCTACAACTGTGAAAATCATCCAAAGGATGGGGTTAAGCGATGCAAGAAATGTGATCTTGGGGCCTATGAAGTTAAGTCTGGAAGAAATGGAAACTTCTTTGGGTGTCATTTATGGATGAGCACTGGATGTAGAGGCTCAGAGAGTCTGTCTGACATTTCCGATCTCAAACCTTTACCTAGAATTAAATCTGAATCTGTCTCTGGAGTAAGCGACGTTAGTGGTAGTCGGTCAGGTAAGAAATGGACACTTGAAGAGGATTTACTAGCCCTTACTCTGTTTAATGGTGGAAACGATCTAGAGGTTATTGGCGATCAATTGGGTCGTAAAGCCACAGCAATTCAGGGTCGGTTCATGAGGTGGATCGAAATGGCAGAACCTCGATTACAAATCCAGATATCCAAGAAGTCGGTTGAATACAAGAATCATGAAGAAGAGTGGACAGAGCCTGAAAGAGTTCAACTACTCAGCCTTTGGGAGCAGACCTTAAGTTTGGTAGACATTACCGAAAAACTTCAGCGCCCAAAGCACCAAATTATCATCACATTGTTCGAACTCGACCAATTTGAATTAAGCGATAAGCATATAAAAGCGGTTGAAGAACACTATTCGCTCAAAAACTAGCGGATGCTTACTAATTTGCAGAAAGGTCATCAATGCTCAAGCAGTAGCTCCATTATAGAGATCTGCTCTCCTGGGGGTAAAAAATCAGGGAGGTGAAAGCTTTTGTCAGGAAGGTCTGTGATTTGTTAGCAGTACGGTCATCAGTAGAAGCAGTAAAGTCAGGAAGGTGGACCTATTTTCCCCTTGGAAAAGGTCAAAACCCCCTCTATTATTTCTTTTTACAAGCTCATATTGTCACTGTCCTATAACTCTTAATTACGGGGTGACTTACTTGATAATCAACCCGGACCACATGACTTCATGAGTTATCTAGCCCCTCGGAATTTACGTGACGTTGGCACAGGGAAAATTAGCTACCAGTCCCATAAAAGAAGAATCCCTGTTAGGGTCCGGTTTAAGTCCTCTCGCAGATCTTAATAAGTAAGGGATAGGTAATGACACGAACACTTTTTACTAATGCAACCTTCTGGCCAGGACAAGCTAAAGGAAAAACCTTTGGTACCATGTTAATTGATGGGCCATATATTCTTGCAATAGGTGATACTGCATTGAGCACTCCTCATGACAAGGAAGTTGATCTCAAGGAAGCATTTGTTTCGCCCTCTTTTGGCGATGGTCACTGTCATCCAATTTTTGGTGGACGACAACACTTTGGACCACAGATTACAGGTCTTCCTAGTATCGATGCTGTACTAGCTGAAATTAAGAGATTTGCAGCAGCTAATCCGAACTTACCGTGGATCATTGGTGGGACATATGACCCAGCGATGAAACCAGATGGAAACTTCGATGCGCGCTGGCTAGATGAAGTCTGTCCTGATCGCCCAGTTGTTTTAAACGCAATGGATTACCACACTATTTGGGTGAATACTGCAGCGCTAGTAGCCGCAGGAGTTGATGCTCATAGCGATGATTTAGAAATTGGAACAATTGTTCGCCGTGGAGATGGCTCACCTATGGGAACAATGCGTGAATGGGACGCGGTTAATCTCATTATGAACCATGCGCCTCAGCCTTCATTAGAGCGCGAGATTGAAGCCATTAGATATTCATGTGCCCGCTATGCAAAGGCCGGAGTTACGTGGTGGCAAGATGCATGGGTTGATCCAGGGATGGCCGAAGCATATTTAGCAGCAGAAGAACGTGGAGTGCTAACACAGGGTGTCAACTTGGCATTTCGGGCAGATCCGCGTACATGGGAATTAGATTTTTCATACTTCTTAAATATGCGTAAGCAAATTGAATCATCATCAAAAAATACGAATTTAACCGCTGTGACAATAAAGTACTTCGCTGATGGGGTTATTGAAGGCGGCACTGCAGCGATGCTGGAGCCATATTCAGATGACCCATGTAGTCACGGGATGCCTGTGTGGAAGTGGCCAGAACTGTCGCGGGCTGTTGCAGCATTTGATAAAGCAGGATTCCAAACACATATTCACGCAATTGGAGATGCCGGAATTCGCGCAGCATTAGATGCAATAGAAGGCGCACAGAGAGCCAATCCTGTGTGGGATCGACGCCCCACAATTGTGCATGTTCAATTGTTAGACCCTGCAGATTTTCATCGCTTCCGTGATTTGGGCGTGATTGCAAACTTTGGACCACTCTGGTGTCGCCAAGATCCGATGCAAGCTGTTTCATGTGCACCCCGAATCGGTCCAGAACGCACAGCTCGCCAATATCAATTGCGTTCACTCATTGATGATGGCGTGCGCGTTGCATTCGGTAGTGACTGGCCCGTGACTTCAGAGGTTGTCCTAGAGGGTTTGCCAGTCTCTGTCCACCGACAAACACCCGATCGTTTACCTGATGGTGGCTGGATTCCTCAGCAAGCGATTACCATGCCAGAGGCATTTGCTTCATATTCAAGTGAGGTTGCCTACCAGGCATATGGTGAAAAAACCTGGGGCACATTGGCGCCAGGTTTTAGGGCAGATTTTGTCGTATTACCAAAGAATCCATTTGAGATTGATCCACATGCAGTTAGTGACATGGAAGTGCTATGCACTTATAGAAACGGCGAAGCCATTTACTCAGCACGATAGCGGAGTAAATGGCCTCTGCCGAGCATGATTTATTTCTTTGTAAGGTTTCCTTCTGCTTGAGCCATTGCAATCTCCTTCTTAAGATCAATACTTCGAGCAAGGATTAGATAGACAATTGCACTTACTGGAAGACCAACAAAGAGAGAGTAATCGACACTTCCAAGGCTTTTCGCAATTGGACCTACGAATGGTGTTGTGACGAAGAATGGAACCATTGTTGCCAAACCGATGAAGTAAGCGGTATTACCTCGCCATCCCCAGCGTCCATAGATTCCATCCTTCTTGAAGATCTCTCCAATTACATAAACGCCCTTACGAACAAAGAAGTAATCCACCAAGTTCACTGCTGTCCAAGGTGTAAAGAGGTAGGCCAAGAACACGAGAGCGTTTGCGTAGAAAGTATTAAAGCGCGCTTCCCCGACGAATTGCGCAACACCCCACACAGTCACTCCCATAATAACTAGTGCAATTAAACGTGCCTTCTTCGTTGGATTGACTTTTTTAACTGAGTCTGCCATTGAAATTAATGTCAAAGATCCCCCGTATGCATTTACTGACATAACGACGAGAAGGCCAGCTAAGAGGACAATCAAGAGAAGAGTGCCAAAACCTGTAAAGATTGAATCTCCAACTGCCTTAAATGCAGCAACTGGGAGAAGTTTTCCATCAGGGCCTGATGCAAGTGCACCAAGACCAAATACCCAGATTCCAGAGAGTGCACTAGCTAGATATGTGGCTTTGAATGTTGGGCGAACACCTTCAGATGCTGGGAGGTAACGGGAATAGTCAGAAACATAGGGAGCCCAACCAAGCTGGAAGCCCGCAATGATTACAAATGCAGTCATGAATGGTGCTAATTGGAAGTTCCCAAGATCAAAGGCGCCGGCTGGTAATGATCCGCGCAGGAGCACACCGATTGTCATTGCACCAAGTGTGATGATTGAAGGCCAGAATAGAATTTTGTTAACGAAGTGAATCTGGCTATATCCAAAAATTGCGATAACAGTCGCAATTGCAGCAGCAATAAAGAATCCTAGCTCTGCTGGAATCTTAAAGATTTCATTCATTGCAGACCCTGAAAGAATTGCATCCGATATGTTGTAAGTCATGTAATTAACAAGGGCAAAAATCCATACTGTGAATGCTGCGCCGATATATCCGAACTGAGCACGTGACTGAACCAACTGTGGAAGTCCCAGCTGTGGTCCTTGTGCTGAGTGAAAGGCCATAAAGAATGTCCCAAAGAGTGAACCGAGTATAACTGCAATAGCGGTCCAGATGATGTTTCCACCTAATGAGAGAGCAACTACACCTGTAGCCATAGCGACAAGATTTACGTTTCCTACAAACCACACGTTTCCTAAATCGCGGGACTTCCCAAAGCGCTCTGAGTGAGGGATAAAGTCAACACTCCGAGTTTCTACTTCGTTAGGCCCCAATGCCTTATTTGACAAATTCATATTTTCTCCTCAGGAGTTTCTAACCATTTGGTCAGAATAGATAGAGTAGACCCTATTGAATTAGATAGCACGGACATTGGTAAGTTTCGTGGGATTTCGTGCATTTATGGGAGTTACTTTGGAGCAAGTGTGCTAATGAACCCATAGTCCCTAACTTCCTTCTCAATCCCCCAAAGACCACTCATATCCCCTATCTACCTTTACTACCTGGATCTCATACCAGCTATAGAAGAGCTCTTTTCCTAGCTTTTGAGCGTTTAGATGCTCTGGGTGATTACGCCAGGTCTTAATTGCTTCAAGGCTCTCAAAGTAAGCGATGGTCACTCCAGATCTAGATACTGAATCTCTGTGGCTAAAGTGGGAGATATAGCCAGGGATTGTCTTTACCAAGGCCTCCATATTATTAGAGTGGCTCTCATAGAGCCCTTCATGGGTAATTCTTCTTATAGAGCGAAAGATCACGGCATACATACACTCAGGTTAGAGCAAGGGTAGAGATGGCCACAACACTTGCTCCCTTGCATCAAGTGAGCGACTTTTCCTATCCGGACCGGGTTAGGTGGCAGTGCTGACCATGAGCTGTGAATACGCTGAGAGAGTCAAGAAAGTTGGAAAGTGATCCTCATCTAGGCAGATTTGGCGAAAGATGGCCACCGCGTCATCAAATCGATCATTCTTGTGGCGCTCAATTGTTTGGAGTATGTCAAAGATTATCTGTTCGACCAGGCTATGGGTGATGTGTGTTCCCTCGCGAGTTACCACTTCATAACGCACCCACTGCCATATCTGAGAACGACTAATCTCTGCCGTAGCCACATCCTCCATCAGATTATCGATAGCCGCTGCACCTGTTCCGCGCAGCCAAGACTCAATGTAACGAAGCCCCACTCCAACATTTGAGCGCAGACCCGCATCGGTGACATCTCCACCGATTGATTGGATATCAAGCAACTGATCTGAAGTCACATGCACATCCTCACGCAAGCGATCCAATTGATTTGATTTCTTACCCAAAACAGCGTCAAACTCTGCCTGCGCAATCGTGATTAGATCAGGATGTGCAACCCATGTGCCATCAAAGCCATCGGCGGCCTCGCGCGCCTTATCCTTCTTCACCGCCTTTAATGCCCGTTCTGTGACCTCTGGGTCTTTACGATTAGGAATAAATGCACTCATTCCACCTATCGCATAGGCCTTTCTCTTATGACAAGTTGACACCAACAACTCGGTATAAGCGCGCATAAATGGAACAGTCATCGTTATTTGATCGCGATCTGGTGTTAAGAAGCTTTTTCCAGAGCCAGCGAAGTTCTTTATGATCGAGAAGATGTAATCCCAGCGTCCTGCATTTAATCCAGCACAGTGGTCGCGAAGCTCCCATAGGATTTCATCCATTTCAAAGGCCGCTGGGATAGTCTCAATCAGCACTGTCGCACGTATGGTTCCGAACGGAATTTCTAAGCGCTCTTGGGCATAGATAAAGATGTTATTCCACAACTGAGCTTCGGCATGTGATTCGAGCTTGGCTAGATAGAAGTAAGGGCCGGCTCCACGAGCGATGAGCTCCTTCGCGTTGTGAAAAAAGTAAAGACCAAAGTCAACTAGCCCAGCAATGGCTGGATAAGTACGATTTTCTGAATCTACATAGAGAAGATGTTTTTCAACCATGTGCCAGCCACGAGGACGCATGACAATAGTGGGTGGATTCGGGGAGGTAATTGAGTAGATTTTTTCCCCAGAATCAAAACTGATTTTTCTACGGATCGCATCAAAGAGTGAAATCTGCCCACCGATGATATTTTCCCATGTAGGACTCGTTGCATCCTCCAAATCCGCTAGCCAGACTTTGGCCCCTGAATTCATGGCATTGCAGGTCATCTTTGGATCAGTTGGTCCTGTTATCTCAACTCTACGATCTTCTAGCCCAGGTCCAGGGCCAGCAACAAACCAACCTGTATCTTCACGGATATGGCTCGTTGACTTTAAAAATGTGGGTCTACGTCCATTGGAAAAGTGATTACGGTTGACCAATCTGTAGGCAAGTAGGTCGCCTCGAGTACCAGCGAAAAGTTGATGAAGCTCAGCCAGAAATGCCAATGCATCAGATGAGAGTATCTCGTTAAAGCGTGGGTGCATTGGGCCTTTAATTATGATGTGCGACATTTCATTCTCTCTGTGATTAGGTTTAACGATTTAATGAAATTGTTCCTTCTCGGTAGAACCAGACAATGCTAACGTAGCACTTTGGGGGTTCAGTGCAGTCGAGATTGCATCAAAGTAGCCAGTCCCCACCTCACGTTGGTGCTTGGTGGCTGTATATCCATCGGCCTCACTAGCAAACTCAGCCTCCTGAACCTCAACATAGGCGCTCATACCATTTGCCTTGTAGCCCTTGGCAAGCTCGAACATCGAGTGATTGAGAGTATGGAAACCTGCCAGAGTAATGAATTGGAACTTGTAACCAAGAGCAGCTAAATCTGATTGGAATGTTGCAATCTGGGTATCGTTGAGATGGCGTTTCCAATTAAAAGATGGTGAACAGTTATAGGCCAGCATTTTGCCGGGATACTGCGCATGGATGGCTGTGGCAAACTCTCTTGCCTGTTCTATATTCGGTTCACCAGTTTCAACCCATATGAGATCTGCATATTGAGCATACGCCAATCCGCGGGTAATAACCGCCTTGGGTCCTGGCTTGACTCTGTAAAAACCCTCACCGGTGCGCTCTCCTGTTGCATACTGCGAATCACGAGAGTCGATATCAGAGGTGATCAAGTCGGCAGCAAGTGCATCGGTTCGAGCGATAATCAACGATGGTACCCCTGCCACATCTGCGGCCAAGCGAGCCGCGTTAAGGGTGCGGATATGTTGCTGGGTTGGAATGAGAACCTTTCCGCCCAAGTGGCCACACTTCTTCTCTGAAGCCAGTTGATCTTCCCAGTGGACTCCAGCGGCTCCTGCTTGAATCATCGATTTCATTAACTCATATGCATTCAGTGGTCCACCAAAACCAGCCTCTGCATCAGCGACAATCGGTGCCAACCAATCACAGCTTGCATCACCCTCCACACGCTCGACTTGATCGGCCCGCAACAAAGCGTTGTTGATTCTGCGGACAACTGCTGGAACGGAGTTTGCCGGATACAGGCTTTGATCTGGATAGGTCTGTCCAGAAAGGTTGGCATCTGCTGCAACCTGCCAACCTGAGAGGTAGATCGCCTTCAAACCCGCCTTCACCTGCTGGACGGCCTGATTACCGGTAAGGGCTCCAAGGGCTGGCACCCACTTTTCTGTCTGCAGTAAGTGCCACAGGTTCTCAGCACCGCGCCGAGCCAAGGTGGACTCCTCGGTAAAAGAGCCCCGTAAGCGCACCACGTCTTGGGCGGTGAAATCACGCTTAATCCCGGCCCAGCGCGGATGTGTATCCCACTGCTTTTCTAACTCTTCTGCGCTCTGAGTGTTGCTTCCGGTCTGACTAATCATCCACTGCGCCCCTTACGACTGTGAGATAGCGAAGAAATTCCACCCTTTACTATAGAGGAGCCAACAGCCCTGCCCACACCACCAGTTGCACGCTCGTGAAGAGAGAAAGCGTCAAGATATCGCCTCTACATAACCTCTCCTATTTTGCTGCAAATGTGAACCTAAGGCAATAAAAAATATAGAGATTGACCTCACATCTTTGCTCATCAGATTACTCCAGAGCAGATCTGCTCTGATCGGCCCTCACAGCTTGATGACGTACTGGATGAAATCACTCTGAACGGCCAAGGAGTCATACAACTTGCGAGCAGTACTATTGCCCGCGCGCGTCTGCCAGTAGAGAGATGATGCCCCCGCTGCACCTGCCTCTTGCTTAACGTGCTCTA
>SXGR01360345.1_pt1 | contig 14337 bp, 12 predicted proteins | sample 3174711 | NCBI WGS metagenome assembly SXGR01 (sample SAMN11356860, study PRJNA531348) | freshwater metagenome | isolation source: freshwater sample F1-60 | place: China: Fuxian Lake, Yuxi | collected 2017-12-25
CCTGCATCGGCGGCATAGGGCGGAGTGGCAGCCGCTCGATCAGCGACGGCAGTCCTGCGACGGCCTCGTCCATCATCGCCTTGTGCTGGCCGGTGTCTCCTGGCTTAGCGAGACGTGCTGCATGGGTGGCAGTGTGGCGCACAGACCAGCTGAGGTTGAACTCGAGTTCAAAAGCCCCGCTGCGGTAGACCCATTCGTTGTGGTAGTCAGAAGAAGATTGCCTCACGAATTGACACACCAAGTGTGGAGGCCGAGTCTCTAACATGCGGTACTGCGTAGCGCCCGAATACGAGCCGCCGATTGTTCCAACCCGACCGTTGGACCATGCCTGCGCGGCGCACCACTCGACGGTGTCATAGCCGTCCATGCGGGGACCGGCGCCGTCATCGCGAAAAGGGTAGAAGTCTCCTTCCGAAGCGAACCTGCCGCGCACGTCTTGGAAAACCGCGACGTATCCCCGCGAGGCAAAGTACTCTCCTGTGCCCAGGCGCGTTTCCGACGACGCTGTCTTGTCGTAGGGTGTCCTTTCTAAGATGACAGGGTATTTTCCGGGCGAAGCTGGGCGGTACACGTCAGCCATGAGCCTGATCCCATCGCGCATGGTGACGGGTACGTTTCGGTCGATCACGACCTGATGAACTTGTCGGGCTTTCTCCGTCAAGGATGCCTCCTGATCTGGCGAATCCGCGTCAAGGAGCAAAGGTTAAGTGCGGCACTGGGGTCACCGCAAGCGCCGTTACTCGTCCTGGGCAATGGGTCATGGCGGGTACCGCTCCGAGCGTAGTGGGGGCAGTCCCCTACCCGATGTGGAGACGCGATGCGAGTATGAGTTGAGTTGAGGCGATCATCTTGATAGCCGTCGCGCCGCGATAGGTGCTGGGAAAGACTGCCCATTGGATCCTGAAAAGCACTCGCACAACCACGTCGCCCGAAAACACGGCAACCGCGCGCGTCGAGGGTGTGTCTGCTATCGGTCAACCGTTCCGCCAGCGGTCGTCCAGCATTCACGGGCCGTCTCCGACCAGAGCGGGCCGGGTACTTCGGACCGCGAGCTAGTCCGACTCATCGAGGAGCAGGAGACCTACGCGGAGATTGGTCGTACGATCTCGCAATCGCCTGACATCAATCAGGTATACGAGCAGTTCGCAGATCAGGTCCGAAAACTAGTTGACTTTGACCGGATCGCGGTCGCGTTGCTTGACCGATCTAACTGGACCGTGTCGCGGCCATACACGTCAGGGGTCGCTGTCAGCGGCATGGCGGTCGGGGTGGCAACACCATATGCGACGTCGCTAGAGAGATACGTCATGGAGAGTGGCAAGACCACGACCATGTCTGACTCCGATGTCCTGCCATTCCCGAACGGCATCGACTGGGTAGCGGCCGGGTTCCGTTCACTTATCGCTACGCCCCTTGTGGTGAATGGTGAGTCGCTTGGCATGCTGGCGCTAAGTTCGAAACAATTGGAAGCCTTCGATGATCGGGCCATCGTGACTGTCGGGCGCGTAGCAGCGCAGATATCGGGAGTCATCAGAACATCGCAGCTGGCCCTAGAACTCAGACGTGAGGCCGAGGAGAAGGAAGTCCTCGCTGAAATAGGCCGGGCGGCGGGAAGTTCCGTGGACATCTCGACAGTATTCGAGAAGGTTGCCGGTCTTTTGCGCAAGCTGGCTGCCGCGGACTATGTGGGCCTTACGACTCTGGACCACGGGTCTGCGACTGCGACTATCACGGCGGCATGGGGTCTCGTGGCGCCCGGCCGACAACAGGGGATGCGATTCGATCTGGCCGGCAGCGTAACAGCCGCCGTTATCAAATCCATGAATCCGATGGTCATTGACAGCGCCAGCATCGGGGGAATGGTCGCTGCGTATCCCCAGCTTCAACCGTGGGCGAGCGCGGGTGTCAGATCGATCGTTACCGTGCCCGTAATTCACGACGACACGGCCATTGGCATTATGACGCTGGCCTCGAAGCAAGAGATCTTGTACGGTCCGTCAGAAGTTGCGCTTCTGGAGCGTGCCGCGTCTCAGTTCGCGGGAACAGTTGCATCTGGCCGGCTGGCGGACAGGCTAAGACGAGAATCCTCTTCAAGGAACGCCATCTCCGAGATCGGGCGTGCGGTAGGGTCAGCAGCCGACATTTCAGACGTTTTTGAGGCGTTTGTCGGTCATGTATCAACTCTGATGCCTGCTGACCGCGTCTGTATTTCAACAGTCGACGCAAGCGGATCTAGCGTGGTGCCGCGCCACGTATGGGGAGTGGAAGTACCCCAACGCCTTCCAGGTTCGCCGCTACCGCTCCCCGGTACTTGCGTCGGGGCAGCGGTCGAGACGAGACGAACACAGCTGGTGAAGTCCGTTCACAAGGCTGAAACGCGACAACAATGTGAGTGCGTGGACGATTACCTGGACGCGGGGCTGCTATCGATTATTGTCGTCCCGCTGGTCGTTGGCGACAAAGCAGCAGGCGTTTTGGAGGTCGCCTCAAGACTGGACGAAGCGTACGGTGCTGAGGTACAGGCGCTCGCAGAGAGCGTTGCCGCCCAGATAGCTGGCGCGGTATCAAATGCGGAAGCGCGGAGTGCTGCAGTTATTGCGGTACAAGAACGGGCAATACTGGGCGAGATTGGCCGCGTCGCCGCTTCGTCGCTAGAGGTACGCGAGGTCCTGGACAGAGTTTGGAGCCTTACACGCAGACTCGTAGCGGCTGAGAGGTTTGTAGTTTCGGTAGTGAATGTCGAATCCAAGACCGTGCGGGCCGAATTTGTCGGTGGTATGCGGTTTCCGGACGAGTCACCCGGCAAGGTCTGGCCACTCGATCAGACCCTGACCCAGCAATTCGTCTCGGACAACAATCTGTCAATGGTGTACGACAATGACCTGAAAGCCGGGCCCATGCAAGCGCGACAGCACGCCCGCGCTCTCACAGCCGGACTTACGGCATACATGGCGGTCCCGCTTGTAATACGTGACCGTGTGATCGGCACCGTCAGCTTCAGATCGCGGCAGCCTGGCGGGTTCAACGAGCGCGATCGGTGGTTCGGAGTACAGATCGCCTCGCAGATCGCGGGAGCTGTTGCTAGCGCCGAGCAGTACAAGCAGGCCAGAAGGCTGGCAGACGAAAGGTCGGTGCTTGCTGAAATCAGCAGGGAACTGTCCTCGTCTATGCGGATCGAAGATGTCTATTCAAGGTTTGTTGCGCTAGCTGCGCGGCTAATTAAGTTCGACCGCGTCGTGATAAGCACGTTCGACGAGGAAGGGAAATACAGCGTCGACGCCCACGTGTCCGGCATGTCGCTACCCGGTTATTCTCAGGGAGGACTACATCCGATAGCCGGAACCAGGTTCGAACATGTGATAGCTGCAAAGGCCAGCGTCGTAGTCAATCACGCACTCATGCTAGAGGACGCTCGTTTCCATGAATCGGCCGCAGCCTGCCTTAGCGTCGGCCTAAGGTCGATGCTGATGGCGCCTATGATTCTCCAGGGCAGGGTAATCGGGACCGTCAATTTCAGGTCGGTCGAGCCAGACCCCTATGGGTCCGGAGAAATCGCGCTTGCCGAGCAGATAGCTGCCCAGATTGCGGGGACGGTCGCGTCTTCACAGTCTTACGCAGCTGCAGACCGCGAATCGGAGATCCGAAAGGCGCTAGCGGCGATCGCGGTCGCGGCCAGCAGCGGGCTCGACCTTTCGACAGCTTTCGAGTCGGTAGCGAATGAACTGGCGAAACTCATTCGCTACGACAGGCTTTCGGTCGCCCTCAAGGAGCCGGGGAATTCGCCGCTCAAAGTTGCTTTCACGCGTGGCGTTGAAATCCCGCATAAGAAGGTAGGAGATGTCATCCCTCTTGAGAATGGAAACGCATGGAAGTGGGAAGTGGCACTTGAAGGCGACTCATCGGGCCGGCCCGACCACGCCATCATCGAGGCCGTAGGTCTGAATTCCCGTCTGCAAGTGCCTATTGGCAACAACGGTGCGGAAGTACTGGGTTACGTGGGACTCTGGCGAACGGAGAGGAACGCCTTTTTTCAGACCGACGTTGAACTAATGCAGCGGGTCTCTGCCCAGGTCACGCCGGCAATCCAGAATGCGATCGTTCACCGGCATGTGCTTGACTTGGCCAACGCCCGCGAAAGAACTGCGGTCTTGGAACTGCAAAGGCAAGACCTGGAGCGCGCAAACGAAACGAAGAACCGGTTCTTGACCACGATGTCGCATGAACTCAGAACGCCGCTTACAAGTGTCATCTCGTTTACGGATCTTGTCGCCAGAAATAAGGACCAGAACCTCACGGAGAAGCAGGTTCACCATCTGGATGTAGTGCGGCGCAACGCCAGGCACATGCGCGCGCTAATAAACGACATGCTGGATGTCACGCGCATCGAGGCAGGACGGCTGAGCCTGGCGTCGGCTGAATTCGATCTCGCAGAACTGATCGGGGTGACCGCCGAGTCGTTCATGCCGGTAATGTCGGCGAGGCGTCAGCGACTGGTCCTTGAAGTGCAAGGTTCAGAGCTTGGAGCAATCGGGGACAGGGACAGGGTCATGCAGGTGGTCGCAAACCTGATAAGCAACGCTTCGAAGTACTCCAAAGAAGGGACCGTGGTCCGCGTCAGAGGGTATTCCGAGGAAGATTACGTCGTGATCGAGGTGATTGACCAGGGCATCGGGATATCCCGCGACGACCAGTTGAAGCTGTTTGCGCCGTTCTATCGCATCGACAACGACGTTACGCGGGCTGGCGGCGGCACGGGTCTGGGACTGTCTATTGTGAAGCGGTTGGTGGAATTGCACGGCGGCACGATATCTGTGACAAGTGAAGTCGGCGCGGGTTCGACGTTCACGGTCAGAATACCGAAGTCGCTCGGCGCCGAAGCCGCCGCGTAACCGGCAGGGCACCATTGCTGCCGTGTCATTCTGAGGTCGCAGACGAGGAATCCTTGCGTGGCCGGGACCGCGCCCCTCAACCTAGCAGGGCGAGTCGGTGAGCGAGGAACGACTTCTCGCGGTAGTTCGGGATGACAAGACGACCGCTACCCTGTCCCTCCACCTGAGAGGTGTGGGGAACTACGAGTCCAGCCCTAAATACCGGCGCCTCCATCGACGGTGATCATCGAACCGGTGATCATGGATGCATCATCGGAAGCAGCAAACAGAAAGGCCGCGGCGACATCCTCTGGAGTGCATAGTCGGCCGAGTGGGGTCGCTTTCCGACGCGCTTCGTAGTTTTCGGGGTTATCGATGCTTGTACGCCAATCGTTCGGGCTGTGCGGGTTGTTGCCGCGGATGAACGCGGTGTCCACGTGACCCGGTGAAACGAGCACGCAGCGGATGTTGTCTTTTGCGAAGGCTGCAGCGGTGCTACGCGTCAAACCGACGAGTCCTATCTTGCTGACGCCGTAGGCGGGGCTCCCTGCGCCCTGCCGGATTGATCCCAGGGACCCGATGTTGATGATGCACCCACCTCCGGCGCGACGCATCGCGGGTACTACGGCCTTGGTGCCTATGAAATAGGCTGTGAGGTTCGTGTCGACGATCGTGCGCCACATTTCCTCGGTCTGTTCTTCGAAGCCGACGCGGACATTTGCGCCGGCGATGTTGCAGAGCGTGGTGATTTTGCCGAAGGCCTTCTCCGTCTCTCCTACGCAAGCCTGCCATTGACCGGAATCCCGGACATCGAGTTTGCAAGCGACCGCCTTACGTCCGAGCACAGTAAGTTCGGCAGCGAGCTTCTGTGCGGCGTCGAAATTGAAGTCGGCAATGGACACGGCCGCCCCTTCCCTTGAGAAAAGTTGCGCCTGAGCGGAGCCCATGGACCCCGCACCGCCCGTGATAATCGCCACTTTGCCGTCGAGCCTGCCCATGCTGTCTGCATCCTCTCCCCTGCCCTCTCTCATAGAGAAAGGAGAACAAATTACGGCTTCGGTCGTCTGTACGCGGTTGCTGCATTTCGCGCCGCGATATCTAGCGCAGGGCAACGCTACCGTCGGTCCGGCGAGACTGGTCGCCTGCACCGACTACGTAGGGGCGCTTCGAGAATGCGGCGGTGTTAAATTCGAGCCCGATACCCGGCGTTTCGGGGATAGTCAGGAAGCCGTCCTTGTATTCGATAGGCTTCTTTACGAGGTCTCCCCTGCCGCTGTCCTCATCAAGCACGAGTTCCTGAACGTCCCAGTTTGGCGTGGCTGCGGCGAGCTGGATGCATGCCATGGTGGTGACAGGTCCGAGGAAGTTGTGCGGGAGGATGCGCTGGTGAAAGGATTCGGCGATAGCTGCGATTTTCTTGACGTGAGTGATGCCGCCGGCCATGCCTATGTCTGGCTTAAGAAACGCGACACCTTTGAGGCCGCAATACTCTCTGAACTCCCAGATGGTCGTGTTGCGTTCGCCGATCGCGAGAGGCAGTCGAATGCGACTTGCGACATCCCCCATCGACATCACACTGTCGGGTGCAATCGGGTCTTCGTAGAAATAGGGCAGGAACTTCTCTATTTGCTGGGCGAAGACTTCCGCCTCGGCGGGCTGCATGTTGCGGTGGACCTCGATGCCAATGTCGAAGTCCCAACCGACCGCTTCTCGGACGGCCGCGACGATGGCAGTGTTCTGGCGGATGAGCTCCGAATAGGGGAGCTTGCTCCAGTTGGGCGGGAACGGCGTCATTTTTCCAGCCGTGAAGCCGCGCTTTTTTGCTTTCAGCGCAGATTTCACAAAGTCGTCTGGCGTAGCACCACCGCTGAGTAACGCGATGGCACGGACTTTCTCACGGACGCGGCCACCGAGCAGGTCCCAGACCGGGGCGTGGTACCTCTTGCCCTTGATGTCCCAGAGCGCCATGTCTATGGCGCTCAGAGCGCTCGTGATCGCGGCACTCCGGAAGCTGTACTTGCGGTACATGGCGTTCCATATGTGCTCGATGTTCCCAGCTTCCGTGCCTCGGAGATCAGAAGCGAGAGCAGTGACGACGCCCTCGGCGGACCCGGCATAGCTCCAGAAGGTGCCCTCGCCTATGCCCTGCGTGCCGTCCTCGGTCGTGACCCTGACAGCGAGCCAGCGTTCGACAAGCCAGGTCTCTATCTTTTCGATCTTCAAGTCTGCGCTCCTGACTACGTATTCGCGGATCATGGTTGCGAAACCGGCGAATCGTACAGGAAGGCCGCCATTTTCGTCAGGATGCATGAGACCCCGGCGGTACCGGGGCCTCATGTGGAAGTCGCTGCGGATTCAGAGGATGTCCAGAAATACGCCCCGTCAGCAACGACAGGGATCGTGAAGCGAGTTCAGGATGACATCCTCTGGACAAGCACCGTCGTCAACGTGTGTCACAGCTTCTGTTTACACAGGCGCGGGTTGAAGGATTGCGAAGACGGCTCCCTGGGGATCGGCGATAGTTGCAAAGCGGCCTACGTTGGGGATGTCCTGTGGGCCAAAAATCACTTTGCCGCCTAGCGACGTGACCTTCTTGGCCGATGCATCGCAGTTGGCGACCGCGAAGTACGGGGTCCAATTCGAAGGTACCTGGGCGGGGACTTCTTTCGGCATCTCCATGGCGCCTGCCATTCCGGAGTTATTAGTCCCGCCTACGTGGAAGATGTTGTAGACCATCCCGGGCTGGGTCATTTCCGAGGTTTCTATGCCGAGAACGGTTTTGTAGAACGGGATTGCCTTCTTAACTCCGCGCGCCGCCAACTCGAACCAGACGATGGCACCCGGTTCGTTCTGGATTGTGAACCCGACGTGTTTCTTCGCCTGCCAGAACGAAACGAATGCGCCTGACGGGTCTTGGGCAACCAACATGCGCCCGTGGTCCATGACGTCGAACGGCTCCATTACAACCGTTCCACCTGCGGCCTTCACTTTTTTCGCCGTTTCGTCCGCGTTTGTGACTGCGAAGTAGACTTCCCAGTGCGGCGGCATGCCCTTCTCTCGGTCGTCCATCTGGTAGAGGCCGACCGCGTTCAGCTTACCCAGCATCTGCGTGTGGTACATGGCGGCTCCGGGGCCCATCGGCGAAGGGTCGTCTTTCCATCCGAAGAGGCCAGAGTAGAACTTCAGCGCGCCCTTATCGTCGCTGGTGGCAAGTTGGGCCCACGACGGCTCCCCGTGCCTGTGCTTCTTTACTTCTGGCATTTGCGTACGCTCCTTGTGTTCTTGTGACGGGTCAAAGCGACCATCGGTTATACGACGTACCGGCTGGCTGGTTTTCGACAGGCAGATTATTCCAGACCATGGGCGCGAAACTGGTGGCTCTGTCAGTAAACGTCTGGTGAATGTTTTGAGCGGCGACAGCGGGATTCTTCGCTGGGCTTCAGCATGCCAGGCCGCACAGGCTCGCCTGGAATGACAAAAGGCCCTTCGTCCTTCGACAGGCTCAGGATGCTCAGGGCGGGCTCGCGGTAGGCAGGTGTCCCTCACACGAACCCTCTCCCGGTGGGAGAGGGCCGGAGAGCGCGATGTCAGAAGACGCCGAAATACTGTTCGAAAAAGGCACCGGGATTCACTGTCATTGCGACCTCGTGAGGGCCGGACGAAGCTGGTAGCCAGCGCGTCATGCGGGTATTCGCACGGGTCTGGACGGAAGCGGCGATATTCACGTTGCCGCGGACAAAACCGCACACGTCAGGTTCAAACAGGCATACCGCTGCCAGCGGGTCGTGAAAGGTGATCACGTCTCGAGTGTCGAACCAGACCTCGGCCATGTCGTGGACGACCCTGAGCGGGCCAGAACTGAACCTCTTGCGCACCTCTGCGGCATCCATCTGCACCTGCATGGTCACGTCCAGGCCGACGGAGCTGTGACGGGCGACGGGTGTTTGGTAGACGACCTCGGCCGCGTGAGGGTCACATAGGATGTTCCATTCGTCGTCGAATTTTGCACCGCGTGGGGTCGGGCCAAAGCGACCGGCCATCAGCATGAGCCGCTTCAGCAGTGGCGGGATGTCCGGATGTTCTGTGAACAACCTCGCGATGTTCGTTTGCGGCCCTATCGCGAGCAGCGTCACTTCGCCGGGGTGCTTGCGAATGGTGTCCGCCATGAACCCAACGGCGCGGCCCGTCTGGAAGTCGCGCTGATGATCCCATCTAGGCAAGACGGAGGCCTGCTGGGCCAAAGGCTGACGCTGAGGGTCTCGCTGAGGGGACTCGATGCCGGGGAATATAGGGATTCCCGAGCTACCGAATGCAATGCACAGGGCGCTTGCGAGTTGTGCTCGCTCGACGGGCTGCCCGGAGACTGTATTGATTCCAAGAAGTTCGTCGCGCGGCTGTGCGAGAAGATACGCCAGACAGATCGCATCGTCTATGTCAGAACCGATGTCGGTGTCGAGCAGTATCTTCTCACGCATATGGGCGGTTCACTTCTTAGATGGGCCTGATGGCCGTCTGCCTGATACCGGCTTGCCCAGCTTCCACCCGACAGGCTTGCCATCGGCCTCGCCCTGCTTCTTTATAGCTTCCATCAGGCCATCTATGTACCCCATGGCGTGGGCGCGCCCACGGTGGCCGAATGGCGTGTCCTGGTGAGTGTGCGGCACGTGGTCGTCGATGAAGAAGCCGTCGAAGCCGTTGTCGTAGTAGATCTTCATAGCTCGGTACATGTCGACGTATCCCGTATTGACGAACTCCTCATAGAAGACTGGTACCTGTCCCGAGACGTTACGGAAATGAACGTAGAGGATCTTCCGGCGCGTCACGAAGTACTCGATCATCTCGTATATGTTCTCGTTCATTTCAGAGAAGGTTCCCTGGCAGAACTCTATGGCGTTAGAAGGTGACTCCACGATCGTCGTCAGCCGCTTGTAGGCATCGAAGTTACGGAACAACTGGGGGATACCACCGAGTTTCTCTACCGGAGGGTCACATGGGTGGATACCGAGCCTGATGCCTTCCTCTTCGGCCACCGGCGTGATGATCCTGATCCAGTATTCGAGGTTCTTCCACATTTCCGCTTCGGTGTATTCGCGGTCGTGCGTCAGAGGCATCCTCTTTGCCTCGGCGTAGTCGAATGCGGTTGCGACGGCGCCACCGCGGATATGGCGAGGCGTGGACCGCCAGACGTGCGATGGCATCCAGTTGTAGCCGAATATGGGCACGCCGGCCCGTGCGATGTTGCGGACCGTCAGAATCATCTTTTCTACTTGCTCGTCGCGCTTCGGGCCATTGAGCATGATGTGGTCATAGAACGTCGTCGGGACGTTCTCTATCGCAGAAAGCTTCAGGCCTTCGTTCTCGACAGTTGAACGCATCTTGACGATGTCGTGTAGCGCCCAGTAGCCACCGTAGTTCGGGAGGTTAGGGGTATTCAGGAGGACATCTGTCGCTCCGAATTGCTTTGCAAATGTCAGGTATTCGGGTGTCCACTCACGGAACTGTCCGAGGCCGAGTCTCATCAAGGCGTCTCCTGCGTGCGATATTGCGTTAGTTGTGTCTGCGACCGAGACTATACGCCGATTGCGGGGGCGATTCGAGGGCCTGCTGACAGATTGACGCGCTACATAGATGTGCACTCCCATATCGACCAGCACAGTGCTGAGGAACTGCCCGGAATTGTTAGCCGCGCTCGGTCGGCAGGGGTCAGAGCGATCATCACATCTGGCGTGACGGTGGAGAGTTCGGCACGCTGCGTGCAGATCGCGCATGAGTATGAAACGGTGTTCGCGGGCGTGGGAGTGCACCCGGAGGACATGACCGGCCCGCTGACTCCAGATGGTCTGAGGAGGCTGGGGGAGCTGGCGGCAGATCCTCGTGTGGTTGTGATGAGCGAGGTTGGACTGGACCATTCGCCGCCTGACAGTTTTCGACCAGACCCTGGTTCGGCCTGGCGGCCGTCGACAGGTCCGGAGTGGTCGGAAGCGCAGGAGGAAGCGTTTCGAGTCCAGCTCGGGATCGCCCGCGAGCAAGGGCTCGCAGTCGTGTTTCACAATCGCGGGGCCACCGAGGATACGCTCCGGGTACTGAGAGACGAGTCGCGGGGCGGACTCACGGGTGCGGCGCATTACTTCCAGGGTGACTGGCACTATGCTTCTGCCCTGCTGGACCTGGGGTTTTACATTTCAGTCGCGAAACCGCTACTTCGCTCACGGGAACTGCAGGACGTGATCTCGAAAGTGCCACTGGAGCGCCTAGTGCTGGAAACCGATTCATGCCCGCAGCGGTACAAGCGCGACCGGACGAAGTGGACCGAGCCTAAGGATCTGCCGACGATAGCAGAGATGCTGGCAGAACTGCATGGTCTCAGTCTTGAGGAGGTCCGCGACCGTACGACTGAGAACGCGCTACGGATGCTGGGCAAGAGAGCCGGGCCTGTCAGGGCCGAGCTGGACCGACAGTTGTCATAGCGCCGCGGCGACGGTCGCTTTGATCCGGTCTGCGGCGATCTGTTCGCCGTGATAGCTGAGCCGAAACCGGAGTCCCATCTTGTGGGCGTCGCGTCCGGCGGGTTGCGGGAGGTCTAGGACTTCGCACCCCGGCTTCATCATTTGCAGTGCAGCGCGGACTTTCTGAATGCACTCGCGGCGGCAGTCCCGCCCGTAGACACGAAATGTGGTTGTTCGGAAGGGCGTTCCGGGCGTTGCGTCGTCGGACTCAACAACGACGTCATACTTCGCGAATGGGTTCAGCGTCACAGAAGTCCTCCGGTCAAGCGGTCCAGCCATGCGGCCGCCTGGTAAATAGCCTGTGTCTATAATCGAGCAGAAGAATCGGGTTAAGAATAACTCTGAGGAGCCGGGTGGTCCCTTCCCATTCACAGATCGCGCTAAAGGAGTGGTCGGTCGCCGTTGCAGCCATGGAACGGGGCGAGCAGGTCATCATGCTGCGCAAAGGCGGGATACGCGAGGATGGCAGGCACTTCAAAGTGGAGCAGGACAGCTTCTTCCTGTACCCCACTCAGTTTCACCAGGGGCCGGAACTTGTGAAGCCGGGTTCAAGGCACCTCCTCGCCGGTGCGGACGACGACCCAGACCCCGGGATGGTGACGCTGTCGTTGTACGCGGAGGTGACCGACGTGTTTGAGGTCACAGATGAGGCGGCCAAAAGGGCACTGAGCGCATTTCATGTTTTCACGGACGAGTACGCGGCGAAACGGGCGTACTGGAAACCCGGCCACCCGCTTAATGTGATCACCGTCAAGTGCCACCGCCTGCAGATGCCCCAGGCTCTGCCCGTGATGGGGTCGTACAAGGGCTGCAAGTCGTGGGTACCGCTTGTTGAGCCGTATCCTGTGGGGGTCACCTACCCGATACTGCCTGAACGGCGGTTTGAGGCTCTGCGGGCGCAGGTCAAGGACGCTCTGGAAGGTGGCCCGCGCTGACAGGTTTGTTCACGTGGTTGGCTGAGTTGTATCGGTAGGCTGAGCGCCCAGGCCAGCCGCTGCTATTACAGGCTGGGGCGACGGCGCCTTGCGAAATCCCGGAGGCAGCTCCGGCCGCCCCGATTTCTTCAAGAGGCGCTTCATTTCTTCTTCCAGGTATGTGAAGTCGCGCTGCGGGATGATGTGGAGCATGCCAGCGAATGCGAGCGGCCAGTCTTCCGGAACCCACTTCTTTACGTACTCGAGGGAAGGGCCGATCTGGCGGGCGTCCATCCAGAGCTGTTCGTCGAGGACGATGTCGGGACGGACGTTGACACGGTGGGGGTAGTCCTCACGGTCGCGGGAGTGTTTCCATATCCGCTCATGGCTCTCGAAATACCCGGATGTGACCGTAGCGACCGCACTAAAGACGCGCCGGTCTGAAAGGTAGTAGACAATCCTGTCGTCGGCAGTCATGCGGACTGCCTTTCGGCGGTTGTGCGAATCTACGCCCTGCACGCTGAAGCCGCGAGCCACGGTCACTTCGTAGTTTGGCTGGTCGGTGACCAGCATCCAGTACGTCTTACCCATCCATGTCCTTAACTGTTCGATCAGTCGAAAACGAGTCCTAGCCTATTCATGTTATTCGAAGCGCACGCCCGGCGGCGGTGCAATATCATCAGCGCACAAATTATCCGGCGGACAGAGGCGGCAAATGTCGAGACCGAACACATACGACGTCATAGTCATTGGCGTTGGTGGCATGGGAAGCGCGACGGTCTACGAACTTTCGCGCAGGCGGACCGAAAGCGGCCGGAGGTTGCGGGTGCTCGGACTGGAGCAGTTCGATATCCCGCACGACCGTGGCTCGTCGCACGGGCATACGCGGATAATTCGGCTGGCCTATTACGAGCACCCGTCCTATGTGCCTCTTCTCAGGCGCTCGTTCACTCTATGGAGAAGGCTGCAGAAGCGTTCCGGCGAGCAGCTCTTGCATGTCACTGGGTCGGTCGATGCGAGCCCACCGGACAACGATGTGTTCAAGGGCTCGCTGTTGTCGTGTGAACTTCACGAGCTGCGACACGATGTGTTGACGAGTGCCGAGCTAACGCGCAGGTTTCCAGGTTATCGGCTGCCCGGTGAATCGATGGCGGTCTATCAACCTGACGGGGGGTTCCTGCTCCCAGAGCGCTGCATAGTGTCTTACGTTCTCGCCGCGCAGGCGATGGGGGCGGACGTCCGAGCGCGTGAGCTGGTGGTGGACTGGGCGGTGACTGCAGATGGAGGCGTGAGGGTCGTCACGTCGAGGGGTGAATACACGGCCGGAGCGCTCGTAATTACTGCGGGCGCATGGGCGCGTGGATTAATGCCGGAGTTGCGGACGCTCGCTGTACCCGAACGACAGGCGCTGGCGTGGTTTCAACCGCTCAAGCCAAAGCTCTTCGCGCCGGAACGGTTTCCTGTGTTCAACCTTGTAGTCGAGGAGGGCCGGTACTACGGCTTCCCTGTCCACGGTGTTCCCGGCTTCAAAGTAGGCCGATACCACCACCTCGGAGAACCGATCGACCCGGATAGCCCCGACCGTGATTGCGGGCCGCGTGATGAGGCCGTACTGAGGGAGTTCACGGCGAAGTATTTTCCCCAGGCCTCGGGGCCGCTCATGGCGCTTAAGGCGTGCATGTTCACGAATACACCGGATGAGCATTTCCTGATAGACAGGCACCCGTCATACCCACAGGTGACGTTTGCGGCGGGATTCTCCGGTCACGGATACAAGTTCTGCAGCGTGGTAGGCGAGATCATGGCCGACCTCGCCACGGAGGGCGCGACTGGACATGACATTGGCCTGTTCAAGCTGGGCAGGTTCAACTAATGAGCCCTGTGTACCGCGTTGGATCAGATATAGGCGGCACGTTCACCGACCTGGTGATGACTGGCCCCAAAGGACGAGTTTGGACGCGAAAGGTCTTGTCGACGCCGGATGACTACTCGCGGGCGATTGTGGACGGCACAATGGAGATGCTCCGGGAAGCAGGCGTGTCCGGCAGC
>SXGR01315867.1_pt1 | contig 14335 bp, 14 predicted proteins | sample 3174711 | NCBI WGS metagenome assembly SXGR01 (sample SAMN11356860, study PRJNA531348) | freshwater metagenome | isolation source: freshwater sample F1-60 | place: China: Fuxian Lake, Yuxi | collected 2017-12-25
ACCGCATTTTCCCTACTCTCCCCCCCTTCGGCTGCCTCTGCGTTTTTCTCAGTGGGAGTTATAATACCTGTAGTTTGAGGTTGATACGAATTAAAGCTCTCGTATTGGGAGATGATTTTTTCATTTCTTGCCATTTGTTTCTTGAGCTTGTCAGCGAACCTATCCAGCAATCTCTCATTAGCAGCTTTGGTTTTATGAGAATCAGGTACAGGTGCTTTCAAAAACTCAAATTCTTTCTGGTTTGCATTACCAAAAGATGCACTGTTATTTGCAAATTTCAGCAAACTTTTGGCAGTAGCATCGTAAAGCTCGGAATCAGAGAGAGCCTGACTGCCTGCAACCTCAGCCCACAGTCTGGAATTCTTCGCTTTCAGGGTATCGCCTGTGATGACCTGACCGCCCTTTAGCAAGTCCTTGAGGAAAGCAATATCGTAAGAGACGTCTTCAAGGTCTAAATTCGTATCTTGAAGTTTGAAAGCCATTTTGTTTCCTTCTGTTCCCTGAGTCTTGGCAGAGTTTATGTCAAATTGAGCATGAGGATTCCACCGATTATCAATATCTTTGTTATAGGCATTAACCCGCTGCTGATCGATATTCATTTGATCGAGAGTTACACTATTATTAAACTCCTGTTGCTGAATCGCCATCCTTTCCAAGGAATTAAGATCATTGTCTCCTTTTGGATTTAACTCGGCTAAAAGATCGAAATACTTTACATTTCCAGTTTCAGGATCTCTCGTCACCCAATTTTCAAACTTGCTCCCGCCGGTATCGATCACGGGGGGAAGCTCTTGACCTAACACCTCGCTTAATCTTGCCCTAATTTGATTAGCTGCCTCAATGCGTTGCTCTGGTGTTAAATTAGGGGCTATTTTATTGTATTTTTCCATCAAAGGGACAGCGATCTCTTTTGCATGTTGTTCTCTGGCATATTCAGCATTCATCTTGGTAGTAGCTTGCCCCACTTCCATAAGGTAATTCAGCATCTCTCCTTTGCCATTTTCTAAGTCATCTACTTTTTTTCTAGCCCCTCTTCCTTGCCAAAAAGCTTCTCCCCAATTCTGAGAGGGTTTAGAATATAAATCTGCTTCAATAGATTCCTTGGTAGGAGTATTAAGAACATTTTCCCGTTGTTTGGTAATGTTCTCCATGACCCCTTTGTAGTTATCTGTAATTTTATCCTTGTCTTTTTTATTTAACAAAGAAGTGAATGCGTTACCCGATGCCATTATATATTCCTTTTAAAAGCCAAAACCGAGCGTTTTGCCAAAACCTCCAACAAAACTATTAAAGCCATCCATTGCAAAATCCCCAAATCTCTCCCCAAATCCTTTGCGCCTATCCCTAAATCTCTGTGCGTCAATTCCACCTTTTCCTAATGCTCCGTGAACTTGCGTGCTATAGATTTGATTCTCACGATTATTTTTAGCAACATAGTCCTGAATCTGAGCTTGCAAGAGAGGGCGTGCATCTGCTTTAGCGAAATCATCCGTTCTGATCTTATTTCCTACATCAAACAAAGCCCCCTTATGACCCATTTGACGATCTTCTTGACCTATGAGTTGCCCTGCATAATCTTTTTGTAACCCAAAGCGTGCCTGTAAATCAGCAAACCTGTTTTGACGAGTATTTTCTCTTAATCCATATTCTCCTGTACGGCGAGATAAATCCCTATCATACAAGCCTTCAGCAAACTCTCTTGCTTGTAGTCCCACTTGTTGGTCAGCTAATGCTCTTTCGCTTGCTAGAGCGGCTTTAAACTCTGCTGATGCTGTACTGCCATGACCATATCCACTTCTGTTGAGTGTTTCTTGCTGAGCGTTCTCCTGTCGTTTAAAGGCATCATCTAGCAAGGTGAACTGCATGTCTTTAAATTCATCCACATATCGCGTAAAATCAGGCAAATTTGTAAGTCTGGCAATATCCCCTCCCCTTTCCTGATTCAAAACATTAATAGCTTCTACAAAGGGAGCAAAATGCACGATTTGTTGAGGGTCGTTCTGATATAAGGTTCCCATTTCCTTCATTGCTCGACCCAATAGCTGTCCTGCCAGATCATAAAATTGTTGATCTTCTTTTGAACGAGGCAATCTTTGCACAACTCTCATTTTCTTACCCGTTACAGGGTCGGTTGCGTCAACAAGCTTTACACCGGCAATTTGATCCATAAAGTCAATAAATGGTTTTTCTGCTGGAGGTTTTGGAAGCTGAACCGGCTCAGATTTTTTTTCCCCAAAGAGACTACTAAAAAAACCCATCTAACACCTCGCATATTTTCTGCTAATCATACTATAAATCCTTAGAATCTGCCAATTATTCATCTCTTGTCCATCAATTTCTGTAAAATAAGTCATGGGGAATTACCAATCATAAACAACTAGGTCAAAGCCTCCATTCACGTTTTGACCTTGCAGATTCATAAGACGAATCACAACCGCCTGAGTGGATTGATCTGAAACAACTGTATTGACGCCTCTTCCATCACTCGTTACGGCGATGACGACAGCATTCGCCGAGGAAGCGGGATTGGCAAAGGCGACACGATAAAGTCCTGTGCCATTGGGGGTCACTGCGGCAATATTAAAAGATTTATTAAGACTACAATCAGAATTTACAGAAGCCAAAGCAAAAGGAGCAAGTGGCCCTGGACTTTGAATTTTTGAAAGGGGAACAGAATTATCCTGCATTTGCGTTCCTGTGAGGCTTGCAGGGGTAATCTTGGCTCCATCAAAAGTCGCCGCTGTATTTGACCAGATCACATCCAGCGTTTGGGCTGTAGGCCCTCCGCTGGTATTGGTACGGCAAGCAAGCTGCCAAGCCGTCAAAGGCAACACAAAGAAAGTATTCTGCGTGGTTGTTGACGCAATAACGCCAGAATACTGCGGAGAAATAAGTTTATTGATATCCACAGAATTATTCGTCAGTTTTCCCCCGTCAAAGGTCGCCGCTGTATTTGACCAAATGACATCCAGTGTCATTGCGGTAACACCATTATTATCAGATCTTTTAGAGGCAATCTGGTAATTTCCTATGGTCAACTCATACCATGAACCTCCGTTGGTCGTTGTCCCGCCAATGACAGAAGCCGTTTGAGGTTTGACCCATTTTGACAAAGAAAGACTGTTTGCAGGGATTTTAGGAGGCGTCACCGCGCCATCAGCAATTTTAGGAGTTGTCACACCGCCATCGGCAAGCTGGTTGGTTCCTATGGCTTGGGGTTGAATTTTATCAGACGTCACGGCTGAATTTTGAATATGCTGAGTTTGAACAGCGTTCACATCGAGATTGAGGGCATTAATCAATGTCCAAGAAACATTCCCCGCCCCGTCAGTTGTTGGCAGCTTGCTCGCATTGAGAGGATCATCGGCTCCTGGGAAAATCCCTGCTGCTGTGTTATTGATAGCGTCCGCCAGAGTATTGATAAAGTCCATAATGGCATTAAGATCGCCGTCAAATTGCTGTGCTGTGGGAGGAAAATTCCCCAAAGACTCATAACGATTGTAATTAGGCAAAATCTGTGTGGGAACATAAGGAATGGCTGGTCTGCTATTATTGGTAGGAAGTGCCATGATCTATTTTCTTTCAATAATTCCATAAAGTTTGATTTTCTTGAGTGAGAGAACCCCGTCTTTTGTATATCCGCTGAGTGTTAGCCAAAACTTTGACGCTAAAAACTTCATCCTGTCTTTAAAGAACCCGTAGGGCTGATCAAGCCTAAACCCCAGAGAAGTTTGACGCGTAGGATGGTCAGAGGTAAGCGGAATTGTCTGCAAGGTATCGCCTCGCACATCAAAGCGGCAAGGACTGTTAATCTGATAAGACTTGGGTAAATCTCCGCTAATGCCGATACTCATCTGATTTTCAGGACGGATCGTAAAACTGGAAGGATAATCCATCTGCACTTCATACCGCTTGCCCGAATATCTGCGTCCTTTAAGATGGATAACAGGGAGTGTCCATGAGAAGGAGATAAATCCTTGTCCATTCTGATCCCCATAAATATGCGGCGTTCCATCTCTGCCATCTGCGTATTTAAATATTTTGTTTTTCAAAGAAAGGTAAAGATTATTTCCTAAAGCAAGAAATGATATTGCGGATAGAAAATCCCCTGAAAAAATAGACCACGAGTATAACGTTGTAGAGAACAGAGAACAGATCACTTTATTCTGACCAATCTTGAATCCCGCAAGCGCACCGCCATCATATTTAAAAGAACAGGAAGCCCTATAATTAACATTAGAAGACGTAACAGAAGCAACATACTCCTGAATCAAAGGATCAACGGCATTCATACTGGTTGCTGCAAATTGCTTGGCAATATTCAGAGAGCTAAAAGACTGAAGACCTGTTTTTGTAATGAAAAAAGTATCATTGGGAAGGTCAATCACAAGATCACCATGAACAACTCCCGTAGAAAGAGTAGAATTATAGGTGAGTGTTGCGTTTCCTTGCGCCTGTACAGCCCCTAAAGGTTCTGATCCTGTCCATACCTGTGTTTTCTCACGCCCGATAAAAACCATATAGCCATTCACAAAATCAATAGCTTCTAAATTGTCTGGAACACCATGTTTTTCAGAAAGATCAATGCTTGGCACTGTTTTGGTATTTTCATTAAACCAGTCCGTCAGGGAACCCGATTTATAGGTGAAATAAACCCGCATAGCCTGATCGGGATTACGGTATTCAAGACCAACCGCCCCTTGTCCTAAAGCCCAGAGTCGATCATAAGCCACAAAGAGAAAATTAAAAGCAGGAGGCCATGCCTGATAAAAAATATTCGTCTGATTTGGCACAAAAGCAGGCAAAAGTATCGTAGTGGTAATCGTCAACGTCTGCTGATTCAATACACGCCCTGCAATGGCTGTTTGTGTCGTCACACCATTAACCTTGATCTGAAGCAAATTCCCTACCACATAATCATTTATATTGAAATTGGCGGAAACTGTAAAAGAAAGGTTATTATTATCTATGCGGGTAAGATTCGCCGCTTGTTCCTTTACAAAGTCATAAACTTCGGAAAGGTTATTGCCGTCCCACGAAAGGAGAGGGTCAACGCCATTACAGATCACTAAAGTATTCAGAAACGTTGTCACCCTTGGAACACAGCCTACAGAAAGGTTTTGCCTGAGGGCTGCGCTGATAACCCCACTTGAAACGTCATATTTATAAATTGTGCCTGTGGAAAAGGAGACACGAGTGATGTTTGCTCCCGCAGGGAAAGCATTTTGACTGAGAGTCACTGTGACAGTTGTTCCGGCTACTGTTAGAGCAGCAATGGTGTCATACAGGGTCATTTGACCATTGAGGGTATATTCCACCTTAATGGCGGTGTCCTTGATATATCTCGCCGCATTGTTAGGGCTGACAAAAGAAAACTGGAAAGAACCCAGAATGTTAAAGGTGTTGGCATTATCCGCGGTGTATTCCTGAACATACAAAAGAATCTGCTCTGAGCCGTCAGTATTCACAAACGGAAATTGCTTCATGATCGTTGACGTGGGATCATTTAATGCACCTAGGAGAGATGTTCCAAACCTGACATGCCCTTCTCCAAGAGGTTTGGCAACGATATTCTCCAATATATAGGCAAAATCAAGGGGGAGATTTTCAGGCGAAATATTCTGGTTCATTCCCTGTGCAGGAAGTGCAAACTCTAAAACATCGTAACCGCCTTCTTGCAACATGACTACGCGTTCCTGAAAGTAGAAAAGCGTTGACCGCTTGAATTATAAAGATAGGAAAGCAGTTTAGATTTTCCTTTTTCCCATCTTGTTTTTGCCTCATTTTCCTTCTGAATGTTCTTAAATCCACCGGCATCTTGAAAAAGGTAGTAAAGCCCACCATCTGCAAGGACAGGATGATAAGGAACAGGATAGGGGATATCTGATTCAGCCGTAGCAATCGTAAAAGAAGACGGATTAGGCACATACCATACAACCACGGGAATAACGGCCGTTTGAACAGGATAAAATTGAACAATTTTATTCTGAACAAAGTAATATTCAGGGTTTCCTGTCTCACTAAAATCAGGGTCACGTTCAATTACATCTGCCATCGACAAACGTGTCAATTTTTGTTTAAGAGAAGGAATATAAACACTATTCACAAGGAAAGGCACTTGAGATAATTCAATCTCGTTTGACCCTTCTTCATTAGAAAGATTCTCTCGTATCAAAAGATTCTGATTAAGATTGGCTGTTCCCTGATAGAGTTCAAAATGAGCAAGATTCAGATATTGAAGAAAAATAGTTTGCTCTGAAGCGGTAATATTATCATTACCGATACTGAGAGTTCCCATCAAATTCAGAATACCCAAAACATTCATAGATTAAAAAGGGGCTGCCTAAACAGCCCCATTCCTTTAATAATTGCCAATGATAAGCAGAAGCTTAATGATACTGTTAGCGACAATAGCCGTTCCTCCGTTTGCCACGGCAACGTTAATGATTTTTCCTGTTGCATCAATAGTTACAGACGTTGCAGCTCCTGTGGAAAGTGCATTAATGGCACCAGCCTGAGAAAAAACTTCAATGCTCATAATTGACTTAATTTTACCGGATCCTGTCCACGTTAACACATTGGCGTTAGCGTTCGCGGCAATACCCGCAACTGTAATAATATCAAAAGCAATAAGCTGATAATCTCCGCCTGTTGACCCAACGGCAGTATTGACGTTGGCAGCCGTAGATGTGTTTTGAACGTACCTTACAACACTTGTCATAATAAAAATCTCCTTAATTAAAAGCTGACGAATGAGTGAATGATGCCCTGCTCAACCACAGTATTTGAACCAGCTTGTGCGCCAGGGGTAGCCGCATAAGCACTGGCAAACTGAAGCATCTTTTGACCACGGAATTCATGTCCGTAATAAAGCTGAATGCGCTCTACCATGTCATTATCCATACCGATAATGGGTTTTTCCGCCCATCCTAAAGATATTGCGCCTGCACCCATGAAAATATTCCATGCAGCTTGCTTAGTTCCGTCCTGACTGGTAATGGCATATGAATAAAGATCACGACATGAGTAAATCGCAATACCCCGATATTCACCGATATAATCTGCGCCATTTAATGTCTGAGGCGTATTTTCAGGATCAATAACTGTTCCGCGGTTAAAGGTTGAGTTAGCAAACAGAGGATCAGCAAACAAGCTCGGTAACGTCTGGGGATGTGCCAAATAAATATACTTGTTCATGGGCCATCCTGCCTTGCTGCGAACATAAGCGGGACGTATGGCATCTTCTACACCCACAGAAGAACCACCACGCTCAGCATAGTGTTTTAGGGTTTCAAGGTGACTTGCCGATAAACCTGAAGTCGCAGGCGTTGTAGCTGCAGGGAGAGACATTCCGTTGATAAGAGTGGGAAATGTAGCGTTTGCTTGGTAGGCTGCTCTTGTTGGGACGAGTCCTGTCGCGAGCTTAAACACAGCACGGTCATAGGAAGGCAAGGTGCCTGCCACGTTACAGTTCGCCGTTGTAATCGTAGGATAAGCTGTAACTGTCATTGCGTTAAACAAGTCATAGTTCAAGTTACGGGAGAATGCCTCTACAAGCTGTTGGCTGGCTTCGGGAGGAAGATCAACAGGCGTTGCATATCGCAAAATATCGTAAAGCTTGATTTGAACCAGAAAGCTTTTAAAGTCACATCCTACCTTATCATAATCAACTTGTTGCTGTTGTGCGTTACCGCGCCGCTGATCAAAGTTAATGACAGGGTTCTTATAGTCAAGGGCATTGAGCCTTCCTACACGCCATTCAGCCCCTTTACCGGGCTGCATTTCACGGCGAACAATAGGACGAGTGGGTTCAGTCCCCATAAGATTATACAAAGGGGTAATCTGTACCCATTCACGGAACAGTTTATTAGAGACTTCAAAGGGAAATAAATTAGGGTTGATACCGTTTGTACCAATACCAGCTTGTAAACTTGGATAAAGAGCCATTTTATAAATTCCTTAATTAAAAACACAAAAAATTACTGCGGCTAAAAAGCGCAATAAAAACCAATTTTTCGTCTTTTCAAAAAAGGGAAGAATTCAATAAACCTTAAAGGGAAGAATCACAAGGAATCGCCTTTTTAGCTTACAAAAACGTCTTTTCATCCAAGGTGAAGAATAGAAACGGGCGAACGAGGCGAGTCGCTTCTATCTTCGTATGATATCCCTCGCTTTAAACATCGGTGTGAGAGGGTCGTCTGATTCGGACTCTTTACTGTCCACATCTGCCATCTCATCTATACGAAAGGTAGGTTTATCATATGTCTCGTATTTTGATAATTTCTTCTCTAGTTTGTCAATCTTTTTTTGCAGATTTTCAATCTCTGACTGCTTTTTTACTTTATAGTTTTTAAAATTACCTGCCTCTTTAAGATCTTTAAAAGAATCTTCATACGCTTTCTGTCCAATAGAAAGCATTTTCTTCGTCAATTTTATAGGATCATCAATAAGTTTTATGAGTTCTTCCCTCACCTCTTCAATCTCTTCTCCAGAAGAGATTGATAGAAAGTAATCAAAGGCAGAAACCTTATCTTGTAAAGTCTCATCATCCGTATATTTGCGGATATTTTCTAATTCCTTATTCGCTATCTTGAAAATAGGGGCAAAAGGATGAGATTCTCCCTTGTAGTATTCTTGCGTCTCATCTTCTTCCGATTGAAGGGCTTCTATGAGAGAGCGAGCATCATCTTCAATCAAATCTCCATTATCTACGAGGGTCTGGGCTATTTTAAGGGCATTCTTAACCTTTTGTACTTGTTTGTGAGCATATTTTTGATTCTCAGACAGTCTTTTCTGAGCCTTTTCTAATTCTGTTTTTGTCTTTTCAATTTCGGAAGAAGGAATGTCCTCCTCTTCGTCTTTTTCTTTAGCGTCTTCTTTTCTTTCAGAAGGTTCTTTTGATTTTACATCTTTAACGCCTTCACTCTTCGAGTCCTCAGAAATATTTTCCTTAGCTTCAGGTTTAGGCTCTTTGGGACGATCACGTTCCTCGAACAATTCTGAAAGAGGGTCAATATCCTTCTGAGGAGTAACTGCCTCTTCGGGTTGAGCTTCTTGTTTTGTCGGTGTCATTGTATTTTGCTCGATCATTGTCATTAATATCTCCATTAAAAGGGGTTGAGGTTAATTCTGTTAATTCACGATAAGAGACAAAAGAATTGAAAATATTCCCTGAAAAATCAGAAGAAGCATAAAGAAGATCGCCCGGCTCTAAAATCATACTGGTATTCTGCAATACGTCACACCTGTCATTAGGATTAAGGGAAATTTGATTGGCTAATATGAAATCTGTTTCCGTGCCTATGGTGACTTCTCTTGCAACATAAAGTGTAACAAGAATAATGTTGTTCGTTACGCTCGCAAGAAAAATCCCATCCAAAACACAAGTATATTGGTCGTTGCCAAAGATGAGCGTAGGTGTACTATCAATATTAAGCGTAGGCAACATCTTGAAGTTAACAAAAGGATAGGTTGCCACTAGATGCCACCCTGTACAATTTGATCGGGAGACAGAGGCATTTGGTCAGGAGGAGGAAGCTGCGCCTGCTGACCTTGCATAATTCCTTGCTCCATCATCATTTTTTGCTGCATCGCTTGACGCATCTCTTGTGCTAACTTCTCTCCGTCACGGATACCAAGCTGTTTCATCATCTCAGGAGAGAGCATAATCAGATTAGCGTTGGCATTCCCTAGCAATGCTTCAAGCTTTGCCTGAGTTTCTTCAAACGTACTCCGATAATCAGGCACTTCTTCAATATAAAGAGATAAGGGAAGGGTTCTAACATCATTATAGATTTCTACACCTTTATCGGATTCATGAGCAAGATTCAGAACGAGCCAGTAATTTTGTTGATCTGTTAAAATCTGAACGGCTATATTTTCATCATAGCCTGACTGGATCATATCCAGCATAAATTTAGCTTCACGCTTTTTCATCTCTGCAAAGTCATCGAAAGCAAAGACATTGTTTCGCACGCTATTCACTTGACGGATATTTTGAGCAACACCACTGGTCGCATTTGTTTGAATACCAAGCATTTCATCATTAATACCCGTAACTCTTTGTATCAAATTCAGATAAAGCTCAATAATTTTTAACTGCTCTTCACCCATTTGAGCATTTGAGGAAATTTGAAACTTAGAATCTTTGGGAAGAATAAGAACAGAATCAGGACTTTTAAGCTCATCACGTAAGGACTCTATCTCTCTTCCTTCCAATAATCCGTCTCCCTCAAAAATAAGAGTTGATGAATTTAGAAGGTAAACTGATTTCGTCACACGAACATTACAATCTCTCTGAATACTTTTAATAGAAGAAAGGAGTCCATAAGGCACTCCTGTTCTAAATGATCTCTTCCACACACAGGGAATATAACTGAAGTCTTTTGGATTAGGAAAATCAGGGTCTAAGGGGCTATATTCCAGTAGATTATTCCCCATAAAGAGCGTTCTCATAATCCTTGAGGATTCTTTTTCTTCAATATCACTGGCAGAGTTAGCTAATTCTTCAGCCGTTTCTTCATCAAATGTTTCAAAATAATGTCCTTTTTTATCAATCCCGCAGTAAGCTCTATGTTCAACCTTGTTTTGAACCTCTACAACCAATAATCGACTTGCAGAAATGCCTGTATAGAAATTTGGGTCTGTGTAATTAGAATCTCTGTCTATCAACTCAGGAGAGGTCATCCCTTGGTAAATATCAGGACTGTAAGAATCAACATCTTGTGAAACTTGAGGCCATGTCTTTTTGATATAATCAGGCCTTAACCAATACTTACGGCAAAGATATTTCATTTCCGTATATTGAGGACTCAAGTCATCAGGGTCGGGAATGATATTGTAAGGATGGAGATGCTTATATTTATAAAGTCCATTTTCCTTGTATAAATGGCTCCATCCAATCCCGCAAATAAGCATATCTCTGAACTTCAATGAGCCAAGATGAGGGATAGAGTTGCTTTCCTGAATATGATAGAGAAAGTGTGTGAGAGCTTCAGCAAGCTTTTCATCTTCTTCACGCTGCGAATCAGATCTGCAAGCTGATCTATAGCGTGATTGTATCTCAACACCAGAAAGCGCATCAATCAATCCCTGAACAATATTAACGGTAATAGGAAGCTGACCTCTTTCTTTCAACGTAAGCAAGTCATCTGCTGTCCATTGCCCTATTCCACCTTCATAAAAGGCAAAATCTTCTCGACACGTTTCTCTAAATGCTTGAGAGGAAACATGGAGATTTCCCACTCGAAAACATTCCTGAGCTTTATTGAGAGCATCTTGTCTTGAAGAAGAAAGAGAATAGGACATGGGAAACTTTCAAGAAATAAGTTTTATTGTTATTCAAGCACAGGAATTTCAGCTTGAATTTCTCTTAAATCATCGATTGTATCAGAAACAACTTTCTTCATATACGCACACAATGATTTATATTCTTCGCTTTCGTTTCCTTCTTCTTCTTCTCCTAGCTGTTTAAAAAGATTAACTGCGTATGTTTGTATAAATTGAGCATCAATTGCAAATTTAGAAATACTTCTGAGACCTTCTCTATTTGGCATGAGCATTTTTAATTTTCTCCTTTAATAAAATTAATTATTTATACTATCAATTTATTGAATAAGTTTCAATATTTCTTTTATTTAATTCTTCTTCTCGAATATTCATTAAATCTTTCATTCCCATTCTAAGACCAAACCATGATAAAACTTCTTGAATTTCATCAAAAGACTTGCGACCAAAGCCCTGAACATTTCTTAATTCTCTGGGATCAGTGCAACAAAGATTTCCTATGTATAAAATATTCTTCTCTAGGAGAACATTGTGCGCTCTCGTGCTTAATCCAAGATCAAAAATACTGATAGCAAATGGATTGCCTTCATATTTATTCAGAAGCTCAAGAACAAAAACATTATTATCAATGCTCATTACATCATCCCTACTCTTTGGCGGCTTCTGCCATAGGGGTTATAATCGCCTGTTTTTGGTTTTGCATACTTCAAGCCGGTAATCATATAACGCATAGCATCAAGTAAGTGATCGTTGCCGTCAATAATATCCCCTTTTGAATTATAGGCATAGGTTCTTATTTCATTCAGAAGTTTAGGACAACGACCTTTGAATATCTTCAATCTTCCATCCAGCATCATCTGTAAACAAGTCAGTATTCCAGCACTCCTTGTATTATCTGCCTTAACCAGATTCAAACCCTTTTTCCTATAAAGATTAAACAGGCTTTCACCATCTTTTTGTGAGGATGCTTGACCTGCGGGGTCTCCCATAACTGTTGTCCACCATAGAGAATCTGCCGCACGCATTGTTCTCAAATCATTCAAATGAGAATCAGGGGTTTTACCACTCATGGAGTATTCAAAATGAATGTAGAGAATTCCCGTGTCTCTGTCCAATGCACCAAAGGTTAAAGCGGTCGGGTCAGTCCAGCCAAAATCCATCCCGATAATGCGTGCGTAATGCTCTGGTAGTTCAAAGGATTCACAGGTAATAAGTTCCTCCAATACAGGATAGACCATGCCAGAGCCAATAGAAGGCATTCCTTTTGTACGTGCTTCAATCTCAGCAGGAAGCATGTTGGCAAGCATATTTTTCTTCTGCTCTTCGTCCAAATGCTGGGCATCATCCCACCCTGCCAACAAGAAGACTTTGCCGTCTTTGATCTTACCCGACCCCACGTTAACTTGTTTTTCTTCGGTGAGTTTTTTTCCTTCTCTCTCCACCTCTATCCTCTCTATCCTTTGTGTGAAACCTAACACAAATTGCGTAAATTGTGTGCAGGTCGCCGCAATGATAATCATGCCGTGGTCATCAGGGCTTGTGTTCATAATGCGCATACAGCACTCGGAAAACACGGACATGGTGGGCTGTTCATCCAGCAGGATACAATCAACTTTAGCAGCCTTCCATGTGGATAGCTCGTTTTGCTGTTCACGTCCGCCATAAGTTTTGATTGCTATATTGGTAATACCGCCATTAGCATTCCTGATCTTGTAGCGTCTCTCTTTCCTATTCGTGTAAATGACTAAAGATTCATGAATAAATGCGGGGTCATTGCTACTTCCTTCAAATAATCGTCTGCTCAAGTCTTCTGCTTCAAAGCCTGTAATGCCGCCTACCCACATGGTCAGGTTTTTCTTCTTGTAGCGATATCCTTCCCAATTGTCGGGATAAGTCGCTGTCGCATGCATGGCGAATTCTGCCAGACAGCTATAGGTCTTCCCGATGCGGTTTGCTGCCAGCAAGAGACGGATTGAGGCTTCTTTGCCAAGTTTGTGAAATTGCTCAAAGACAGGATAGGGATGGTAGAAGTCGAATTTCTTACGTTTATCAGCTATTCTTTCAATCCATACTTGATCTGCTGTCCGCGCAGAAACATAGACGGGTGGAAGATTAGGATTGCTGTGCAGCATTTGACACCAACGCATTAAAATTCTCTCTCACTTTCTCCATTTCATTACTTGGAACAAAAGGAGAAAAAAGGTCAAATATCATATTAAGCAAAATAACATCTCTGGCATTAAGAGCTTTATCTTCATTATCTTCTTCTTTCATGGCAACAGGTCGACCAAGACAATAATCAAGAATTATACGAAAAGCGTTAATGTCTCCTTCATTTAAAGCTAACTCATGAATTTTATTGATTAATTCATCAAACTTTGGATAGGTTTTCAAGCAAAAAGCATCTCTCATTTCTGATCTCAGCCTTGAGGCTTCAGAAACAGGACGTCCATTTGGATTTGCATTATTATTTGGTTGAAATGCCATCTATGATTATCTTGTGATTAAACCATGAAATTTTCTGTTATTTGCTGTTAAACAGGATTCACTCCCCCTTCGTGATGTAGGTGTAAAAAAGTTTTGCTACATCAACAATAGGAATATCTCCATCATAACGAGGTGTACGAGCAAGATTGCAAGCAAGCTCAAGGGCTTTTGTTCTCAAAGCCTTCTGCTCTTCATAGCTGTTTAGATCAACAGACTCTTGATGCTGAGCTTTTTCGACAGGTTTCAACATAGCTTCTGCCCACTTACGCTGTTCTTCCATAGCTTTTCTTTGCTGCTCTTGTTCTTTTTTTTCCATTTCACACCTTTGTCTTTGAGCTATTTGGTCGTGAATATTGTTAGGAACAAATTCACTGTGTGTAGTTATACGCCAATTACCGATGTGCATTACTCTTTCCTTTCATCTGGCGGGGCAGTTTGAATATTGAACGATAGATTTTAATCATTCGTTAATGACCGCCCCATAAATTATCTAGAAAACTGCACATCGACTCCAAAAACATCCTTGAGAATCGCCTCATCCACTAGCTCGGCTGGGTTATTC
>SXGR01163909.1_pt1 | contig 14333 bp, 9 predicted proteins | sample 3174711 | NCBI WGS metagenome assembly SXGR01 (sample SAMN11356860, study PRJNA531348) | freshwater metagenome | isolation source: freshwater sample F1-60 | place: China: Fuxian Lake, Yuxi | collected 2017-12-25
ACCACAAGAGTGATAATTTCGCTTCGACCAGCGATCGTCGCGACACGGTAACAACAAGGCCGCTTTGCCAACGCTTGCGCGCAGATAACGGGAGATTGCATCGCCGAAAAACGAAAAATTTTATGCCGGCAAATGGGCAAAAGAGATATTTACGCTTTCATTTTCTTCACAGTTGCCTGTCGACAGCGAAACCGTGTGATGAGTAAATCTGGGAAAATTTGACTGGTCGAAACTCCCATATATCTACTGCGGGCAATAAAAACCTATTCTAAAGTGATTGTTTCAGTTCCTTTCTTATGAAACGGCATCTGAAATGTTGTTTGTGTTGCTTGACTCAAAAATTCAGACAACGAAAACTGACAAATCAACTTGACATCCCTCGATCCAACAATCTATTGTTATTAATAGATGTTTGGTCTACAGCGCACTCTCATCATCACCGTGATCGCCCTTTGGCTTCCACTGTGTTGTTGTCAATTGATGGCATTTGCGAACTTCGCCACTGGTGGAGACGAGCAAACTTCTTGCTGTTCAAACCAACGCCAACAAACTGGCAAACACTCGGAACATAAAAGTTGCTGCGATCAAGAAGACCAATCGACATCAGACGAAGAGCAGCCTCCAATGTCGTGCGTCCATTGCGCGACAAAAGCGCCGCCTCCAACTGCGCCATCGCTTGATTCATTTTTCATACTCAGCGCAATTCCATTTGCTCTCGTTCTGCCACCATCCTTGATTGAACCATCAACACTTCATGCGACCGAAGTCGCGGGATGCTGGGATGTACCGCCACCAACTCGGCCGCCTGAAATGGCGATGAGCGCGAACGATCGTCGCTCGACGTTTAGTATTTGGATTATTTGAACTCCTGACACGCTTGAGTCGCTTGGAGCGTTTCCAAGCGGTTGTTCTGTGTCAACTTTGGAGTTCATCAATGCACAATTCAATTCGAATGACGGTCTTACTGACCGCTATACCAATTCTATTTCTCTGCGCCTGCGCCGCACCTCAGATGGATTTACCCAATTCGATTGGACCTGACATCGCCTCGCGCACTGGTGTGAAACCTGCGTGGAGTGGGGTCGATTCCACCGACACTCGAGATGGGAAATCACTTCGAGCCGCCGCCGCGGTAGCGCTGCCAAATCCACTGAATGAAGTGGATGCCGTTGCGATTGCGCTTGATGCAAGTCCCGATATCGCGCTTATGCTGGCTCAGACAGATGCTCTTCGATCCGAGGCGATTGAGATTGCAACTCCACAGAATCCCGTCCTAAATTTTTCGTCGGGCGTGCCGCTTGATTCGTTGGGCGTAGTGCCCATCTTTGCAATGTTGATGGTGCAAATCGATGAACTTTGGAAGCAGCCCATTCGCAGCGAGTCAGCGCGTAATAGTTATGAGGCGGCGTTGTTGTCATTGGGAGCCCAAGCCGTGGCGCTGGCGAATGAGACTCGCTCACTTTGGCATGAATTGTTTTTGCGTGAACAGGAATGTGCTCTTGCGACCAACGATATTGCGTTGACCGAACCATTGTTGACGTGGGCACGCGACCGTGTTCGGGCTGGTGAAGGTGATGAGAATGGTGTTGCGAAGGCACAGTCCGTGTTCGCCGATGCTCTTCGCCGCAGCGCGCAAGCCACGGAGATGCGCGACTTCGCAAAATTGTCGTTGATGGAACTGCTTGGCCGCGCCGAAGCTTCCGTTGAATGGAGTGTTGGGTCGGCGGATCCAACAGCGATGCATACGATTCATGCCGCGCTTACGGACGAATCAAAACTTTTAGATCGGCTTGCGCAATCGCGACTTGATGTGCGAGCCGCGCAGGCTCGCGAGAAAGCCGCGCACGGCAGATTGGTGCTTGCGCAGCGAAGTCGTCTGGGACAAATTCAACTTGGCGCTGGATGGGAGCGGTCGCTTGAGAACCAACAGGCGCTTGGTGTCGCGGCAAACGTCGAACTTCCGATCTTCAATATTGGATCAATGCGAATTGCCAAAGCCCTGGCGGACTATCGAGCGGCGACGATCGCCGCTGAGGATATACGTCAGAAAGCGATCATCGAGTTGCGCTCATCACTTGTGCAGGCAATCTCCGCGCAAAAACGACATGACTTCAGCGAGTCGACACAGGTCAATCCCGCGATTGAAACAGTCCAACGCATCAACAAAGCGATGCAGGCTGGCGAAATGGCCGAGCGAGATTCACTCGACGCTCAACACTCGCTCACTCTCGCTCGTCTGCAACTGACGGGACTCGAGCGTGAGCGCCGCTCATCGCGACTGGCTCTGTCCAAGGCCGCAGGCTTTTTACCAATAGAGGAATTCCCATGACACGATTACACACGGCGATACTGACGGGCGCAACGTTCCTTGCAAGCATGGTTTTTTTTATTCCTGTGTTTGCTCACGATGATCATGTCAAAGCGAGCGGCGCATCGTTTGATCCCAACGCTCCAAAAAGAGTTTCTCAAGCCACCGCAATCGCTATCGAACTCAAGACAGCGGAAGTTGATTTCGGTGAGGTCGAAGATGTCATGCGGCTGACTGGAATTGTCCAGCCACGCCCAGACGCGCTCGTGGCAATTTCACCGATGTATCCAGGCGTTGTTCGGTCGATTGCAGTTCAGCCTGGTGACAAAGTAATCAAGGGAATGTTTGTGGCTGAGTTTGCATCGCCGGAAGTCGCCAGTCTCCAATTCGAATTGAAGCGGGCCGAGTCACAAGTCGCATCGCTTGAAATCGAAGTGCCATTACTTATACGCGGCGCCGAAATCGCGGAAGCGGTTGCACAGCGACTCGACAGCGCAAGCGGGACAAGTGTCTCGGCGAACATAGTCGCTCAACGGCAGTCGGAAGCACTCAAGGCTCGCTCCATAGCGGCATCGCAAGGAATCGCACTTGTACAAGCTCAAAGTGATGTCGATTCTTTGCGGCGACGTATCGCGACAACTCAATCCACAGGCGAAGCCCGTGACGGGATGGCGGCCAACTCCGTGAAAGATCAGAACGCTGGACCACTGGGAAAATCATTGGAGAAATCCGCTCAAACAGGATTGATCCAATTCACTTCTCCAATTGATGGAGTGGTCGTGAGCCGCTCAGCGATTCCAGGTCAAAGCGTGGCCGCTGGCGTGGGTATTGTCACGATTGGCAACTTCAAATTTGTGCAGATTGAAGGGGAAATACCCGAAGGATTGCTTTATCGACTCGGGTCGGCTCAAGGCGCAAAGGTGAGAGTGCGAACTGGTTCAAGTGCAACAAGCGCAGTGGTCGCGGATGGAATCGTTCGATTCATCAGCCCAACGATTGACCTGACCAAGCGCACCGCACATTTGATCGTGGATGTCGACAATACATCAGGAGCGCTTCGCCCTGGACAATTCGTGGACCTCAGCGTTGTTCTGAACAGCAATGACTCCGCGGTCGTTGTTCCCGCGAGCGCCATCGTCAAAGAAGGACCACTTCAATTTATCTTCGTTGAAGAAGGCAAGGGCGAAAATGTGTCATACAAAAAACGTGATGTCGCCACAGGTATTCGTGACGACCGCGTGGTCGAAATCAAGGAAGGCGTTGTGCCCGGAGATGTCATCGTTATCAGTGGCGCATTCAGTCTGTCCCAACTGCGCGGATTTGTTTTAGAAACATCACTAGCACCCGCGCCCAAACCCGCGAATGCTCACCACCACACACACTGACAAATTTTTCTCCACAAGATCAACAAGAAAACACACGTGCTCAACTGGATCATTAAATCATCTCTCAACAACCGCGTGCTCGTGCTGATTGCGGCGCTATTGATGTCCGTGTACGGCGTTTATGTCACGCTCAACACGCCCACAGATGTGCTGCCTGATCTCAATCGCCCCGTCGTCACAATCATGACGGAAGCCACCGGTCTTGCTCCCGAGGAAGTCGAAGCGCAGGTCACTTACAACATTGAAACGGCGGTCAATGGTTCTCCAGGTGTCGAACGTGTCCGCAGCGTTTCATCGCTTGGTCTGTCGATCGTTTTTGTTGAGTTTCAAATGGACACGGATCTGAAGTTCAACCGACAGGTCGTCAGTGAGAGGCTCACCACAATCGCCTCCAAACTTCCTTTAGGCATCGTTCCCATGATGACGCCGTCGACAAGCATCATGGGAGAAATTGTTCTTCTAAGTGTTTCGAGCAAGAGCCTCACGCCAATGGATGTCCGCACGGTGGCGGAGTTCACATTGCGTCCAGCGCTGCTTTCGATTCCCGGAATTGCTCAAGTAACGGCTCAGGGCGGACAACTCAAGCAGTTCCGTGTTCAGATTGACCCCAACAAACTCCGCCTCTTTGATCTCTCGCTAGAAGATGTCGAAAAAGCATTGACTGCGGCAAACCAAAATACAGGCGGAGGTTTCATCATCAGTGGCGCTCAAGAGTTGGTCGTGCGCAACATTGGTCGAATCCAAACGGTGCAAGACATCGAGTCTTCTCTGTTGCAAAACAAATCCGGAGATCATAACGGGCCGCCTCGCGCCATTTTGATCGGCGATGTGGCAACCGTTGTCGAGGCTGGGCCAATGATCCTGCGCGGAGATGCATCGGACAACGCTCATCCCGTGGTCATCATGGCCATTCAAAAACAACCTGGTGAAGATACAGTTTCCCTCAGTCAAGCGATTGACGCGACGCTTGCGCAGTTGAAGCCCACGCTGCCGCCAGGAATCGAGATCAACACTGATGTGTTTCGACAAGAGCACTTCATACGTGCCGCAATATCGAATGTAGTTCTTGCACTGCGCGATGCCGCGTTTCTTGTGGTGATTGTCCTGATTCTTTTTCTGATGAATGTGCGGACAACAATTGTCACGCTCACAGCACTTCCGCTCTCGATCATCACCACATTCTTGGTCTTCCACTGGGTGGGCTTGAGCGTAAACACCATGACGCTTGGCGGCCTTGCTGTTGCGATTGGCGAATTGGTGGATGACGCTGTTGTCGATGTCGAAAATGTCTATCGAAGGCTGGGCGAAAACCGCAGGTCCGCCAATCCAAAGCCGACGCTGGATGTTGTGTACACCGCGTCGAGTGAAATTCGAAACCCAATCATCTTGGGAACAGTCATCGTGAATCTCGTCTTTGTTCCGACCTTCTTTTTACCTGGCATTGAAGGTCGACTGTTCGCCCCACTTGCCACCGCGTACATCGTCAGCATTTCCGCTTCGCTGTTGGTGGCGCTCACCACAACACCCATCCTTACGTACTACCTGCTTCCAGGCATAAAGCGAATGACTCACGGCGAAGATGGAATGCTGTTGCGCTTGTGCAAACGAATTGCGCTGAAGGCATACTCGATCTCAATGCCGCGCCCACTAACTGTACTAGGCACGGTCGTCGCTCTAGTGGCGATTTCTCTTTTCATGGTGACTCGCCTTGGCTCGGAGTTTCTGCCACCATTCAATGAAGGTACGGCGGTCGTCGCTTTCTATAGCCAACCAGGAGTTTCGCTTGAGGAATCCAATCGGCTTGGCACCAAGGCGGAAGAAATTATTCTTTCCATTCCGCAGGTGAAAAGCGTAGCCAGACGAACTGGTCGCGCGGAACAGGATGAGCACGCGATGGGCGTGAACGCAAGCGAGATTGAGGTTGACTTCTGGACTGAGACACAGGCGCAAGATCCAAGCAAGTACGCCACCTCAGTGGGTCGTCTGCCTCCGTCCGTGAATGACATGGTGTCGCGCGAGGAATTGTTCATGATCATCGATGAAAAGCTTTCGGTGATTCCAGGAGTTTCGGTGGGTATTGGCCAACCGATCAGCCACCGCATTGAACATCTTCTGTCAGGAGTTCGCGCTCAGGTCGCCATCAAAATCTTTGGCGACGACTTGGCAACGCTGCGCTCTCTGGCAGAAGAAACGAAAGCTGCGATAGAGGGTCTATCTGGCGTGGTTGATTTGCAAGTCGAGCAGCAAGTGCTTGTGCCTCAACTGCAAATCGTCGTCGATCGCGCCGCGGCGGCTCGGGTTGGATTTACACCCGCACTGCTGACGGACGTCCTGGAGACCGCGACGAAGGGCAGAGTTGTGGGACAAGTTCTCGACGGTCTCAAAGTTTTCAATATCACGCTTGTATATGACGATCAGTATCGAACCGATCCAACTCGGTTGGAAGATGTCAGATTGATTTCTCCCACTGGCGCAATTGTGTTGCTTCGCGATGTCGCCCGTATCGTTGAGGTGCTCGGCCCCAACGAAGTGCAGCGTGAATCACTGCGCCGACGCATCGTGATCTCGGCGAATGTGCGTGGTCGCGATCTTGGATCGACGGTGCAGGAGATTCAGAAATCCGTGGCGATGGATGTGAAACTTCCGCAGGGTTACACAATCCAATACGGCGGACTCTATGAGGCGCAGAAGGAGTCGACCAAACTGCTACTCATTCTTGGTGCTGGATCGTTGATCGCGATCTTCGTTCTGTTGTTCACCCACTATCGCTCAAGCATGGTCGCCGCACAGATCATGCTCAATGTTCCCTTTGCGCTCATCGGCAGTGTGGCCGCAATGGCAATAATGCGCGAGCCACTCAGCGTCGCATCACTTGTGGGATTCATCTCGTTGACCGGCATCGCAACGCGTAACGGCGTGCTGATGATCAGTCATTACATTCACCTGATGACCCATGAAAAACAACCGTGGAGCAAGGAGCTCATCATCCGCGGAAGTCAGGAGCGCGTCGCACCTGTGCTGATGACCGCGATCACGGCTGGACTTGGGCTTGTTCCGCTTGTGCTGAGCAAGGGTGAGTCGGGCAAAGAAATTCTGTATCCAGTCGCGGTCGTCATTATTGGCGGTCTGTTTACCAGCACGCTGCTGGATTTTTTCGTCACTCCGGCAACTTTCTATCGCTTTGGCCGCGTGTCGGCGCAACGGCTTGCACAAGCGCATATTCATTTTGAACGAACCCAACAAATGGCGGCGACAACTAATCCACTTCCTTCCAATGATCTCGACGCGCCTCAGGCAGAATTACGCGTCGAGGATTTCAAACCAACCTCTGCCCCAACAATGGATCAGCCTGACAACGGCCATCCAAAGGAGAATTGATATGAAGACTCGATATGCACAATCACTCTTGGCGCTGATACCAGCCGCGATGTTCTGGGCTACGCCTGTTTTAGCGCAGAACAATCATGACGAAACGGCAAAACACGATGACGCGCATTCGCATGTGGAGATGAAACCAGCCGAAAATTTCGCCGCCGCAATTCGCGAAATTGGCGAGCGTATGAAAGCACTCAAGTTACTGATCGATCAGGACAAACTTGATGACGCTCATGTTCAATCCGACGAGATCGGCGCACTTGCAAAATCACTCGGGGCCTTATCGCTCAAACCTGGTTCAGGTGTCGACAAAGCCCAAGTGAAAACCATGAACAAGGCTGGCAAACTACTCGCCGAAATCTCGGATGCTCTACACGATGCTGTTGAAAGCCAGGATTCGCAAGGTGCAAAGGAAGCCTTTGAGCAGATGAGTCTTCAATTCGAGGTGTTCTTGGCAATCGCTCCTGCAAAGTTCTTCTGCCCAATGCACTGCGAAGGTGACAAGACCTATGACAAGCCAGGCGAGTGTCCGGTCTGCCACATGGCGCTCAAAAAGCAGACAAGCGACAAGTTCAGCGTTGATGTGAAATCGATTGGCGGAAAAATCCAAGCGGGTACGCCAGCAAATTTTCTGTTCACGCTCAAGGATCCCACAGGATTGCCAGTCAAGTCTGTCGAAATCGTCCATGAAAAGCCGCTGCACTTGTTGATGGTGAATAAGGATCTCTCTTGGTACGCGCACGAGCACCCGGTGCTTCAGCCCGACGGAACCTTCACATTTGCTTTTACCTTTCCTGCGGGCGGCGAGTACACGCTCTTCAATGACTTCACCATAAAGAATGTTGGCATGCAAGTGGTACCGGTGACGATCACGGTCGAAGGCGCGAGTAAATCGATGGTGCCGCTGATAGTTGATAGTGACAAACCGAAAATAGTTGATGGGTACTCCGTGTCACTGGACACAGGCAGTCCCATCAAGACCGGTGTTTCAACCCACATGGCTTACACCATCACCAAGGATGGCTCGCCCATCGACAACTTGCAGCCATACCTTGGCGCGATGGGACACTTGATCATCATTAGCCAAGACATGAAGGAGTTTGTGCACAGCCATCTGCACGTAAGCGGCACAGCCGTTCAATCCGGCGGAACGCGCTCGGACTTCGCGGCTCACTTCAAGAGTGCTGGCGTCTATAAGAGCTGGGCGCAGTTCAATGTAGGAACCAAAGAGAGTGAGAAGATAATCACCGTGCCATTCATACTGACCGTGACCAAGGGCAATGATGAAGCCCATGCGAATGATCACGCCAAAGTGGGTGATGACAAAGTTGTTGATAGTCACAACGCGGAAATGCCCACGGGCGTTGGCGTGGATGAGGAATCGAAGTTGTATCTAGTGAGTGGAGGAATTTATACGCAGGCCGATATCGATGCGAACGGCGGATTGACCGCCAATGGGAAATTCAAGGGCAAAATGGCGAAACATGATGCCAACCCAAAGAGTGGAGACATGACCTGCCCAATCACGATGACAAAGGCCAATCCAAATTTCACGTGGATTATCGCGGGCAAGACATATGCGTTCTGCTGCCCGCCGTGCATTGATGAGTTCGTCCAAATGGCCAAGACCAATCCGAGTGCGATAAAAGATCCAGAAGAATATCGCAAGCGTTAAAGGCTGAATCAAACCAGCGAAGGAACTGCCATGACACCAAAAATAAAAAACTTTCTAATTGTTTTTTTGCGCGCTATGCAATACCAAAGCCTTCGTGCGTTTGATACCAGCGGTAAGTTTGTGATATCCGCGACACCGTGCACTTTTATTGCATTGACAGTGGTGTTTGTTGACGGTTGCGCTTCGCACACATTTGAACAGCCCTCCTCGCTTGGCGCGGACTTGCAAAGTCGTGCGGGAGTGGCGCCAAACTGGACCCGTGCCGACGCCAAGGTGATTGATGCGCAGGCGTTGCACGCCGCCGTTGCGGTCGCTCTGCCAAATCCACTGAATGAAGTGGACGCCGTTGCGATTGCGCTTGATGCCAGCCCCACAATTGCGAAATTGATTTCACAAACCAACGCCCTGCGCGCCGAGGCGATTGATATTTCAACGCCGGCGAATCCTGTTTTGAACTTCACTTCTGGCGTACCGCTTGATTCCATGAGCGTAGTTCCTATTTTTGCAATGCTGATGTTTCAGATTGACGAACTATGGAAGCAACCACTGCGCAGCGAGACGGCGCGCGAGAATTATCAAGCGGCGTTGCTGTCGCTTGGCGCAAGCGCAGTTGTGCTGGCGGTTGAGACGCGCTTGGTGTGGCACGAAATTGCGATGCGCTGCGAGGAGAGAAATTTGGCGGAATTCGATTTGAAGATTACAGAGAATTTGCTGACGATTGAGCGCTTGCGATTTGCCGCTGGGGAATCAACTTCCGATATTGTTGCCAAGTCACAAGTGGAATCTACGGATGCCAATCACCGTCTGTTACAGGCGAATGAAATGCTTTGCGCAGCAAAGTTGTCGCTTCTGGCTTTGCTTGGCCGCGCGGAGGCATCAACAGATTGGATCACGGGCGAACCAGATTCGTCAGCCACTGTCACGATTCATTCACCACTTGCCGATGAACAGAAATTGCTGGCTTCTTTGGCTGATACGCGACTTGACGTTCGTGCTGCGCAAGCGCAAGCGAATGCCGCGAAGAGTACAGTGGAACTTGCACGTCGAAGTCGATCAAGCAAACTTGATATTGGCGCGGGCTTTGATCGCGATATGGAGGGTGATCAAGCAATCGCATTCAGCGCAAATGTGGAGTTGCCTCTTTTCAAGAATGGAGAGGCGCGCATAGCGAAAGCAGAGTCAGAACTAATGACTGCCAACATCGAAGTGGAGCGCGTGCGACAAGCTGCAATCATTGAGTTGCGTGGAGCAATCGTCAAAGCAATGGCAATACAAAAAAAGCGCGATGTGAGCGAGGAATTTTCGCTTGCGCCAATCTCAGAAATGTTCCAAAGAGCGCAACTTTCCGCGGACATCGGCGAGGGATCGCTACGCGATGCAATTGATGCGCAGCACGCGCTCAATCACGCCAAATTACAACTGAACGATTTGGAGCGACAAAGGCGCATGGCGCGACTTGGGCTTGCGAAAGCCGTGGGATTTCTTCCCGCGGAGGTGCTGCCATGACGACACAGATTCCCCTGCCAAGTTCACGCATCGGCACACGTGTGATTCTTCCACTCATCATCATCGGCGGTGCGATCGGAATTCTTGCTTGGTCGAGTTGGCGCGCGTGGGCTCCTTTGACTGTGGTTCATGCGATACCCGTGATCGTGCGGACAACGGCGATTGCGCAAGTTGCGACAAATAATTCCGCGAAGGACTCTGCGGACGTTTCGATGAAGACATCTGCACGCGGACCCGTCGTGCAAGCGCCGGGATGGATCGAACCATCGCCATTTCCCATCAGCGCGTCGGCGTTGACTGCGGGTGTGATTCGCGATGTGCTTGTGCTGGAAGGTGATCATGTGACTGAAGGCCAAGTGGTCGCTCGCCTGATCGATGACCAAGCAAAACTTGAAATGCGTCGCGCGAGTGCGGAGGTTGAAATCAAAGAGGCAGAAGTTTTGGTGATGCGCGACGAGTTGAATCGCAAATCGAAGCTCACTGCAAGCGGAGGTGTGAGTGAAGGAGAAGTCGCTCGACTGGCATTTCGCATTCGCGGTGCCGAAGCCGCGCTTGAACAAGTCCGCGCAATGCGTGATCAAGTTGCGCTCGCCCTTGCTCGAACTGAAGTTCGTGCGCCAATCGCTGGCGTTGTTATGGCGCGACTCGCTGCGCCCGGATCATTTGTTGGTATGGACGAAGCGACCGCGCCAGTCGTGCAGTTGTTCGATCCAAAGAGTTTGCAAGTTCGAACTGATGTTCCACTTGCAGATGCTGGCCGACTTGCGATCGGACAATCTGCCGAAATTCAGGTCGATTCATTGCCTGGTGTGATCATTCGTGGGCATATTCTTCGTCTCGTTCAGCAAGCGGATATTGCCAAGAACACCCTGCAAGTGAAGGTGCTTCTTGATGACCCGCCAACAGGACTTGTGCCCGACATGTTGGCGCGAGTCAAGATTCAAACTGGCGCAGTTGCGACGAGTGGCGGCGCTGTCTCTGCAAGTTCGTTCAATGGTTCAGCACGCGCAGAAGTTGCAGCCCCATCAAGCGCTTTAAGCCACACCGTGGCAAGTGCGGATGGAAATCGCACGGGTCAAGTTCGAGTTGTTGTCGATATGCGAGATCAAGTTGGAAAAATCGAAATGCGACTTGTCACTTGCGCTGCGGAAGATGGCGCTGTTGGATGGACAACGGTCTTTGACGGACTGCGTCCTGGAGACCTTGTCGTACTTGATGATTCGCCAATGACGCGTGCCGGCGAAATGGTTCGTGTAAGTGATGCACCGATGGCCGCACCAACAAAAAGAGAACATGATGCACACAAATGAACCAATCATTTCTTGCGCTGCTCTTGAAAAGCATTATTCGCGCGGCGGCGAAACTGTACGCGTACTCGAATCGATCGATCTCGCGGTTTCGCGCGGCGCATTCGTTGCATTGATGGGTCCATCGGGTTCTGGCAAGACCACGCTCTTGAATCTCTTTGCAGGAATCGATCGTCCGACTGCTGGTTCGTTGATCGTTGACGGGCAAGACATCGCGCGACTTTCGCGCTCCGCACTTGCCGAGTGGCGCGCACGAAGCGTTGGATATGTTTTTCAGTTGTATCACCTCGTTCCCGTTTTGACGGCGTATGAGAATGTGGAACTTCCGCTCTATCTACACGCACTCACTCGGCGTGAACGACATCAGCGTGTCTCGGAAGCGCTCGATTCCGTTGGCATTTCAGATCGGCACGCACACTATCCCCGACAACTTTCTGGTGGACAAGAGCAGCGCGTCGCGATTGCGCGTGCGATTGTCACGCGTCCTGCTCTCTTGCTCGCAGATGAACCAACTGGAGATCTCGACCGAGTTGCTGCTTCTGGAATTATGCAACTACTCATGCAACTACACAAAGATCGTGGTCAGACCATCGTGATGGTCACGCATGATCCCGCAACCGCGGCGTTTGCGCAGCGCAATGTGCATCTTGATAAAGGTCAGCTCGTCGAGAGTGTGGAGGTGCGATCATGAATCTGCTTCACTCCTTGCAAGGCATCGTGGCGCTCGCTTGGCGCGGGCTATTGCGAAGACCGACACGGAGCGCACTTGTCATTGCTGGCGTTGCTATTGCTGTCTTTCTTTTCTGCACAGTTGATGCGACCCGTAAAGGTGTCGAGCGTGCTACAAAGCGCGCGGCACAAGAAACCGCGCTTGTGGTCTATAGACAGAATCGTTTTTGCCCATTTACCAGCCAACTTCCGCAGTATTACGAAAATGAAATTCGCAAAGTGCCGGGAGTCGATACGGTCACACCTGTGAAGATCGTGGTATCGAATTGCCGCGCGTCGCTGGATGTCGTGACATTTCGCGGAGTGCCGCCAGAAACATTTGCACGCGATCAAGCCGAGCGAGTCGACCCCGCGTCGATGCGGGCGTGGCTCGATCGTGGAGATGCGGCACTCATCGGCCGCGAACTTGCTGGAAGACGTCGCTTGAAAGCGGGCGACCGTTTCACCGCGGCAGGTGTTGATGCGTATGTCGCTGGAATCATTGAAAGCAAGGAACCACAAGATCAGAGCAGTGCGTTTGTACATCTGCCTTTCTTGCAAGAGCAAGCGAAGCGCGGTGGTACTGGAACAATCGTCACTCAGTTTGATGTGCGCGTGAAAGATCCAACGCAACTCGATGCGATTGCAGTCGCAATCGATGAGCGATTTGCATCCGATCAAGCGCCGACTTCCACACGAGCCGAGACTGCGCATGTTGCCCGCGCGGCCACGGATGTCATTGCACTCGTTGGATTTGCGCAATTGCTTGGTCTTGCAGGCCTCGCAGCAGTCTTTGCACTTGTTGCCAATGCGATCATCCTTTCGATGCGGAGTCGAGAAAACGAAGTCAGTATTCTGCAAACACTTGGATTCCGCGGAGTGCATCTCGCCGGACTCGTGATTGCCGAAGCACTCTTGCTTGGTGGGTTTGGCGGAACAATTGGAGCTGGCATTTCATATGCGACCGTTTCATTTGCACGAACCGCGTTGACGATGGAAGGTGTTTCAATAGCGGTGTCGCCGTCGCTTGCAATCACCTTCGCTGGTATTGCCATCGCAATCGGACTGAGCCTTGCGGCAGGAGTCATTCCTGCGATCATCGCGTCGCGGCAATCAATTGTTTCAGGATTCAGATCGTGAAGCGACTTCCACTCCATTATGCCGCACGCAATATCGGTCGGAGTCCGTTGCGCTTGATGCTGACCGCTGGCGGTGGTGCACTGGTTGTCTTTCTTGTTGTCAGCGCAATGGCAAGCGTTCGTGCGCTTGATCGCGGAGTCCGCGCAAGTGGAACTGCTGGAAATGTGATGCTCCTTGGCGCGGGCAGCGAGGAGAGTGTGGAGCGCAGCGAGATCCCAGCGTCCGCGCCTGGCGTACTTTCAGCGAGTATTCAAGGCATCCGCAAACTTGGCGGGGCGCAGTTTGTCTCGCCAGAATTGCATGTGCCGCTGCCACTACGACGCGCGGATGAACCCGCGCCCGTCGGCAATGCGCGAGACCTTGCGCTTGTCCGCGGTGTCGAACCGAGCGCGTTTCTTGTGCATCCACAGGCTCGACTTACAGTCGGTCGATTGCCGCAAGGTGGTCGTGATGAAGCGATTGTTGGTCGTGCACTTGCTGCGCGACTGCGAATCGGCAATCGTGATATCTCCGCGGATGATTCTCTCCTGCCGACAATCTTGATCGACGAGAGGCCTCACCGTGTGACTGGAATCATCGACGCGCCCGGCGTTGCGATTGATGGCGAAGCATGGATGCCGATTGCGGATCTCTTGGTGCTGACCAAGCGGCAAACGATTTCTGTCGCGGTCATCTCGCTCGATGGAGCGGATATCGGCGATCTGGAAGTTTTCGCGGCACGAAGATCGGATTTGGAAATCGCAGCGATTGACGAAATGTCGTATTACGCACAACTTGCAAAGTTCTTTCGCCCCGTGCAAGTGCTTATTGGCGTCAGCGCGCTCGTCGTTGCGCTCGGCGCAATGCTTGGCGGTCTCAATGCGCTCGATGCGGCATTCGCATCTCGATCTCGTGAGATCGCAATGCTGCAAGTTCTTGGATTTTCCCGT
>SXGR01374524.1_pt1 | contig 14332 bp, 14 predicted proteins | sample 3174711 | NCBI WGS metagenome assembly SXGR01 (sample SAMN11356860, study PRJNA531348) | freshwater metagenome | isolation source: freshwater sample F1-60 | place: China: Fuxian Lake, Yuxi | collected 2017-12-25
CGGTGGCAGCACCCATCTCCGCACTCCGCGGCTTGCCTGGTTTTTTTGGGGTCACATCCCCAATTGTTATCGTCATCATCGAACCTTCCCGCCAGCACCGCCGGCGATCAAGCCCGAAACACCGTTTTCAGCACAGTCCTCAAGTCAACGATTCAGCCACCTACAGCATTCGCCTGTTAGGCGTTCGGTGTCTTTCTCGCCGGTGGATGCGGGGATGTTGGGGATGCATGTGGCCGGGGCGCAGGAGGGGGATTGGCCGGCTGATTCCGTAACGATCGCGCTTGTTTGGTCGAAGGAAATTGGACTTCTTGGGCGCACAGTGAGTTGTTTGCGTGCGTGGGGAGTTTTCGCCCGTCGAGTTGGAGGTGAGTCAGGTCAGCCACAGCCGCCTTGTCTCGTGCCTGGATGATCTCCTCGTAGAGCGTTGAAAGATGCTTGAGTACTGCGGTGTGGGCTTGCGCTGGCTGGTGGCACCGGACTGCTTCGACGATTGCGTAGTGATCGGATACCGATCGTGTCGGAGCGTTGTCGAGCGCGAGTGACCTTGTTCGGTAGGGAACGAGTTCGGGGACGATCACGTTATACACGCGCACGAGCGCTTCGTTTTTGCTGCAGTTCAGCAGGGCTTCGTGAAATGCCTGGTCCGTTCGGACAAGATCACTCAGACTGCCGCCTTCGGCCGCGTTGGCGTGGTCTTCAGCTCGATCCACCAGAGATTTGAAGTCCTGCTCGGTGGCCCGGGTGGCGGCCAGTGATGCGCCGGTGGTTTCAAGGGAGATGCGCACCTCGAAGAGATCGACGATTTCGTAGGCGTGGGTGGCGGTCCACTGGATGAAATCCAAGCGTGGATCCGAAGTCGCGTTCTCGTTGACGAAGGACCCCAAGCCGTGGCGAACCTCGACGATTCCGAGCATGCGCAATTTGGCTAGTGCCTCGCGGACGGAGGTGCGACCCACGCCCAGACTCCGGGCCAGATCCGGTTCAGTGGGCAGGCGTCCTCCTGGGGGATACGTCCCCGCGTTGATGTCCTTCAGCAGGCGGTTAGCTACTTCGTCGGCGACGCTAGGGCGTTTCAGGCTTCCGTTCGGACCCAATGGGGACCTCCTCATGCATGTGGATCGTAGCGCGAGCGCCTTAGGTGGGATTGGTGGTCGCGGTATTTCCCGAAAATAACGAATTAACAGCCATTTAACCGTTGTCGGTTGACAGACAAGTGCTCCCAGACCAGTGTACGGGCAGAGATAGCCGGGAGGAATGGTGCAGGGTTTCGTCGTTGTCCACGGTGGGGTAGACATGCTACCCACTGAGTCGGCTGTTGGTGCCTTGGAGCACGCGGCGGCTCAAGGTCTCCGGGCTTCCGATGCTTTGGGCTCCGTCGTCGACGCCTTGGTCTCCTTGGAGGATGATCCGCAGTTCAACGCTGGATATGGAAGCGTCCTGAACGCCAGTGGGCTCGTGGAAGTCGATGCGGGAATCATCAACGGGACCACCGGACGCATCGGAGCAGTCGGTGCGGTTCCAGGGCTAAAGCACCCCTCGCGTGTTGCCGCCGCCTTGCTGCGCGGAGTGGGCAGCGCGGTGTTCCTCACCGGTGCCGGGGCTCGTGAGTTCGCCGATGAGCAGGGGGAGGAATGCGAGGATCTGCGGACCGCTGAGCAGATTGCCGTATGGGAGGCGTTGCGCCGAGGTGAGGTTCTCAGTCCTTTCACGGGAGTGGCGCTGGCAGCCAATACAGAGACAGTCGGGGCGGTGGCTTTCCGTGACGGGGAACTCGTGGCCGGCACCTCCACCGGTGGTGTGTGCGGCAAGCCGATCGGTCGGCTCGGGGATTCGGCGATCTTCGGCGCCGGTCACTGGGCCAACCCAGAGATCGCGGTGCTGTGTTCGGGTGACGGCGAGGCACTGATGCGCTGTCAGACGGCGGGCCGGGTGGGTGCACGGATCAACGAGGGCCACGACGTCCGTGAGAGCGTCATTTGGGGTGTGCGGACGGTGTTTTTTGCGACTGGCGCGACGTGCGCGATCGTGGCGGTGCGCGCGACTCGAGACGATGTTGCTGCGGCCTACAACGGGTTCGCCTTCCCGGTGGTTCGTACCGATGCCTCTGGCACGCGAATTATCCCTGCTGAGCACATTGTGGGGGAGGGAGTATGAGTTCAGCAGTCGCAACGCCAGCAGCGCAATCAGGTAACAGCCGATCGATTCGCGTGTTCTTGAGCAAGTATGGAGTCGTAGTCGCTCTTTTGATCCTGCTCATCGTCGCAGCGATCTGGACACCCACGTTCTACACCGAATCCACGATGCGAAACACCGCCCGGCAAGCATCGATCATCGGAATCGTGACAATCGGCCAGTTCCTCGTGTTGATGATTCGGGGCGTCGATCTGTCCATTCCAGCTGTCATCGGCTTCACCGCGGTCCTTGTTGCGGAGAGTGGTCCGGGAACCGTCATGGGTTTAGTGTTCGCAATCGTCATCGCCCTGCTCGTGGGAGCGATCAACTACTACCTCGTGGTCCGGCGGAAGGTCCCGGCATTCGTCGCCACCTTCGGAATGCTGGTGGCCCTCGAAGGGGCGCGCCTGGCGTACACGCGCGGCAGCGCGAGCGGCACCGTGGACTCCGCCTACATCTCCATCGGTCGGGCCAGCTTCCTGGGATTCACCCTCTCGACGTGGGTCTGGCTCCTTTTGTTGATCGGGGCCGGAGTGTTCTTGTATCGGACGGCCGCGGGTCGCCGGATGATCATGACTGGGTCCAATCCAGAGATGGCCGAGTACTCGGGAATTCGAACAGGCCGTTACTTCATCGGTGGCTTCGTCGTCTCGGCTTTGCTGGCCGTCCTCGCGGGAGTGTTCCTCGCCGGCTCGACCGGCTATGTAGACCGATTCATCGGTGCAGGTACCGAACTCGACTCCATCACGGCCGCGCTCCTGGGGGGCGCACGCTTCGCTGGTGGACAAGGTTCGTTGGTAGGAGCAGCAGCCGCAAGTCTTTTGCTGGCCAGTCTCCTCACGGTGATCGTGCTGTTGGGCTGGAGCCCCCAACTGCAATTGGTGGCGAAAGGTCTCGTACTCATCGCCGCGATAGCGCTCCAATCAACAGTACGAACAAGTGCGCGGTAGCGCAGTCAACTGAAAGGTAGAGGGATGAAGACATACCGGAAACGACTCGCAGTCATCGCGGTTGCTGCTTCCGCATCCTTGATCCTCGCTGGATGTGGATCCAGCGATAGTGGATCAGAGGAGACCGAAGCTCAAACCGACGAGACGAGCGAGACAACCACTGAAAGCGAAGAAACCGCTGCTGAGGAATCGGCAGATGGCGGTGAAGCCGAAGCGGCTGCAACGGACGTGGTGCTGAGTGACGCGTACTCCCAGGCCCTGGCCGAGGCGGCGCAGACAACGGTCGACACCTCGGAATTCGCTGCTGAAGCTCCGTACAAGTTGGCCACCATCACGCAGGGGCCAATCAACGGCTGGGGCACGATTTTCGACATCACCATGGATAAGGCCCTCGAAGACAGCGGCGTCGTTGACATGAACGAGCGCATCTACGCAGCCTGGAATGGTCAGACAGAGAACCAGACCAAGGCGATGGATGACGCCATCGCTGCTGGCGTCGACGGCATCATCTTGACCTCGTTGTCACGAGCAGGCTTGTCGGCATCCGTAGACCGTGCCACGGCCGCAGGTATTCCAGTGATCACCTGCATGGCGGGCGTGGAAAGCCCGGAGTACACGGCTGAAGTCAGCCGCAACATCCCGTCGATGGGCTACGGCAGCATGCAGGCTCTTATCGACAAGCTCGGTGGCAGCGGCAAGGTGGTTCTGTTGCACGGAATCGCAGGTGTCGACGCAGCTGAGTTCTGGAAGCTGGGCGCGGAAGCTGCACTGGCCGAAGCTCCCGGCATCGAGGTCGTCTCCGAGCAGTACGGCAACTGGTCCACCGCTGACGCGACAGATGTCATGCGCACGGTGGTGGCGCAGCAACCCGAGATCGACGGCATCTGGATCGGCGGACTTGAAATGGGTCCGGGCGTGGTGAATGCCTTCCAGGAAGCCGGCCGTGATGTTCCTCCGTTGGCCGGAACGAACCCCACGAACGGGTTTCTCCGTCTGGCACAGGAGAACTCACTCGACTTCGACGCTGCACCGTTCCCCCCAGGTGCGGCCAAGGTCTGCGTTGACGTGATGATCGATCTGCTGGAAGGCAATCCCATCCAGAAGTTCGTTGACGTCAAGGATTCAGTCGAGGGAACTTCCACCTACGGAACCAGCGAACTAGAGGCCTGGTACGTACCCGACCTGAACGATGACTTCATCGGTCCGCTGATCTACGACGAGCAGTACTACAAAGACAACGGATTCGGTCGGTAGAACCACCTAGCGAGTGGGGACTCGCGACGAACGTGGGTCCCCACTCAGGTTGGAGACAAGTTATGTCGGATGCAGTTCAGCTCTCGAACGTCACCAAGTCGTTCGGGCCTGTCAACGTGCTGTCCGATGTGTCCATCTCTTGTCGCGCCGGCTCGGTACGCGCCCTCGTGGGTGAGAACGGAGCGGGTAAGAGCACCCTGCTTAAAATCCTTACCGGATCCGTCACCCCCGACGCCGGTGCCATCTCGGTGTTTGGCGCGTCCGTCGACCTCGCCAGTTGGGACCCGCTTGAGTCCCAGAGCCAAGGGATTGCGATCGTCCACCAAGAGTTCGCACTGCTGCCCAATATGACGGTTACGGACAACGTCTTCTTGGGCCGAGAGCTCAAGAAGCGGGGCCTGGTGGATCGCCGGGCCCAAGAAGAAGAGACCGCGGCCCTCCTAGCGACGGTTGGCTGCCGGGTGGATCCACGAGCCCGTGTCGAGGACTTGAATATCGCCAACGCGCAGTTAGTGGAGATCGCCAAGGCGCTGTCCCAAGATTCCAAGGTCATCGCACTCGACGAACCTTCCGCTGTGCTTTCCGGTCGTGAACTGGAAACCCTGTTCGCGGTGGTCGATTCGCTGCGCGCCAAGAATGTTGCGGTGCTCTACGTGAGCCATCGAATGGATGAGATGTTCCGGTTGTGTGATGACTTCACTGTGCTCAAAGACGGGCGAGTTGCAGGTGAAGGTCGTATTGTCGATACCACGAAGGACGAAATCGTTCGCATGATGGTCGGCCGCGATGTGGCGAGCGCATTCCTACAGGCCAACACCCCGAACGATGACGTGCTGCTGCGACTCGAGGACTTCCACGTCGACGGACTTCCCGCGCCGATTTCCCTGACCGTTCACGCGGGCGAGGTCGTGGGCATCGCGGGGCTCGCGGGCAGCGGACGTAGTCGACTGCTCAAAGGCATTTTCGGCCTCATTCCTAGCACCGGCAACCTCCACCTTTCGGGTGTAACCGACAAGGCCCCGAACGACCCAGGTGAGGCGATCGATGATGGCTTCGCCTTCATCCCTGAGGATCGCAAACAACTTGGCCTCGCGCTGTCGCAGCCGGTGTCCTCGAATCTCACCCTCTTGGATCTTGCGGCGATCCGACGTGGCCGTTTTCTGAGCAAGAAGAAGGAGGTCGCGTTGGCGACCGATCTGATCTCGACGTACGGAATAAAATCCACCAACACCGGTATTGAAGACGTCGGGCAGCTGTCGGGAGGCAACCAGCAGAAGATTGTTCTCGCCAAGTGGTTGCAGATATCACCGAAATTGGTCCTACTTGACGAACCCACCCGAGGTATCGACGTTGGCGCCAAAGAGGAGATTTACCGGGTTATCCGTGATCTCAGCAGTCAAGGAGTCGGATTTTTGATGGTGTCCAGCGAACTCATCGAGGTTCTGGGACTGTCCCATCGGATCCTTGTCATGGTTGATGGCGTCATCCAAGGGGAGTTGCCCGCGGGAAGTAGCGAAGAAGAGGTCATGACATTGGTCACCGAAACATCGCACCAACCGGTGGGGTATTAATCATGGTGGGGAATCTCTCCTCTCGACTCACGCGGCGCACGCTCCTGGAATCCGGCGCTGTTGTGTGGGTGCTCGTCATCGCCCTTTTCGTGTTCGCCTTTGTACAAAGTGATGATTTCCGCACAGGGGCCAACCTGTCCAACATCTCGCGACAGATTGTCATCCTTGGCCTGGTCGCAGCTGCCCAGTTCATCGTCGTCATTGCAGGAGGGGTAGACCTTTCCCTCGCAGCCAACGCTCGACTGAGTGCCATCGTTACTGCAATCGTCGTGAATGGAAGCGACGATCGCTTGTTGTTGGGCGTCGTTGCCGGTCTGTCAACGGGACTCGTTATCGGCCTCGTCAACGGTTTCATCGTGACCCGCTTGCGTGTGGAACCCTTCATCGCGACCCTGGGAACCGGTGCCCTGTTGACGGGATTGGCGCTCTTCTTTGCTTCCACACCCGTGGGTCGCAGTTCGCCTGCTCTCAATGACTTCTACGGTTTCTCCCTTGGCGGGGTCTACGCCATCGTGCTGGTGCTCGTACTCATCTGGATCGCCGTATCTGTAGCTATGAATCGATCCACCTGGGGTCGCCACCTCTATGCCGCGGGTGGAGACCCGGCATCTGCTGCGCTCGCGGGGATAAACGTTCGTCGAGTAACCGCTAGTGCGTATGTGTGGGCTGGTCTCCTGGGAGGTGCCGCTGGCGTGGTCATCCTCGCCAGTGCAGGCGTCGGAGATGCGGCGTCGGTCCAAGGTCTGGAGTTCGACAGCCTGGCCGTTGTGGTCATCGGTGGAGCGAGCTTGGCTGGAGGCCGTGGTCGACTGATCGGCGTCATCGGTGGAGTTCTGCTGTTCAGCCTCATCGGAAACGTGTTCAACCTTCTCAAGGTCGACGTGTGGTATCAGCAGTTGGTGCGTGGACTCGTCATTCTGATTGCCGCAGCCGCGCTGGTGGATCGGTATGACAAACGCAAACGAGTAAAACGAACACAAGTCAAAGAAGAAGAAGACGACAAGCAAGACCCACTACAAAGGAGCGTGTCACATGGCAATGACGTCAAATGAGGGTCGGGGATTCACTCCCGAGGAACTCGAGGAATATCTGACGACGGGACGAATCTTCGCGAAGATCGCCACGACCATGGAAGACGGATGGCCAGTCCTGAGTCCGGTGTGGTACGAGTGGGACGGATCAGCGTTCCTAATCGTCAGCAAGGCCAAGACGTCGCTTGTGCAGAACTTGCGGCGAGACCCGCGGTGTGGGGTTCTCGTAGACAACCCGGAACTTCCATACAAGCGGGTAAGCGTGCGCGGTGAAGCCGAGTCCCTGCCCGAGGACTTCGACTGGGAAACCCCGGCTAGGCGGATGGTGCTTCGTTACCTAGGTCCTGAAGGTATGGAATACGCGGAGGCCACGTTCCAATTTGACCGGGTGCCCTTCCTTATCCACCCACGGAAGATGTCCAGCTGGAATGGTGGCGGGTTCGATAGGACCTTCACGCAAGCAACGACCTGGAAGGACGTCTCGCAGTGACGGGTCGACTGGAAGGCAAGCGAGCACTCATCACGGGTGGTGGTTCAGGTATCGGCCTGGCCATCGCGCAGCGGTTCGCCCAAGAGGGTGCCCTCGTGAGCATCGCCGATCGTGACGGAGGTGGCCGAGCGCGTGTCGAGGACAGTGGTTGTCGATTCAGTGTGTGCGACGTCAGCGATGCAGATGCGGTCCAAGCGTGGATCGATGCAGAGGCGGCGGCGCTCGGTGGCCTGGACGTCGTGGTTGCTGGGGCAGGCTACGAATTAGTGGCAGATGCCCTCGAGTTGTCGGTCGAAGACTGGGATCGTCACCAGGCAGTCATGCTTCGCGGCGTTTTCGTGACGTTCAAGTTCGCGCTGCCACACATGTTGAATGCGGGCGGTTCGTTGATCGCGATCGGGTCGAACCTGGCATTCGCGGCGATCCCCCGATTCACGTCCTACGTGGCGGCGAAGGCCGGCGTGATTGGTCTCGTCCGTGGCCTGGCGGTCGACTACGCGCAGTACGGCATCCGGGTCAATGCGCTGAGTCCCGGCCCGACTCTCACCCCACTGATCGAACGTCAACTCATCGGAGCCGAGGATCCCCAAGCATTGCTCGATTTGTGGGCTAGTGACACCATCTTGAAGAGGTTGGCGCGGCCCGAGGAAATCACTGGCGGTGCCGTCTTCCTCGCAAGTGAGGATTCCACCTATGTCACGGGGTCATCACTCATGGTCGATGGGGGGTACACGGCGCTGTGAGTCTCCACGATCCCGTCGACCTCACCGAAGCTCTCGTTGCGATTCCCTCTGTGAATCCTGAGTTGGCGACATCCCGAGGAGAGAACGATGTCGCCGACTATGTGGCCAGCCACCTGCAGTCCATAGGTGCAGTCGTGGAGGAGCAGGAGGTGGTTCGTGGGCGCTCCAATGTGCTCGGGGCCGTCGCCGGAGGAAAGCCATACACCCTCGTGTTGGAGGCACATCTGGACACCGTGCCGCTTCCGGAATCGCCGATGCCCGTTGGCATATCCGGGAACCTCCTGTGGGGGAGGGGTTCGTGTGACACCAAGGCTTCCTTGGCTGCCATGCTCTGTGCCATCGAGCAGGTTGCACGGGAACCTGAGCGCTACCCGACCGTCATTTTTGCGGGTGCGGTTGACGAGGAATTTGTGATGAAGGGTGCGCAAGCTCTCGCTACTCGGTTGCAAGGGGTCGATGGCATCATTATTGGTGAACCGACGGACCTGCACACGGTTCGTGCCCACAACGGATGCGTTCGGTTCCGAATAGCGGTGAAAGGGAGAACGGCTCACACGTCTCGAGCTCTCTTGGGTCGCAACGCCATCGTGGACGCCTCGCGCTTGGTGACCACCTTGGCTGATGGGCTCTGCCTGGAGCTGGCTGGTCGCCAGCACCCCTTGACCGGGCAAGGACTCCTATCAGCCACCATCGTGGAGGGTGGCATCGCTCCGAACGTGGTGCCCGACTCGTGCGTCGTCACATTCGACAGACGATTGGTGCCGGGTGAGACGGTTGAATCCGCCCTCGCGGAGGTCGACGCAGTCCTCGAGGGTGTTCGCGAGACTCACGGAATCGATGCGCAGCGGAGCGAATCGTGGCTCGAGTTACCGCCTGTTGAAGTTGACGACGACAGTCCCCTCGTGCGGGTGGGCTTGAGTGCGGAGTTACACGGTGGTGCCTCGTCCGCTCATGCCCGTGGCGTGCCGTACTGCACGGATGCCAATGTCCTCACTGGTGGTGCGGGAATTCCCAGCATCGTGTTGGGCCCAGGGTCGATCGACCAGGCGCATGCCCCCGAAGAGTGGGTTGATATTCGGCAGATTCGACAAGCTGTTGACTCCTACCTATTCATGCTGGAGAACTTCGGAGAGGGATGAATAAGGTGAAGAACATCGAAACGCCGTATCCCAGGGATCTCGTCGGCTACGGCTCGAGGCCCCCGTCAGTCGAGTGGCCGAACGGTGCGCGGTTGGCTCTCAGCTTCGTACTCAATTACGAAGAGGGTGGGGAGAACTCCATCGAGTTCGGGGACCCGCACGCTGAGTCCTTCATCACCGAAGTTGCCTCCGCCGTGCCCCTCATGGGTGCCCGAAACGTCAACACGGAAAGTCTGTACGACTATGGCTCCCGAGTCGGTGTGTGGCGCATTCTTCGCCTGTTCGACGAGTTCCAGATGCCTTTGACCGTCTTCGCTGTCGGACAGGCGCTCGAGAAGAATCCTGAAGTTGCGGCTGCCTTCGTGTCCGCCGGGCATGAAGTTGCCAGTCATCACTGGCGTTGGATCGACTACCGAGATATGCCCGAAGAACTGGAACTCGAGCATGTCAAAAAGTCCATCGACGTCATCGAGCGTTTGACGGGCACACGACCCTTGGGTTGGTACGGTGGGCGTACAAGCATGAATTCCCGGCGGCTCGCTGTGGAGTGCGGTTTCGAATACGACAACGACGTCTATGACGACGACCTGCCGCATTGGACGGAAGTCAATGGGGAACCCTTGTTGCTCGTTCCCTACACACTGGATAACAACGACTTCAAATTCTCCATTTCGCCGGGATTCTCTTCCGGTGACGATTTTTCCACCTACCTCAAAGGCGCCTTCGACACGCTGTACGCCGAAGCGCAGCAGACCCCGAAGATGATGTCTGTGGGACTGCACTGTCGGATGGCGGGTAAACCGGGCCGCGCTGCTGCGCTGCGGGCATTCTTGGAGCACGTGTCGGAATTCGATGGCGTGTGGATCTGTCGTAGGCGTGAGATCGCCTTGGTGTGGAAGCAGCAGCACCCCTTCGAAGCAACCGACTGAGTCATGCGCGACAGAACCTGTGAATGGTCGAAACACAAGCGCCCAAAATGATAAACCAATAAATCAAGATTGCTATATATCTTGAGACAGGAATGGAGAAGAGATCAAGATGGACATTGGAATATTCATGCCTACTGCAAACAACGGTTACATCATCTCGAACAATGTCAAATTTCCGCCAACTTATGAACTAAATAGGACAGTAACGGTGCAGGCCGAAGCCGGAGGCTTTGACTTTGTTTTGTCGATGGTGAAGTTGAGAGGGTACGGAGGAGCAACAGAGCACTGGGACCATTGCCTTGAATCACTTGTTCTCATGTCGGCCTTGGCTGAGTGCACAAGTAAGATTCGACTAATTGGATCCGTGGGCATCTTGTCGCTGCATCCCGCGATGGTGGCAAGAATGGTAGCAACGATAGATGAGATATCGGAGGGCCGTTTCGGTCTTAACATCGTCTCCGGATGGAACAAACTTGAATATTCGCAGTATGGACTGTGGCCAGGAGATGACTATTATGCGAGGCGATACGACTACGCGCAGGAATATGTGGAGGTGCTGCAAGGGCTTTGGAATCAGGGTCGACTCACGTATCAGGGCGAGTTCTTCCAACTCGAGGATGCTGTCTGTCAGCCCCGACCGAAAAGCCCGATTGAGATCGTCTGTGCGGGCCAGTCAGAAAGAGGCATGAAGTTCCTCGCAGGTGTCGGAAACAATAACTTTGTCAATGCACCCGACGTCGCTTCTGTCAAGGAGATCAGTGACCAAGTTAAGGCATTGGGTCAATCCGTTGGTCGAGAGATCGGGACTTACGCACTTTTCACAATTATTTCAGCGGAAACTGAAAGGGAGGCGAAAGAGTATGAGGATTGGATTCGCAATGGAACAGATGCGACAGCACTTGAGGGATTCGTGAAAGCTATCGAGTCCGATCCCGTTGGTGTGTCTCCTGCAAAACTAAAGGGACATGCGTTCATGGGTTTCCCAACATTCACTGGCAGTTACGAACAAGTGGCTGAGTTCCTGCACCAACTCGATACCGAGGCTGGAGTGAACGGTGTTCTTGTCACTTGGCCTGACTACATCAAGGGCGTTGAGGAGTTCAGCGAGATCGTAATTCCCCTTTATCGTTCAAGTTAGGTGATTCTTTCGCCGGCGCACCCAATCGTTCCGGCTAGGAGCATGAACGTCTTAGCATTCTCAGCTGGAGCAGTCAAAGGATCTCGGGTAGCGAAACATATCGCGGGGTCTCATCTCTCCACCAGCGAACTCGTGGAATTAAGTGAAGTTCCATCGCTATTACGCCTCAGGCGCGAATGTTCTCTCCCTTTAGGTCGGAGCGATCCCAGCGGCTTGGCGTGAGTGCAGGTGGAGTTGGGGCTCCTTTCGTAGTCGCAATGTGTTTCCCTAGTCTCGTTGACCTGACCCCTGCTGGTTGATCCAGCTGCTTTGTGAGTCCACGATTGCCCGTGTGGGCGAGAAGGACAATATGAAGAACAGGCACGACTTCGGTGGATACATCGCCGTCACCGACCGTCAAGTCATTTACAAGGACCGCTTCGGGGTCTTGGCTTTGCCGTGGGCCGATATTAGGGGTATTAGCAAGTACCGAGTGAAGGGCCTGATGACAACGGCACTGGAGGTGACGCTTGCTGACGGACGCACATTGCTCTTCAGTGGGAACACCCCGTTCATAAAAGCCCTCATTCGAATGAGCAGATAGGGGGAACCGTGGAAGTTATCATATTTTTGATCGGGCTAATTGCAGGATTTGCATGGGGTCGTTACGCGCTCAACCCTCGCAGAACACACCAAAGCATGCCGACAATTGGCCGCCTCGGGGCGGCTATGCAGCATGATTTTGATGATTTAGTTGCATTCCTGGGTGGACCTATGTTCATTCCAGGCTCAATGGACCAAGCTTGGGAAAACTACACTGCTCCTATCCGACTCATCTCCGAAGCGTTCAACGCCGAAACAACGCCTTTACTCAGTGCAGTTGCAAACATTGAGGACGAGTACCTGTTCGTATAGAAGTTTTGATGATGCAGGTGCATCCTGCGCCACACGAGAGCCCTAGCCCCCGACCCCTTGTGCGCCGGGGTGGGTCTAAGCCATTGCCGGCACGACATCCCATGACCCAAATGGGCCTCCACATCAGACAACTCAATTCAGGGTTATAGAAGATGGGACTGCGGGACCGGACCCGAACTGCCCGACGTTCCCCGCGAGGTCAGCTAGTTGGGGGCGGGCTCTGATGGTCTTGGTTCAGTCCTGCTGTCGCCACTCCTCTGCGTTTGCCCGCAGACGCTGTCTCCACCAGGACTCAACGGCGCCAATGGTCCCAAGTCGAGGCAGCCAATACGCGGCAGCCTCCCGGTCCTTCTTCCGGAGCATCTTCGTCGGTCTCGTCAGGTGACGTCCCCGGTGGTGGTGGGTTTTCGGCCTTGAGCGTGGTGTTGTCCACGACGTTGAAGGCCATCGTGCAAAGGTCGGTGAGTACGGACTAGGAACTCACGAGAGGACTTTGCACGATGGCTATGGACCAGTCTGCCCTGTTGGAGCTGCTGGAGGCGTTGAAGGCCGCCGGTGTGGATGAGCGCGTGCGGATCGCCGCGCAGAGCATGTATCAGGCGTTGATCGACGCGGAGGCCGAGGGAGTGATCGGCGCGGGCTTCTGGGAACGCACCCAGGCTCGGACGGCGGTCCGCAACGGCTCGAGGGCCAGGACGCTGTCGACGACGGCTGGGGATCTGGAGCTGCGGATCCCGAAACTGCGGTCGGGATCGTTCTTCCCCAGCCTGCTGGAGCGCCGCCGGCGGATCGACCAGGCGCTGTTCGCGGTCATCATGGAGGCGTATCTCCATGGCGTCTCGACGCGGAAGGTCGATGACCTGGTGAAGGCCCTCGGCGCGGACACGGGGATCTCCAAGTCCGAGGTGAGCAGGATCTGCAAGGACCTGGACGAGGAGGTCGCCGCGTTCCGGGACCGGTCACTGGCGGAGACGACGTATCCGTATGTGTTCCTCGACGCGACCTACTGCAAAGCGCGAGTGAACCACCGGGTCGTGTCCCAGGCCATCGTGGTGGCGATCGGCGTGACTGCGGACGGACGCCGTGAGGTCCTCGGCATGGACGTCGGGGACAGCGAGGACGGGGCGTTCTGGACCGCGTTCCTGCGCGGCCTGAAGGCCCGAGGGCTGGGCGGCGTCCAGCTGGTCATCTCCGACGCGCATTCGGGCCTGAAGCAAGCCATAGCAGCGGTCCTGATCGGCTCGAGCTGGCAGCGATGCCGGGTGCATTTCATGCGCAACGTCCTCGCGGGCGTGCCGAAGGGTAACGCCGAAATGGTCGCCGCGGCGATCCGCACGATCTTCGCCCAGCCCGACGCCGAGCACGTCGAGGAGCAGTTCGACGTCATCGCCGGGATGCTCGGCCGGCAACTACCCAAGGTCGAGGCGATGCTCCGCGACGCGAAGGACGACCTGCTGGCGTTCACCGGATTCCCGCAGGTCCACTGGCGTCAGATCTGGTCCACCAACCCACTCGAGCGGGTGAACAAGGAGATCAAGAGGCGTACCGATGTCGTCGGCGTGTTCCCCAACCCCGAGGCGCTGCTGCGCCTCGCGGGCGCGGTCCTGGTCGAACAGCACGACGAATGGGCCGCGGCCGACAGGCGCTACTTCAGCGAGCGATCCATGACCCTCGTCACGACCAGCAGCACCGAGAACGAGGGGCAGGTGACGACACCGGAACTCATGTCGGCATGATCAGAACACTGACCTGAGCGCGAAGAGCGAAAAGCCACCACTCAGGGGGACGTCACCCATTGACTTCGATCTTCTTGCAACAACTCACCACTCAACGACTCTTTTGTTTACTCTTCTGAACCCGCAAAACACGCGACAATGGGAACGCCTCGCCCAAATGAAGAGGGGCTTAGGGTGCCGCCGATACCACCCGCACCCGGGCGTACCGGGCCCACGCCAAGGGCCAACCGATCACAAGCCGCCGAACTAACTGGCGAATTCACATCAATACTTGGCATTTAGTGC
>SXGR01098983.1_pt1 | contig 14331 bp, 10 predicted proteins | sample 3174711 | NCBI WGS metagenome assembly SXGR01 (sample SAMN11356860, study PRJNA531348) | freshwater metagenome | isolation source: freshwater sample F1-60 | place: China: Fuxian Lake, Yuxi | collected 2017-12-25
AAACTCCTGCCTCGGTTAACGTCCTTGTGTTGCTTATTTTAAATGTCCGGCTGGCAAATAACAGTCGGCAAAAACTGAAAGTGTTGTAGGAAATTGACTATGCCGCTAGCGTCAAGGGTGTGGTTGGGGCGGCGCTTACTTACTTAATACAAATTACTTCTAAAAAATCCAAGTGCAGTTTGGTAGCCCCACAATTGCAGTTCCGCATCATATCTATCGCCTTCATCGCGCATAAACGCGTGCACGCCATTCACTTCATGCCACTCAAATTTAATATTGGCGTTAGTTAATTCTTTATAAACAATTGCACGGCCTTCCGGTGGAATGTGCGGATCTTGTTTTCCCCAAATCATTTGTATTGCGCCGCTAATTTCTTTGGTGCGAGTGCGGCTGTCATTACCAGCTTGCGATGGAGTTAGCCCCGAATGAATATCGGTAGCATAGAAGCAACTGGTTGCTGAAATGGCAGGATTAATCGCCGCGCGATAAGCCAAGCCGCCGCCTAAGCAAAACCCCATAGCGCCAGTCTTGCCTGAGTAGTAGGGTAGGGTTTGAACGTAATCAATCATTGCTTGTGTATCAGTATCGTGAGCCTCTAGATATTTATTCACCTTATCGGCATTGCCTTTATCGCGACCGGCGTCGTCATAACCTAATACGGTTCCGATTGGATTCAACTCGTGAAAAACTTCGGGCACTACCACAATAAAACCATGCCCCGCCATAATTTGTGCGCTGCGGCGAATCGGCGCTGTCTGCTGAAAAATTTCAGAGTAAAGCAAAATGGCAGGGTATTTTTTGTCTGCGATTGATGCATCTTCTTTGGGGCGATACACATAGCAGCGCATAGTCCCTGTGGGAGTTTCTAAATCGACTTGGTGGTTTTGAATTAGCATTTCTCTCTCCTAAATTATGTATTTATGGGGCTTTTGAACGAATAACTTATCGCATTGCAAGCACCGATTTATGATGGCGTCTGGCTAAAGTTTTCTTCCAACGTATCCAGCAATACTTTTACCTTGGCAATTGTCTCTTGATATTCTTTATTGGGTTCTGAATCGGCAACTATGCCGCCGCCGCCCCAACAATGAATTTTATTCTTGTCTCGAATGAGCGTGCGTATAGCAATACTGGTGTCCATATTGCCGCAAGCGCTGATGTACCCCAAGCTGCCGCAATAAAGCGAACGCCTTACCGGTTCTAGCTCTTCAATAATTTCCATGGCGCGAATTTTAGGTGCACCGGTAATGCTGCCGCCGGGGAAGCTATTTGCCAGCAAATCAACCGCTGTTTTGTTAGGCTTTAAGGTTCCCGTTACTGTGCTTACCAAATGGTGCACATTGGCGAAGCTTTGCAGACTGAACAATTCTGGAACCTTAACATCGGTGCAGCTTTTACTCAGGTCATTGCGCAATACATCCACAATCATCAAATTTTCAGCGCGATCTTTTAGGCTGGATTCCAGCGCCATTGCATTAGCGGTATCTTCTTCCGGCGTTTTGCCGCGCGCTATAGTGCCTTTGATCGGTTTAGTTTCAGCCTGATTTTGCTCAAGCTTAATAAAGCGCTCGGGCGACAAACTCAATATGGCTCCTTCTGGCAATTCCATGTAAGCCGAGAAGGGCGAGGGTAGTGCATCGCGTAATGCCAGATAAGCTTCAAAACTATCGCCCTGACAGTTGGCGCTAAAACGTTGGGCAAAATTCACTTGGTAGCAATCGCCAGCGCTTATGTAGCGCTGAATTTTTTGAATGGCTAGGTGATAGTCGCCCACTTTAAGATTGCTCTTAAAGCTATTGATTTTAAAAGAATTTGAGGGGCTCTTAAGGTTTTGCTTTAAGTCGTGAAACCTAGTGTTTTGAGTGCTCACCAAGCAAATATCTTTGATTTCTAAAAAGTTATAAGCAACCGCAACGGCTTTATTGATCACTAACCAAGCCTGCATCTTATGGTGATCTTGTACTATGGCCCAAGGATAAAGGCCGATGCTCATATCCGGCAAAGCAATATCCTTAAGTGCGGCGTCTGGCAATCGCTCTAGATATCGCCCCAAATCATAGCCAAAATAGCCCAAAGCGCCGCCACAAAAAGGCACTTGCTCAAGCGATGGTTGTACTGGTGGAAGATAACTCTGCAAAACACTAAAAGGGTTTTGGGTTGAGGTTTCAGACAAGTCGCCTTGCTGAATACGAGTCACGCCATCCACTGTATTCAAGCTAACGGCGGGCGCTGCACTCAAGATGTCAAACCGGCCGTAACTGCTGTGTGGGTGACCAGAATCTAACCAAATCGGCATAGCAAGATGGCGAATTTGCACGAACCAGTCGGCCGAGTTTGGGTAATAGTGAATAGGAATTAATTGCGCAGATAGGGGCATTGAAGATACGGCCTAAAAATATTGCTGGCATTTTAGCGCAAAGCATCAACGCAGTTTTGAGTAAATTGGAGCTGTTTTGGGTAATTAAAGCAATTGCCAAAAGCCTCTATATCAAACTGGTTATTTGCTGTCAGAATAGGGCACCTATAACAATCGGCAGTGCCTTGAGCTGCCAGCTGCCTATAAATCTAAGGACGTCGTTTATGATCGTGTTAGTTGTTGGAACTCTCGTTGGAGTTATTTTTGGGTCGATCTTTCTGGGTTACAAAGGATGGTTTTTGGGTGCGCTTTTAGGTGGCCTAACCAGCTTGGTTCTTCAGCAGATTAAAAAAATTGGTGTCTTGGAATCAGCCGTAAAACACTTAACAGAAGAGCAGCTAAAAACCAATCAACAACTGGCGCTACTTAAAAATAATCTACAAACACCTAATGCGGATACAAACATTAATCTGACACCTGTGGCCAACAAACCACTTGTCGATGTCATTAATGAATCTCTTGGGCCTATACCAAGCGCACAAGTGACTACTCCAAGCACGCAAATAGCTACTCCTGACGCCACAGCTAAAACTCCAGATGCTGAATCTTTTGATCTAGAACTGCCAGATCTAGAGCCACCTAAATCAGTGCCTCCGGTAATGGTTCGGCCAGTTGCAATGCCGCCAAATGTAGTGCAATCAGTAGTACCGCGCGAACCTAATGTTATCGAGAAAGCATTTGGTTATGTGCATCGCTTTTTTACCGAAGGCAATCCCATTGTGCGCATCGGTATGGTGGTGATGTTTTTTGGTTTAAGTTTTCTCGTTAAATACGCCTCCAGCCAAGGCTTGTTGCCGATTGAATTGCGCATGGCGGCGGTAGCAGCAGTGGCGATTGCATTAATCGGCTTGGGTTGGAAAACCCGGCTAAAAGAGGGTGGTTTTGGATTGGTCTTGCAAGGCGGTGGTATTGCTGCGCTGTATTTAACCGTGTTCGCGGCGGCAAAAATGTATTCGCTTATGCCAACCGGTGCCGCGTTTGCGTTGATGTTTATTATTGTGATGCTCGGTGCGGCGCTCGCGGTCTTGCAAAATGCGCAAGTGCTCGCACTCATGGCGACTGCCGGTGGTTTTCTTGCCCCGATTCTTACGTCCGACGGCTCCGGAAGTCACGTAGGCCTATTCAGTTTTTATCTGTTGCTCAATATCGGCATTCTTACTATCGCCTGGTTTAAAACCTGGCGTCTGCTCAATTGGATTGGTTTTGTTTTTACGTTTGTTATTACCTCGGTTTGGGGCGTGCTCAAATACGAGCCGCATTTATACGCGAGCACGCAACCATTTTTACTCGCGTTCTTCGCACTTTATTTAACGGTTGCGATTTTATTTTCACTTAAGCAGCCGCCGAACCTAAAAGGTTTAGTGGATGGCAGCCTCACCTTTGGCTTGCCTATTGTTGCCTTTGGTTTGCAAACCGCATTGCTAAATCACACAGAATATGGCTTGGCGATTAGCGCGCTGATTCTCTCTGCAATTTATATCCTGTTGGCGCGCGTGCTCTGGAGCAAATACCAAACTACGCATCGCGTGCTAATCGAATCTTTTATTGCGCTCGGCGTTACCTTTGCGACCTTAACCATTCCACTCGCGTTGGATGCGCAATGGACATCCGCCACCTGGGCGCTAGAAGCAACCGGTTTGATTTGGGTCGGCTTGCGCCAGCAGCGTTTTTTACCGCGTTTTGCGGGATATTTATTGCATATCGCCGCGGCCTTTTCGTTAATTATTAACGGTATTGATGCAGGTGCAATTCCACTTATCGCTGGCGACTTTATTAGCCTGTTGATTTTGGCTGCATCGGCCTTGTGTATTTCTTATCTGCTCACACACTTTGCTGAGCACAGTAATCGTTTTGAAAAACTCTTAACGCCGCTCACGCTAATTATTGGTTGGCTGTGGTGGTTGCTTGCCGGTTATAACGAGATAGAAGCGCATGTTGCAGGCGAACAACGTTTTCCTTCGGTAATTTTATTTTTCACGCTCTCCGTTGCGGCGCTGGTGTTGTTAAGTTCAAAAGTGCAATGGCCACAATTGGCGCGCCTTGGTTTCTGGTTGTTGCCTTTAACCTGTGTGCTGGCCATGAGCAATTTTGGCGAGGCGCTCTTTGTTGGTTATGACGTTTATCCATCGCAAGGTTGGGGTTTGCTTGCGCTGCTGGCATTTGTGTTGGTGCAATATCGCTTTTTGTGGCGCCAGCGCGAAACTACCTCGTGCAGATTGCTCAGTGTATTCCATGTATTAACGGCTTGGTTTTTGTTTAGCCTTGTGTATTGGGAGGCGAGTCATTGGCAAAGCGAATTGCAATGGTATGGCACAAGCGCAGCTGTATTGTGGTTCGCCTGTTTGGTAGTGCCTTTGGTTGCACTTTTGAATCTCACGAATAAATCTATTTGGCCATTTGCGCAGTATCCAGCGGATTACAAAAACCTAATTCCTGCACCTCTGCTATTGGGTTTGTTGCTCTGGTTTATTTATGCATGCCGCTACTCCGGTATTACCGATCAATTCTATTTACCTGTTTTAAATCCGCTCGATTTAGCGCAAGCCGCTGTGCTGACTATTTTTGCTTACGCAATTAAGCGCGGCTTTATCGGCTTGCAATCAGCACCCGCTGAGTTGCGTTATGGCGTAATTGGCTTGTTAGGTTTTGCGTGGATTAATGTTGTACTGTTGCGCGCAATTCACCAATACGCGGATGTTGAATATGTATCCTATGTGATGTGGGATTCAATCGTCGTACAAATGGCCTTATCGATTCTTTGGGCGATTTGCGCATTGGTAGTCATGAATCTCTCTCGCCGCTGGCAAGAGCGTAAACTCTGGATGCTCGGTGCCGCTTTATTAGGCTTAGTCTTACTAAAACTTTTCACCAAAGATTTAACGGGCACAGGTACACTCGCGCGCATAGTGTCGTTTATGGTGGTGGGCGGGTTGATGTTGTTGATCGGTTATTTATCGCCAATTCCAGCGAAAAGTAAATCGACAAGCGAGTCAATAGATGAGCCAAAAAATGAAGAACCCAAAATAGATGAATCAAAATCAGAAGCACCAAGAATAGATGGGCAGCTTTGATCGTGGAATTTTTTATGCAGCCTATTAAAAAAACATGTCTAATTATTTCGTGCTTGGTAAGCATGGCGGCGAGCGCCGAAGTCATCCCCGTTTACCAAATAAACGAAGCGCCCGGCACTTACGTGCAAACCACGCTTACACACGATATTTATCGTTACAGTGCCGGTACGCAATTAAATGACCTGGTAGTGACCGATCAACAGGGCAATAAATTGCCCTATCGTATTACAGCTCCCAGCACCCAAGTGAGTGAGCAATCGCAGCTAAGCAATGCGCGCTTTTTTCCAGTTGTCGTTGGTTTACCGCCAGAGGCGTTAATCGCCTTAAGCAGTGCCTCCATTCGGTTGGATGCGAATAGAATATCGGTCAGTGTAGAAAAAACCGATAACGAAAAATTGCAAGACCAAAGCGCACCGGTTGATTTTTATGTGGTGGATGTGAGCGACGTAAAAACCCGTATCGATAAATTGGTGGTGGATTGGCAAGCATCAGACGCTAACCAATATCTAGAAGTGCAAGTCAGCGGTACGAATGACTTGAGTAGTTGGTCGAGCATTACGCAAACCACGCTGGTGCAATTGCAAAAAGAAGGGCAGTTGCTTACGCGCAATAAAATCGCAGTGAATTTGGGCGAGAGGCACTATGCCTATTTGCGTTTGAAATTCACACGCGGCAATGAGAATTTGCAGCTCACCAAAGTCCAAATCGAAAACACCGAAAAAATCGCTAATGCAATGGTGGTTGATCAGTGGGAAGTAAAAGGCGCACTCGCAAAAGATCAGAACTCAGCAATACGCGCAGGCAATCACGCCGCCACCATTCCCATCGCGGCATGGGAATTTGCGCGCGATGATGTTGCCCCTGTTACCAATATCAGCCTCAACCTCGGCAACACTATGTATGGCGATAACATTAAAGTGTTTTCGCGCAATAACCAAAAACAACCTTGGCAATTACGTCATCAAGGCATTTGGTTTAACGCCCAAGTCGGTAGCGATTGGCAGCAGAGCGATGCAATTAATATATACAACACTAGCGATACCTACTGGCGCGTTGAACTCAACGAATTGGTGCGCACCACACTCAACCCCACTTTGGTTTTTCACCGCCAACCGCAAACCCTGCAATTTATTGCCAACAATGCAGCGCCTTACAAAATTGCCATAGACGATGAAGCTGCACCCAATAACCAACACACCAGCGCGCAGATTTTTTCGCAGTTGGTAGGTGGTAAAGAGTTGCAGTGGGGGCAGGTGGTGTTTACGGAATTGAAACCGAGTATTGATTCGTTTGCTCGCACTGGAATGCAGGTGAGTTGGAAGACCATTTTGTTTTGGGGGATTTTATTGTTGGCTGTGGCAGTACTGGTGGGGGTTGCGGTTCGGTTGATGGGGCAGATGAAGAATAAATAAATTTCGTGTGTGCAAGTATTCGTTTATAGATTAATAAAAGAGAGTGTAATGGCTTCAAAATTTTATGTGGTATGGGCAGGGCGGGAGACGGGGATTTTTACTGATTGGGCTACCTGCAAAAAAAATGTCGATGGATTTAATGGTGCGCGTTATAAATCATTTACAACACGTGAAGAAGCAGAAGCGGCTTTTGGCGGCGCAAAACCCAATGCCGGAACCGGTCGTGCTGCCGCTGCGGGTGTTGTGGTTGCTGCAAAAATCAAAACTTACAATGCCGCTGAAGTAAACGCATTACCGGTGGATGTAAAAATATTTACTGACGGTGGCTGCGAACCAAACCCGGGCGAGGCGGGTTCAGGCTTGGCGATTTATCGTGATAATAAAGTGGCTGAGCTTTGGTATGGTTTGTATAACCCTATGGGTACTAACAACACCGCTGAATTAAATGCATTGCACCAAGGTTTGCTACTCGCAAAAGAGGAAATCGCTCAAGGCAAAAGCGCTGCGGTGTTTTCTGACTCGCAATACTCCATTCAATGCGTTATTCAATGGGCAATCGGCTGGGAAAAAGCGGGGTGGAAGAAGAAGGGCGGCGAGATTAAAAATCTTGAACTGATTAAAGAGATCTATTCGCTGCACCAAACCCTCAAAGACAAGGTGCAAGTGCTGCACGTAAATGGTCACGTAGGCGTACAAGGCAACGAACTCGCCGACCGCATGTCTATCCTTGCCATTCAATCCCGCGAAACCGAATTTGCGCTTTACCGCGAGCCGCTGGATATCGCCGCAATATTGGCAACGCGCGCTGGTTGAAATAACCCGTACACTAGAAAGTTGGCTCGGCCATTGCAATACGCTATACAAACAGGTGAATCTGTTCGTTAATACATCGAAGTAGATTACAATCACTATCGCTGCCATGTGGCGCGATTGGATTATAAAAGCAAATCCCTCCTAACCTCCCTTTTTCAAAGGGAGGGGCTGAATTCCCCTCTTTGAAAAAGAGGGGCTAGGGGAGATTTAAGATATTGACTAACTGACATCACTTTTTATCGCGTGCTTATTTTTAGGACTCTACAAAATAATGAATAATTTGCACAACAGCGCTGAGATTAGCACAAGCAAGAATCTTAAGGTTCCCACGATTATTGATCTTGAAGCCTCTGGTTTTGGCAGCCAAAGTTATCCTATAGAAGTTGGGTTTTCTTTACCTAATGGCCGTTTAGAATGCACTTTAATTCGCCCAGAGCCATCGTGGACTCATTGGGATGATTCCGCTTATGCCGTACACGGAATTACGCGAGAATTATTATTGGCATTCGGTAAGCCGGCAGATCAGGTTGCACTTTGGTTAAATAAACAATTAAAAGGTATGACTGTTTATTCAGATGCGTGGGGTCATGATTATGCATGGCTAGCGGTGTTGTTTGATGCAGCCAATCTTGCGCCCAGTTTCAAACTTGAGCATCTCGCTTGCATCATGCCGGAGTGCGAATCTGCGCGCTGGAACCAACTGCATCAAGAAATTGAAATGGAGCTTGGTTTAAAACGACATCGCGCAAGTAATGATGCATTAATGCTGCAGCGTACGTGGGTGCGCTTAATGGAAAGCAATGTTTTTTCAGTTGCCTAAGACAAAACGTATCTGTAGCTATAAAGTGATTGGGTATTAACTGACTAATTTTCTCAATTCTTCAAATATTGTTGAATTACAATTCGCAACAAATTTTTAGCTGTGCCTTCAGACGTCAGCCGATACTATAGCCAGCTCAATTGCAAACCATTTTAGGGGATCTCAATGTTTTCCAAGTTATCGAAACTCACCTCAGTCGCTTTATTTTCATTTTCGGCAAGCTTTATGGCTGCACAATCTGCCAATGCAACCATTGTTCAATTTCAAACCGTTATGGGTGATTTCTCTGTCAATCTTTACGACAAAACCACACCCAAAACCGTAGAGAACTTTTTGAACTATGTGAAATCAGGTGCTTACACCAACACCATTATCCATCGCTCAGTGCCCGGCTTTGTTGTGCAAGGTGGTGGTTTTAAATATCCCCTTGCTGATGCTGCACAAAATGCAGCCGTGATCAATGAACCGGTGTATGCAAATAAGCGCGGTACTATTGCAATGGCAAAATTGGGCGGACAGCCAAACTCTGCAACTAATCAATGGTTTTTTAATCTTGCTGATAACAGCGCTACCTTGGATCCACAAAATGGTGGCTTTACTGTGTTTGGCGAAGTCACTGGCAATGGCATGGCAATTATTGATGCTATGGCAGCACTGAGTATTTTTAACTTTGGCTCACCTTTAAATGAACTCCCTTTACGCAACTACACAGCTACCGATTCCACAAAAGGTGTACCTAGGACCGATAAAAATTACGTTATGATTTTAGGTGTAGTGGTATTAGATGCAAATGTTGATAGTGCTGCCAGCTTAACTCCCGCAAAAACTACTTATACCCCAAGCACTGGCGGCGGCAGCTCGTCTTCAGGCGGTGGTGGCGGTGCAATGGGCTGGGCGAGTCTGTTGATGTTATTAACTCTACTCGGTCTTGGCCGTAGCCGCCGCTAATAAAGAGTTGCTATACTCAAGCCGATGTTTTTCCTATTCGGTTTACCTAAAACTGCTTGGCAAGCCATTGCCAAGCAGTTTTTTATTTTAAGGAGCTTCTTATGATTACTTATCTTTATTGGTTTGCACTTATCCTCATCACTGGTCTTTTAGGTTGGGTGGTAGGTCGGTTCATCAGTTGGAAATATGGCGTTATAGCAGCAGTCGTTATTCTTGTGATCGGCTGGAGCGCTTACTTTTTTAAATATGAACAAACCTTCGTTAAAAATTATGGTGGTGTTATGACGATTGCCGTACCAGAGGGGCAAATGCATATATCGGCCACTTGGAAAGAAGACCATCTATGGATTGAAAACTACGACCCCAAGGCGAATGCCTGTTATTTCAGCGAATACTCTAAGGGTCACGTATTGCAAGGTCGAGTCACTATTGAAAACTGCAATCCAATATTACCTGTAAAGCACTAAAGTTTTAAAAATCTGAGAATTAGATTTTTTTGATCTATTGATCGCCTTTAAAAGCTAGCAATGAAAGCTACCTTTAAGGAGAGTCAATAAATTTTTAAAGGTGAGATTAATGAAACCCCTTGTTTCTGTAGTTAGAGCGCTTTTTTGTTTTGCGGCGATATTGAGCGCACCGCACAGTTTTGCGGTAATTGTAAAGGGCAACACTTGCGATGCAATTCAAAAATCTATTGATAAGCTACCTGCAATTGGTGGGGAAGTTACTATTCCCGCCGGAAAATACACATGCTCCACACCGATTATTTTAGATCGCGACAATATCATCGTAAGAGGTGAGGGTGCTGGTACTCTGTTGCGTGTAGCAGATGGGGCCAATATTCCTGTGTTTGTAATGGGGCAAGCCTCTCATCCACCTAAGATAACGAGGCGTTATATTCAGGTTAAAAATTTACACATTGATGGTAATAGGCGCAATCAAACATCTGAATGTATGGGTGGCCCTTGCAGTGAGCAATTTCCGTTACGCAATAATGGCATCACCATTCGTCGCTGTGAAGATTGTGTTGTAGATAACGTAACGGTTTATGGCGCGATCTCTGGTGGTTTAGTGACGGAGCTGAAATGTGATCGATTAATGGTGCGTGATTACACATCTTACGATAATGAGTTTGATGGTATTGCTTTTTATGAAACAGAAAACAGTACATTTTCCGGTATAAATTTATACAACAATAAAGGAGCTGGTATTTCCGCCGATATCCGTTTTAATAACAATAAGTTTAGTGATGTAACAATTACGAACTCACAAACTGTGGGTATTTTTATGCGTGATTCTGCTAATAATTCTTTTACCAATGTTCATATTCGTAATTCAAAAGAACACGGCATTTTCTTAGCTCAAGTTGATAAAGAAATTCATACTCCAGCGGCGGGAAACACCTTTAACAGCCTTGTTATTAGTGATTCTGGTGGTTATGGAATTTTAATTAGCGATGCGTCATGTATAAATAACCTTTTTGTTGCCAGCCAATATATTGACAATAAGAAGGGGTGCTATGGTGAAGCTGCTTCCAACTTAATTGAAGGTGTAGGCGCAATTTGCCGATAAAATCTTTATCTGCTAGAAACAAAAAAACCACCAGAATATTGGTGGTTTTTTTTGAACTTAAATATTCATTAGGTCATTATGGGTTCAAAACTATCAGGTTTTGACATGGCCGCATAGGTTAAATTGATATACAAATTCAGCATATGGGGTGACTGCTGTAAAAATATCTCTAAGAAACGCGTACTATTTGGCAGCTTGTCTTTGTAGACTTCAACGCAGTAAGCTTTGGCTGCGCGCTCAATAACTTCACTAAACACAATCGGGCGCTTGAATTTTGCAGATGTATTCGTTGTGCAGTATTGCGTGAACGCATAAAGTGCTTCAACAACTGCACTCTTATAATAGGCTGGGTGCAATTGATGGGTTAGCTGATCAATGAGTAGTGCAAAGCTCTCTTCACCCGGTGTCATAGAGCTGCGCGTTATTTCACAGTCTAAAACAAAGCTTTCTGGGGATTCTTGCCCAAACACCAATTTCTTCGCATGGCTCAAGCTGCTCCAAATCTCTTTCAGGAAATGATTATCAAAGTGGGTGATCAACCCGCGCGCCAAACGCCACTCCATCCAGTCAGTGTTAGCTGCGTCAGCGGCGACAATTTCGCTCATCATGGCATATTCATCGTGATATACCTTGTAAGGCACAATATGATTAACGCCTTGCGCAAAAACTTTGGTTCGAGAAATTAAAACATTTTTGAGCTTTTTGTAAATTTTTGCGGGTGATTGCAAGCCAATCCATTCCAACATACTGACATCTTCTGCATCATCTTTATCCATCGCAAATAGCATAAGGAAGTTGCGTAGTTGAATGGAGCGCAAGCCATCAAAAAGTTTTGGATCAGTGCGAATCAAACCGCCAATTGCAGATAGCAGCTCTAACACCAAGGTACGCTCTAATGGATCTTTAAAGTTATGGTTAATTCCTTCAAAGAATTCCGTATTAGAGAATGATTGGTCTACTTTTATTTCAGTGAAGTTATTGTCACCAACAGTAATTGATAAATTACGCGCAGCGATAACAGTTAAGCTATCCCCTAAATCCACGGGGGAGTAATTCATTTTTGCAAAACAATAGCGCGCCAGTGGCCAGTTATTTTTGCTTTGCGCTCGATAGTAAATTTCTTTAATGAAATCACGAATGGTGATACTGGTATTTAGCCCATCAATAACAAAATCCATAGGGCGCTCAGTTAAATAGGCAACTGATTTTCTAAAATTGATAATGTCATTTTCGGAATTGAAATTCGTGAGAATGTTTTTAGGGATAGCTTCAAGCCAAGTGCAATCAAGTTCTTTATCCAACAGAGTACTGGATTCATTGAGCGAAGTGACGGAACTGACGTGAAAGTAGGGGATGCTTAATTGGTTAACACGCGATGCTCTATAAGCCAAATTCGCCGACGCATATCCCACATACTCTTGCTCTGTGCGCAATTGAAAATCTCTAAACATTGCAAACAAACTATTTACATTCGGAATCTTGCACAGTTTTTTATCGACCAAGAAGGAGAAAACCGCAACTTCGGAACTCAACCAATGTTTGTGTATATATTGAATTTCTTGCGTTACATATTCGATTACCATTTGTGAGTCAAACATGCGGTAATCTTCTTTCTCGCTTTGCAACCAACTTAAACACAAATACACTTTGTTATTAATTTCGTGTGCTTGCGAAGTCGTTAGGCTTTGTAAGCGTCGGCGTGGTCGCCCAGTTAAACCAAGCGCTTTGTTTTCACCGACATGCGCATAAGCTTCCATAAGGCTTGGCGCACTGACTACGGCCATAGGCTTTATATCTTGAATGGTTTCTGCAATAATAACGCCTTGCTTCGCAAGCGCAGCCTTAACCTCTTCCGTCTCTGCAAGTACGACCAACGCAATTTGGGATTTCACAAATTTGGTAGAGCGACGGCGCATTTTTAACGGATCTAAATCCTCAGTGCGCAGCAAACCTTCATCCATCATTAAGCCAGTTAAATACAAGCTTTGCGCCCAGACTAAAGGAACATTTTCATTGGGAAGACGCGGCTGTGATCGCGGATTTTTCTTTTCCGCTTCAATATTTTCTTTAGCAACATAATAGAGTTCAGGCAGCAAGCCTATGCCATCCTGATGCACCATTAAAGCTTCTAGTTTTTTGCGATAATGTTTAGCGGTTGCTTCGCTGCCATCAAAGAGCGCACTTATATACAAATAGGTAAAGAATAACGGCCACTCAGATTCAATGTTTTCAAATTTACCTAATTCAGTTTGCTCGTAATAAATACGTGAACTCTCTTCAACAACGGTTTGGTGTCCATCTAACAAAAAGCGTTTGCAGCCATAGTTGCCGCCAAGCTTGGTTAAAATTGAATCTCGAGTTTGAGTTGCGAGTGTTTCCTTACCAACCGCAAATGCAGGGAAGCCAATAATACTCAGTAGTGCACTATCCACTTCTTTTGAAAGCGATTCGCGCGGTAAGAGTGAGGTGAGGGTGGTTCTCGCCAACGAAATTGCATCAGCAATAACATGAATCACGCCGCGTTTAGATGAATGCTCACCGTAAAGATTAAAACCATCTAAGGCCTGTAATGCCGCCTTAGCCATGCCTACCGAACTGGCGTTAATTTCGGTGCGGCCATTGTTCACTTTGTTGCCGCGCTCCCATATGCCGTAATCGGGCATGCGGTAGGCGCTTGAAATGTAATAAACCAAGTTTTGAATAAAATCGACTTCGTCATTGGTACATACAATGCGTAAGCCAGAAGCTGTCATTTGAGCCAGCATCAATAAATAGAGAGAAGTTGCATCAATTTGCAGGTGACCCCATGCATTGTCCGCGACAACCGGCAAGCCTGTTGCTGTGTCGTATTTCGCGTGCAATGCATCGATGTTGTTAAGCGTATGCTTAAAGGTTTCAACTTTTTGCGCCTGACGCATCATAGATTGCATCAGCCCGCGCATCAGCTTGATTGTGGATTGCTCCAGCTGATCGCTTTTGTTAGTTTCACCTTGGCGCCTAAACGCAAGCCCAAGTCCCCAAACACAGATAATCGAGTACACGTTATCGCGCACCCAAGCATCTGTATAGTCGCCATGAATGTTGACGCTGGTGCTTGCGGGTAAAAGGCCCGTGACAGGATGTTGCCGGCTCAGAATGACTGTTTCTACTTCAGCGTACAAGCGCTCTAACAGTTGTGAATGTTTCATAGTAAACCGTGATTATGAATTATAGGATCTTACGTGTATTGATACAGAGCCAATACCCTTTATAGAAGGAGTTTAGCTTATATCTATGCCT
>SXGR01130814.1_pt1 | contig 14329 bp, 13 predicted proteins | sample 3174711 | NCBI WGS metagenome assembly SXGR01 (sample SAMN11356860, study PRJNA531348) | freshwater metagenome | isolation source: freshwater sample F1-60 | place: China: Fuxian Lake, Yuxi | collected 2017-12-25
CGTGACATCGATCAATCCCAAGACGCCCAGCATGAAGACGGTTTCATCCATCGTATTGATGTGGAGCACCATTTCAAAAAGCTCGACCAAAAACTTGTAGGCATAGAGCAGCTCCGCCACAATCAGTCCGCCGTACAGCGGAGCTTGAATCCATCGGCTGGCAAACACCGCGGATTCGAAGACACGTTCGATGGCATTGCCGGATGAATGCGAGGCGTTGGAAACGGGCGCGGACGACGACGAATGCTCGACCATAATTCCTCCTGAACACAACAAACGGACGGCCGCGCGGTCTATCCGGCGCCGTCCGAGCCTATCCTGCCCGCATTATTCATGACCGGTCGTCGCGAAACAAGCTCCATGAGAGGTTTCATCTCGATGCGCCAACAGGTTCACCAACGTGGTGGCCCTTGTTCCAGCCTTTCTGATCTGTTCGGCGCAGGTCCGTGTCGGCTCATCGGCTGGTAATCGAGCCAGGAGGATGTCGGCGAATCCGCGTCCAACCGGCTGGTCTTGGCCCTGGCTGTCGCGCATTCAGCCTCGATCAGCAGAACCGGCGCCGGCTGTGACGTCTCCGGTGACGAGAGGGCCATGAGCTTTTCCGCAGTGGGTGTTCTTGACAGGGCACGCACGTTCCTCTTTCGGCAGGCGGCCAAGAATCTTGAGTCTCTCCTGCCGGCTGGTTCAGGCGGTTGTCGTGAGGGGGGCAACGCCATTAGTCATGCGGGCTGATGGGATCTGCGGATTCGTCGGAACGGTATTCGCGGATGAACCAGGCCACGGCTTCCGTGCGGCGGCTCACCTTGAGCTTGGTGTAAATATTGACGAGATAGTTCTTGATGGTTTTGTCGCTCAGTTTCATCTGAGCCGCGATTTCTTTATTGGTCTTGCCCTGTGCCAGCAGGGGCATAATCAGGCGCTCCTGGGGTGACAGTACTTTCAATCCCTGCAGGGGAGATGCCCGGGATACCCCGGAGCGAATCCAATGTAACGCATACTGGGTAATGCGGGGGTCGAGGTAGCCGCGGCCTTCTGCGACCGTATGGATGGCCTGCGCGAGATCGTTCAGCCTCACGTCTTTCAGAATGTAACCATGGGCGCCGCTTTTGATGGTATCGGCAACGATGGGGGCCTTCGCATCATCGGTCAGGACCAGGATTCGTAGATTGGGCGCGGCAGCAAGCAGCTGCCGGCAGGATTCCCTGCCGGAGGCATCGGGTAATTTCATGTCGAGCAGTATCAGAGGAGGATGCAGGCGCGCTACGAGCGGCAGTGCCTCAGCCAAGGTTCCGGCCTCTCCCACCACCAGCAGGTCCGGTTCACTCTCGAGGAAGGTACGGAGCCCCTTCCGGACGAGTTCGTGATCGTTAAGAATCAGGATGCGAGTAGGCCGTCTCATACAGGAGACAGAATGGGTTCCAACGAGAATTCCATGATGATCTCTGTGCCTCGGCCTTTCTTGGATTGAATGCGCAAGGTGCCGCCGATCTTTTTTGCGCGGGCTGCCATGGTTGCAAGGCCATAGCCACCCCCTCCGGCCATTCCCCCTGTCGAATCCTCGTCCGTCGTCGCTGATCCGCAGGCGGATTCTGTCGCCGCGCTTGCGGATCGAGATCGCGGCCTGGGTGGCTCTGGCATGGCGGACCGAGTTACTGAGGGCCTCCCGAGCGATACTCAGAATCTCCCGTTCTTCTTCTTTGGTGAGAACTTCAATGGCAGCCGGGTGAAGATCCAGGCTGATCTGCATGCTGCCGATTTGAGCGTAGGTTGATTTCAGGGCCTGGAGTTCTGTCATTAGATCGAATTCCCGCACGACACCCACGTCGAGCCCCTGAATCATCTGGCAGATGCCATGCATGAGCCGATTGATCTGCTCAATGGTATGGGGCTGCGCCTGCTCCGACGGATCCTCCGTCCGTGGATTTTCACGGTAGACGGAGGGGCTGCTTGTGCGCGGTGAATGGCATGGCGCGTGATTCTCCTGCACCGTGAGTGCGGAATGCCGAAACCCGTTCAGGACACGGAATCTTTTCTTATCCTGCAGCACGCTGTGCTCACTTCCTTGTGAGCCATGCAGGTACTATTCCTAACATATAGATATCCTATAATTCTAGCATGCGCGGGATGGGAAGGCGAGATGGGCAATGGGCCCTATCACGATAGATCCGAACAGGCCTATATGGGCCGAGGCCGAATGCAAGGGGCTGAAGCCGGAGCGGGATTCTTGTGCAGGGGCTAAGTGGGCTGACTGCCGAGTGCTTTGCGGAGATTCATCACCGTGTCATCATTCAGTCCCGCCTCATGGAGGGCTTCGTCGCTGGCTCCTGCCAGCCGGTCCAGACTCCCAAACTGACTCAACAGGCGATGGCGTGTGATCTCGCCGATGCCGGCGATCTGGTCTAATTGTGAGGCGAGCAAGGCTTTGCCGCGCAGCGTTCGATGATAGCCGAGGGCGAACCGGTGGGCTTCGTCGCGGATGCGCTGGACTAAATGTGTAGCCGGAGCGGTGGGTCTGAGGACGATCGGGTTCTTTCGGCCCGGCAGGAAAATGCGTTCTTCCTTTTCGCCCCGGGCCTTGGCCAATCCGATAATGGCCTGGTCGTGATGGCCGGCGCGCGTCAGCCCTTCCATTGCGGCGGCGAGTTGCCCGAGTCCGCCGTCGATCAGGATCAGGTCGGGCCGGGTCAGCTGTTCGGACTGGCCATACCGTCTGGCCACGACTTCCTGCATGCTCGCGAAGTCGTTCGCTCCCGTGACGGTCTGGATTTTGAACCGGCGATAGTCCGCTTTCTTCATCCGGCCGTCTTCCCAGACGACCATCGACGCAACCGATTGATGGCCCATCGTATTGGAAATGTCGAACCCTTCGATGCGACGGGGGGCTCGCTCCAGGCGCAGCATCCGCTTTAAGTCTTCCCCCGCTTGCCGGTCGAGTTCTTCATCGCGCAGGTGATTCGCCACCGCCGCAGCCGCATTTTCTTCGGATAGAAGGACCAGCTGGTGTTTGGCGCCTCGCTCAGGCGCCAGGACGCGAACGGATTCTCCGCGCTTGCCGGACAGCCATTGCTCGATCAGGACGGTGTCTTCCAATTCTGTCGGCACCAGGACTTCTTTCGGCGGCTGGCCGTCTTTGTTGTAAAACTGCTCGATCGCGGACCGGACGAGTTCCTCATCCGGCGTGTCTGCCGATTGAGGCCAGAAGAAGTCCTTGCGCCCGATCAACAGCCCGCCGCGCACGAACAGAATCTGGAGATCCACTGCCGTGCCTTGCCGCGCCAGGCCGATGACATCCTGATCGGTCGCGGCGGTCTGTGTGATGCGCTGTTTTTCCAGCATCCGTTTGATCTTGAAGAGGCGGTCGCGCAAGCGGGCGGCTTCTTCAAATTCCTCGCGGCCGGCCGCCGCTTCCATCTTGGCGCGCAGATCGTCCAGTAACTCATGATCCCGCCCTTCCAGAAAGTGCCGGACCTGTTTGACGATCTGATGGTAGTCCTCTTTCGATTGGTTGCTGGTGCAGGGGGCCATGCACCGCTTGATCTCGAACTCGATGCAGGCGCGCTCGGCTGTTCCATTGATCTCGATTGAACAAGTCGCGAGGGGAAAGACGTGCTTGATGACCTTCAAGGTCTCGCGCAGGGCGTTGGCCGGCGTATAGGGTCCATAGTACAGCGCGCCGTCTTTTTCCACGCGGCGCACGATCGAGAGCCGTGGGAAATCGTCCTTAATCGGCAGGCGCAGGTAGGGATATTGCTTGTCGTCCCGCAACAGGATGTTGAACCGGGGTTTGTGGCGTTTGACCAGGTTGCTTTCAAGGATGAGAGCCTCCAGTTCGGATCGAGTCACCATCGTTTCCACGTCGGCTACCTGGCCGACGAGCAGGCTGGTCTTGGGGCTGTGGTCTGCGCTTTTTTGAAAGTACGATCGCACGCGATCGGCGAGCACCGCAGCTTTTCCGATGTAAAGGATTTCTCCCTGGTCGTTTTTGAACAGGTAGACACCGGGGTTGGCCGGCAGATGGTCGAGCGTGGATTGGAAGTCTGATGAGGCGGCCATTAGCGATCAGCCTTCAGGTTTCAGGTAAGAGCAACAACAGGGTGATACCGGACATTGTACGGCGCGGAGAGGTGACGAGCAATCCGGAGGATGCCATTCAAGCTGATGGCTGTTTGCTGAAGGCGTGCTACTTCAGCGATCGTACGAACGATGGACTCAGGGTGCCTCTGGCGACTTCAGCCACCGGTCCTTTCATCGTGAGACTAAAATCCGCTGCCACGTCGATATTCAGGGTGCCCCCCGGCATCTTCACGGTGACAGGGCTTTTGACCAGCCCCAGGCGCACCGCGGCGCAAGCGGCCGCGCAGGAGGAGGACCCGGAGGCTTGCGTTTCTCCGGCGCCTCGTTCCCAAATCATGATGAAGATTTCCTTGGGTCCGGTTGGAACGGCGAGTTGCACGTTGGTTCGTTTCGGAAAGAGGGTGTGATGTTCCAACGAGGGGCCAAGGGTCAATAGCTCTTCGCGCGACCAGGATTCTCCAGCCGGTTTGAAGACGACACAATGGGGGTTCCCGACGCTCACGCCGGTAAAGGTCAGGGAACGGCCTGCTGCGTCGATCGGCTGCTGAATCAGCTCAGGCCCATCGAGGGTACAGGGAAGGGCAGCCGGCTTGAACGTGGCTTGTCCCATTTCAACGGTCGCGGCGCCGGCATCTCCATGCCGGTCGATGTGCAGATCGATGGTAACGAGCCCGCCTTTCGTCTCGACCGTGAAATGCTTCTTCTTTGTTTTGCCGGTGGCGTGGAGATAACGGGCAAAGATCCTGATCCCGTTTCCTGACTTTTCCGCTTCACTGCCGTCCGGATTGAAAATGCGCAGGCCGAAATCAGCCTTCTTCGATGCGACCAATGCGAGGATGCCGTCGCTGCCGAGCCCCCAGTTGCGGTCACAAACGGACTTGATGTTTTTGGGGGTGAGTTTGAACGTCAGATCCTTGGGGTCCATGACAATGTAGTCGTTGCCGAGGCCGTGGCCGCGAAAAAAGGCGTTCTTCATCCTGCAGGCTCCTTTTAAGAGAAATCGTTAAACGTCAACCGTCGTTTGTCGATTGGCAACGAAGGTACTGCGAAGAGTGTCGAGTCGTCAACGGGAAGGAGCGGTGCGGGCGGAGTCTGGTTCTTCTGGTCTATCTCGTCTATCTGGTAAGTTTCGTTTAGCCCAACACACATGACAGACCGAATAGACCAGACAGACTATTTCTCTTCAAGTGCGGCTACATCACAGGCATTGACCTTCGTATCTTAGTGGCGATAGGATGCCCGTCATGGACCTCTTCCGCCGCATTACAATCAACTCTCTTCAGAGTGGAGGGCGTCCGTGCATACGTGGGATGCGGATTCGCGTCAAGGATGTGCTCGATCTTCTTGCCGCAGGAGTCGCCCACAAGGACATCCTGCGCGACTACCCGTATCTTGAGGAAGCCGACATCCAAGCCGCGCTTGCGTTTGCCGCTGCCCAATCGGATCACGTCATGCTCCGTGCCGGATGAATTTCCTGATCGACGCTCAATTGCCTCCTGCCCTCGCCCATCTCATCACTTCCCTCGGCCATCGCGCGATTCACGTCGAAGAAGCTCGGCTGCATCTTGCGGAGGACGCAGCGATCTGGTCGTTCGCCGTCACCGAGCAATATGTGATCGTGACGAAGGACGAAGATTTCAAGAACAGGCTCTTGCTGAGCCAAGGCCTCAAGACGCCGGTGGTGTGGATCCGGATCGGAAATTGTTCCAATGCCGCATTGGCCCAATGGTTCCATCCGCTGTTCCCTCAAGTACTGGACCACCTCCAGCGAGGAGAGCTTCTCGTTGAGCTGTATTGACAGTCGTCAGCCGCTCTCACACAATCTTGACGCCCACCGGCCGTTCGATCAGTTCGACTTCATAGCCGTCCGGGGCATCGATGAAAATGAAGCGGCTGCCGGAGGATGTTTGGGTTGGGCCGTCCGTCACTTTGACCCCCATCGCATTGAGCGAGGCGATCGTGTCGTCGAGACTCTCCACCTGAAACGCCAGATGGACCAGATCCTCCTGGACTTGTACCGGTCCACTGGGAGGAAAGCTGGTTAGCTCAATGAGTTCATCGCTGTTGGGGGCTTTTAGGAAGGCCAGCTGCGATCCACGTGGGGAGGTCTTGCGCTCGATCACTTCCAGACCCAGCACGCTCATATAGAATTGGATCGTTTGATCCAGGTCGCTCACGCGCATGCGGGTATGCAGCAGCTTGATCACCTTCATTGTGATGTCCTCACGTCGATGTTCGGGCTGGTCCTGCTGTTTTGCGCAGGAGTATTTCAGCGCTGCCTGGGATCAGAAAGTTCGGCATGGGGCCGATTTCCTGGTAGCCCTGTTTTTTGTAAAAGTCCCGTGCCGATTGGTTGAAGTCCGAGACGCAGGCGAAGAGATTCTTGGTTCTTCCAAAGACAAGCTGTTCGACATGCGACAGAAGTCGAGTACCGATTCCTTGCTTGCGCGCCCATCCGGCCACACCCAAGAGTTCCAGATAGTCGCCGAGAAGGAACTTCTGTTTGACGATGGCGATGCCGGCAACCCTGCCGTCGACATCGGCCACATAGGCATCCCGGCCTTGTGGAATCGGGCAAAAGATGCGATCCCAATCGCGTGCCCTGTAGCCGAGTGTTTTCCAGGGGTCGGATTCTGCTAAAAGTTGTACAACCCTGTCACGGTCGCGCGGAGCCATGTCTCTCATAATCGGATCGTTCATGGGGCTGGCGGCGCGCAATTCAAGAGATCGCTGACGGTCATCGGCTTGAGTCCCTTCTGGGGCAGCGTTTCAGCCGTGAGTCGTTCGATCACCCGGTGTGTCTGCTTGCCCTTTCCGTTTGCATGGAACACGATGATACTGCCCGGTTTGACCCGCTTGCCGACACGAGTCAGGATCTGTTCTGCAGAGAGCGTAGGGTCCGGGTCGCCGGACTCGATGTTCCATTGGATGAACCGGAGGCCGAGCGCTTTCACGATATCGACGGTCACGTCGTTATATTCCCCATAGGGAGGGCGAAACAACGTGGCTTGATGGGCATAGTGCTCATGCAGCATCGTGACAGGGCGGAGGATTTCTGTCTGTTGCTCTACAGCATCGTGCATCGGTAGATGGGCATGGACATCGCCATGGGTCCCGATTTCAAAAAAATCTATGCCGAGCAGATGCTGCACGTCTTCTTCATGTTTGGCCATCCACTTGCCGGACATGAACAATGTGGCAGGAATTTGGTGCTCTATCAGGTAGTCCATCAAGGCCTGGTCGTATCCCGATCCCTTGATGACGGGGCAGAGATCGAACGTCAGCGCGACGCCTTGGCAGGCAGGCGGACCTGATTTGATGACTTGGGCTGCACTCGTGGCCGGAATGCCGAGCGGCAAGCTGCCGATGAGCAGGAGGCTGAGGACCCATATGGGGGATCGTAGAATCATGAGCGCTAGTATACCTGAAGTCGGCTCGGAGCGATAAATTGACCCTCTATTTGTGAACTGCTACGGTGTGCCCATGCAATGGCCCTCCTGGCAAATCGGTCGCGCATTGGGGATTCCTATTCGAGTGCATGCCTCCTGGTTTCTGGTGTTTCTCCTCCTCACCTGGACCCTATCGACCGGGTATTTGCCGGAGGAGTTGCCGGGTCTCTCGCCGGCGCGCTATTGGGCGATGGGCTGCGTTGCCGCGCTGCTCTTGTTTCTCTCCGTCCTGTTGCACGAGCTCGGCCATTCCTACGTGGCGCTCCGCTATCGCATTCCCATTGAACGGATCACCCTCTTCATTTTCGGAGGCGTGGCCCATATGCGGAAGGAAGCGCCCACTCCACGAGCAGAGTTTCTCATTGCTGTGGCCGGTCCCATCGTAAGCGTTGTGCTGGGGGCTGCCTGTTTCGGATTGACCGCGCTCGCCGAATCGATTCAACCGCCGCGCGACGTCCAAGGTGTGGTCCTGCTTGGGGCCTTGCTGGGCATGGTGAATCTCCAGCTCGGGCTCTTCAATTTGATTCCGGGATTTCCCTTGGACGGGTATTACGCGCAGGACTCTGGGCCTGGGGGAAGGATTTCTATCGGGCAACCAAACAGGCGGCTGCCGTCGGTCTTGGATTCGGCCTGTTGCTTGGCTTGCTGGGGCTTGCGGTGCTTGTCGGGGCGTTGATGGGCACATTGGATTCCTTGATGGTCTCGAACGGCGGCTGGGTGATCTTCATCGGGATGTTTCTCTTTGCCGCAGCGCTCGCAATCCGCCGTCAAGCGGCGTTCCGGCAGACCCTTGCCACGGTCCCGGTACGGGACGTGATGGTGCGGACGGTCACGTCGATTCCTGCGCAATGTTCGTTGGATGAGGCGGTGACTCAGTACTTTCAGCCCTATGGGTATGGCAGTTTCCAGGTTGTGGATGCCGGACAACTGGCCGGGCTTATCACGGTGGATGAGATTCAGGCCGTGCCGTCGGCGATGTGGCCCTGGCGGCAAGTCGGACAGGTCATGTGTCCGCTGTCACCGTCGTTGATCGTGGGGCCGGATGTGCCGGTAGTTTAGGCGATGGAATATATGGCGCAGGACGGGTGGGATCAGCTTGTCGTGATACAAGACGGACAAATCGCCGGACTGGTGACGCAGTCGGCTATTGCGAATTTTATCCAGCTACGGAAAACCTGACGCGTTTTTCGTGACGCGTTCTTGCGAACGACGAGATCCGAGCGACGAGGATGGAAACAGCGGATCGGCAACGGCGGAGTTATTCGCCGGTTGCCTGCGCGACAGACGGGATCTGCGTTCGTTGCTGGAGATTGTGAGCAATCACGGCGCCGAGGAGGAGAAGTCCAGCCGAATAATAGACCCACAATAGAAGGAAGATCACCTCCAGCAGGGAGCCATAGAGCCGGACGTAGACCGTGGCGTAGCTGCTATAGGTGACGAACAGTAATTTAGCGGAGACCCAGAGGACGCCGAATACCATGGCGCCTGCCATTGCTTCCCGCCATTCGGGCCGGCGACGGGGAACGTACCGGTAGAGGAAGCCAACGGCGAAAAATGCCAGGACGAACGGTAATGTATAGGTCAATTGGAAGTCATGGGCTGCGAGGGCGACGAGATCCAGTCCCCAGAGTTTCGGCGCATAGTCCGTTAAAAAGTTGAGGGTTTGTGTCGCGACATAGGAGATGATGAGCAAGAGTCCGGTGGCGCCGAGCAAGGCGACCGATATTGCGGTGGAGATCAACGGGTGTCGCCGGCGGGTGCTCTCGAACGCCACGTTCAGCGCGTAATCCAATTCATAGAAGACGAGCCCTCCGAACCAGAAGAACGAGAGAAACACCGCCCATCGCACGCTTTCCAGCTCGCTGACACGGTGGAGTTCGTGGGCCAGCCGTTCGCCTAGCGACGGCAAAAATCCTTTGAGGAAGCTCAAGAGGAACTGTTCGCCGATCACCTCCTGGCTGACCCCCAAACTGATGCCGTACAACAGCAGGAAGACGAGTGGGAAGAGCGAGAGCAGGGAGAAAAACGCAAGCGATGCGGCCAGGCTGGCGCAGCCATGCCGTAGAAAGGCGCGGAAGACATCGCCCAGAAAACGACTCCCCTCTTTTATGGCTCGCATGGCGGCAGCGTAGCATGAGCTGCGATGCCGCGCATCTCATTCTTATGGGCGAGGAATTTATTTGAACGTTAAGACGGCCTGTCCGGCGAGGTTCACCAGGGGACTTGGATAGAGGCCGAAAAACACCACGCCGGCCACTGCGCAGGCGAGCACGATGGAGAGGGCCGGCGACATGACGAGACGGGGTGAGGCTGCTGTCAGCGCGCCTGGTTCTCGCATGTACATGACCATGACGATGCGCAGATAGTAGTACGCCGAGATCGCCGCAAATACGAGGGCCAGAACCGCCAGCCAAGTCAATCCCGCTTCCACGGCGGCCATGAAGACGTAGAATTTTCCGATGAACCCGGCCGTCGGCGGGATTCCGGCCAGCGAGACCATAAAGACGAGCATCAGCAGCGCCGCGAGAGGATGGCGCGCCGCAAGACCGGTGAAGTCCTCGATCTCGTCGCCATCGAGTCCGCCTTTGCGCAACATCGCCACGATGGTAAATGCGCCGAAGGTCATAAAGGCGTATAGGGCGAGATAGAGCATGACCGCGGCGATGCCATTTGTCCCTCCGGTCGGGCTGCCGGCCATCCCAGCTGCCACGACACCGATTAAGGCATAGCCGGCATGAGCGATGCTGGAATAGGCCAGCATCCGTTTGATGTTGGTCTGCACCAGCGCGACGATATTGCCCAGCACCAGCGTGGCGATGCACAACAGCAGGAAGATGGCAGCCCAATTGGCTTTCAGACTGCCGAGCCCTTCGACGAAGACGCGGAGAAACGCGCCGAAACTGGCGGCTTTGGACGCCACGGCCATGAATGCCGTGACGGAGGTCGGCGCGCCTTGATAGACGTCGGGGGTCCACATGTGGAACGGCACGACGGCCAGTTTGAATCCGAATCCGACGGCGAGCAAAATCGTGGCGGCCAAGAGTAACGGATCGTCCAGGCTTCGGCCTGCGATGGCGGCGGCGATGGCGGGGAGTCTGGTGCTGCCGGTTGCGCCGTAGAGCAGGGAGATGCCGTACAGGAGAATGCCGGATGAGAAGGCGCCCAGCACGAAGTATTTCGCCGAGGCTTCCAGCGAGCGAGGCTCAGACCGTTTGAGTCCTGCCATGACATAGAGCGAGAGCGACATCAATTCTGTGCCCAGATAGATCGTCAGGAGATCCGCTGCCGACACCATGACCATCATACCGGAGAGCGAGAGCAGCACGAATCCGTAGTATTCTCCGAAATACAGCCGTTCTTCCCGCAAGTAGGTGTGGGACAGAAGGACGGTCAGGCCGGCCACGAAGCAGAGCAGCAGCTTCCAAAAACAGGCATAGGCGTCGATGATGACGATCCCGCCGAAGGTCGATGCCGCATGGCCCATTTGTGAGGCGATCAGACCCATGCAAATGGCCAATGTGCCGAGGCTCAGCCAGGCCAGCCCGTCTTTTTGGGATGACGACAGCACCGGATCGAGCACCAGCACGAGACAGGCAGCGGTGACCACCAGCAGCTCGGGCAGAATGAGGAACAGATCTCCGGGCGAGAATGTCATGGCCTGGGCCTCTCCATGGCCACGGAATCCCCGTCCGTTGGCGCCGGCAAGAGTTGATGATCAGGGCTCATCGCTGTCGCTGGAACCACTGTGCGCGCCAGGACCTGATTCACGCTTGCGTGCATGCGGGTCAGGATCGGATTCGGGAAGATCCCGATCAAAAAGACCAGTATCACGAGCGGAACCAGCGTGGCTATCTCCCGGCGGTCCAGGTCGCGAAGCGCCGGCAGCACATGTGGCGACGGGACGCCGAACGCGACTCGTTGGATCATCCAGAGCATGTAGGCGGCAGCGAGAATAATTCCGAGCGAGGCCAGGGCTGTCGCGAGTTTGCTCCAGATGAACGCGCCTGCGAGCACCATGAACTCGCCGACGAAACTGTTGGTGCCGGGCAGTCCAAGCGAGGAGAGCGCGAAGATGACCAAGAGCGTGGCATAGTACGGCATCGGTTTGGTCAACCCCGCATTGTCGGCGATCTGGCGGCTGTGGGTGCGCTCATAAATCACGCCGACGCAGAGGAAGAGACCGCCGGTGGTGATACCGTGGTTGACCATCTGCATCACGGCGCCTTCGATGCCCTGGATGTTGAACGTAAACAGCCCCAGTGTGACAAATCCCATATGGCTGACGCTCGAGTAGGCGATGAGCTTTTTCAGGTCGGTTTGGGCCAGCGCCATGTAGGCGCCGTAGATGATGGCGACGATCGACAGCGCGACCATCAGCGGCGCGAAGGCCTGTGAGGCATCGGGCAACATCGGCAGACTGAACCGCACGAATCCATAGCCCCCCATCTTGAGCAGCACGCTGGCGAGGATCACGCTGCCGGCGGTGGGCGCTTCCACATGCGCGTCAGGCAGCCAGGTGTGGAACGGGAACATCGGAACTTTCACGGCGAAGGCGGCGAAGAATGCGAGAAAGAGCCAGAACTGCAATGACGCCGGGACGGCGGTCTGGCTCAATCGCACGATGTCGAACGTATGGCCGTTCTGGAAGTACAACACAAGAATCGCAACAAGGAACAGCACGCTTCCGACCAGGGTGTACAGGAAAAACTTGACCGCGGCGTAGATTCGGTTCGGTCCGCCCCACACGCCGATCAGGAGATACATCGGAATCAGCATCGCTTCCCAAAACACATAGAACAGCACGAAGTCGAGCGCGGCAAAGACGCCGATCATCGCGCCTTCCATGACCAGCAGCATGGCCATGAAACTTCTGATCCGCTGGTCGATCGAGCGCCAGGAAATCAGCACACAAAGGGGCATCAGCATGGTCGTCATCAGGACGAGCGGCAAACTGATGCCGTCGAGGCCTAGCCGGTAGTGAATCGGCGGGGTGGAGATCCACAGGGCCGTCTCGTTGAACTGCATACTTCCTGATGATGAGTCGAAGAGCCACCAGAGGGGGAGCGACAGCAGCAGATCGGCGGCGGTGATGCCGAGCGCGATCAGCCGGACGCTGGTCTCCTTCACGAAACACAGCGCCAGCGCTCCGGCCAGCGGAAGGACGATGAGCAGGGTGAGCCAGGGAAAGGAATGTGTCATTCGTTCATCGTCATTCGTCGGAGCCAAGCGGTCGGTGTTCTTCTGGACCAACGACCATCGACGGTCTCCTAAAACAGGATGAGCATCGTGACAAGGACGACGATGCCGCCTGCCATTGCCAATGCGTAATGCTGTGTCTGCCCGCTTTGGACCAGCCGGAGCAGCCATCCGCTCCAGGCGACGCCGCGAGCCACACCGTTGACGGCGCCGTCGATCACTTGGACATCGACGCGTTTCCATAATTCAGAGGCCGCCGTCATGGTCGGCTTGACGAAGGCGCGATCGTACGCCTCATCGACGTACCACTTGTTCAACGAGCCTTTGTAGAGACTCTCCCACTGCCGGGCGAGTCGATCCGGCAGATCAGGATTCAATACGTAGACGTAGTAGGCTGCGGCGATGCCTGCAAGTCCCATCACGGTTGCCGCAATCATGATCCCCAGACCTGCCGCGCCATGTTCCCCCGTATGTTCGCCCCCCGTTGAAAAGACCGGTTCCAGAAACGACGGAATGCCGAGGTACCCGGTCAGAATGCTGAGGACAGCCAGGATCATAAGCGGTACGGTGATTGTCCGTGACGGTTCATGAATATGCTCCGCATGGTGCGGATCGACGTGCGACGGTCCCCAAAATGTCACGAAAACCAGCCGGAAACTATAGAAGGCCGTCATGAGCGCTGTGAGCAGTCCCAACACCGCGAGCGCTTGTCCCAGCGGCCCTGTCAGCCATGCGGAAACCAGGACCGCATCTTTGCTGAAGAAGCCTGCCGTGAGGGGGAAGCCTGCCAAGGCGAGCGATCCGATGACGAATGTCCAGTAGGTGACCGGCAATTTGTTCTTGAGCCCACCCATGCGGCGGATGTCCTGTTCATGGTGCAGCGCGACGATGACGGAGCCGCAGCCCAGGAACAGCAAGGCTTTGAACGCGCCATGCGTCAGTAAGTGGTACATGCCGGACGCATAGGCGCCCAGGCCGCAGGCCATGACCATATAGCCGAGCTGGCTGACCGTTGAGTAGGCCACCACACGTTTGATGTCCGTTTGAGTCAGCGCGATCGTTGCGCCCACGACCATTGTCGCGGCGCCGACCAGGGCGACGACCTGCATGGCCACCGGGGACAGGTTATAGAGCGGCGCGAGACGCGCCACCATGAATACGCCGGCAGTCACCATCGTGGCGGCATGGATCAGGGCTGAAATGGGAGTGGGGCCTTCCATGGCGTCGGGCAACCAGACATGCAACGGGACTTGCGCCGATTTGCCGATCGCGCCGGTGAATAGCAACAGGCCGATGAGAGTGAACAGCGACACGTCCCAGATCCCACCCAGGGGGCTCAACAGATTGATCGTCTGATTGGCCGCTTCATGCGCGGCCGGAAAAATGTCGTGATAATTCAGCGAGCCAAAGCTGTACCAGACCAGCAAGAGGCCCAGCAGAAAGCCGAAGTCGCCGACGCGATTGACGAGAAAAGCTTTGGTCGCCGCCGAGCAGGCCGACGCGCGTTCATACCAATGCCCGATCAGCAAATAGGAGCAGAGGCCGACGGCTTCCCAGAAGACGAACAGCTGAAGCAGATTGTCGGCCAGCACCAGCATCAACATCGAAAA
>SXGR01659982.1_pt1 | contig 14327 bp, 14 predicted proteins | sample 3174711 | NCBI WGS metagenome assembly SXGR01 (sample SAMN11356860, study PRJNA531348) | freshwater metagenome | isolation source: freshwater sample F1-60 | place: China: Fuxian Lake, Yuxi | collected 2017-12-25
AGTGTAATATTTATTAGATATTAATGTTGATTCACTGCTAGTCTCAGTATTTTTCATATCATGAATAATATATATTTATAATATTCAATTTTTATATAAAAATTTCTTAAGATTTTTCGAACTTTTTCGAAATATTTTATTAAAAATTTCTTAAGATTTTTTGAAATATTTTACTAAAAATTTAATAAAAATTTAATAAAAATATTGAATTATTATAAATATATATTGGTAATTATATATTGATTGTAATCGGTAAATAATGTCTTCGACTGATGAAGAAGATTTTGATATAGTTGGAGGTAATGAAGATGAACCAGATTTAAGTGATATTGATACTATAACTTCCTCTTCAGAGGACTATACTTCTGAAGAGGAAGCCACTTCTTCTGACTCTGATGATATTGAAGATTTAGCATCAGACGTAGAAATTGATGAGGCCGATAAAGAATTTACAGCAAAAGTCTCAAAAAAAGAAAGAGCAAAATTTGATATTATTGATAAGCATAAATATGCTGCTAAGCAGGTATATAGTAGTTTTATTATGAATACACCTGAATCTAAGGTGGTTAATATGTTTAGTAAGATTAAAATTATTGATGATTATAATAGAATTTCGAGTCCTATAGTAACTATTTATGAAGCATCGGAAATCATATCGCATCGAGCTAAACAAATTGATGAAAATTGTCCAATTTATACACCAAAGTCTGAACAAATGGTATCATCATCAAGTATAGAAAAAGCTCGTGAAGAATTCTTTGCTCGTAAAAGTCCATTATTAATTCTACGTCATATGGGTAGAAATATTTATGAATTATGGGACCCCAAGACCATGCTATTTCCTATAGAATTACCAAATAATTCATTATAATTTTGATAAATTTATCAAATTTTATTAAAATTTATCAATATTTATTAAAAAATAATATATTTTCAAATGAAATTTTAAATATTATATATTTAATTCTGTGAAAATTTTATTTTTTATAATATTTTTAAGTTGTATATTTTCTTCAATATTTTCCTTAATTTTATTCTCTAAATACTCATTATCTTTAATAATTTTTAATTGAACTTTAATAGATGGTATGGGAATTTTAATATTTTCGATAGATTTCGGATAAATATGTGGCTGTGCTACACCAGTTCTTAAATCATATATTTTATCTTGAATTCCTTTTAAGTAATAATATAAATATTTTTCATTTAAATCTTTAGTCTTAGAATGAATTGAGAAACAATCGGATGCCCACACTTTTTCCGAATATTTACTAATATATCCAGCTTGACCACTTGATGAACATAATATAGTATTTTCATCTCGATTTGAAGTATTATGTAATCCAACTGGTTCCTTACCGCCACCGATAACTGGATATGTTCCGCTTATGAATTTTGACTTAGATAACTGTTTTCCAGCTTTAAATTCACAAACTTCGGCTAAAGTTTTGGCATTTTTATAAGAACATTCAATACCTTGTGTTATAGTATAATCAACATGATTTAATGAATAATTATTATCTATTAATTGTTGCTTTGATACAGTTATTAATAATACTTTATTACCGTTTATTAAATTATAAAATTTAAGTTCATTAGTTTTACAATCTTCTGGTTCTAATGCTATCTTGGTAAAATATAATATACAAGTTTTAATATTAGTATGAGTGAATGTCTTAGGAGGTAAATAAATAACTTCATGAAGATTGCAAGTTTTTAATAAAAATTCTCTAATATCAATTAAACCTTGAGATTTACTCTGAAGTTCTTTACCGTTTGGTAAAATTACTGCGCATCTTCCGCCAACTTTTAAAATATAAATAATTACTTGTAGAAATAACGGCACAGCACTATTAGACTTTATAGGCAAGTATTTTTCTTTATCTGGAATATTAATTTCCGAATAATTTAGACCATCTATTCCAAATGGTGGATTTGCTAAAACTATATCATATTTATCATTTATAGGACTTCTAATACTATCACCTCGTTGTAATGAAAATATATGTCCAGATGATATTAACATATTAGACATAGCAAGTTGATATGTATCTGGTTCAGGTTCTCTACCTCCAAGTCCTTTAGTTTTAATAAAATTCCAGTCTAATTTTATTGGTTTTTTAAAATCCGTCCTCGATTTTTTAATTAAATATTTAAGTGAAGTTATTAAAAATCCACCAGTTCCAGCAGCAGGATCAAATATAGTTTCAATGGTTCCGTCTTTAAAAACTCGTGGATTTATAAGTTCAACCATGAATTTTTTGATATTTGGAGGCGTAAAGTATTGTCCTAAAACTTTACCAGTCATGACATTTTTAATAACTTCTTCATAAACTTCTCCTAATATATCATTATCAACATTATTAAAATTAATAGATTGTAATTTATTAATAATTTTTTTATATGTAGACTCATGTTCAATATCAAAGCCTTTATCTTTGATAAATATATTCTTAGTTATTGGATGTTCGCTTAAAATTTTATCCCATAAAAGATTCATTATTTCTGGTAAATTTTGTTCTTTTTTAGTATCCAATTTACTAAATTTTAATATTTTAAATAATCTTTTTATTTGAATTTTTATTATATCCTCATTATAATCACTAAAATCATAATCATAATTAACCAAATTCATTTCATCTATTTTAGGTTCTAATAATTTTAAAGTTAATAAATGAGCTAAGGTTCTTAATGCTTTATCTCCTGTCAAATGTTCATTATTTCGTAAAACATTAAGACAATAATCAAATATATTAGATAACATTTTACTATCCGCGATTTTTAAGAATTATTATTAATATTATTAAATATTTATTTAAAAAATTAAACTTACTTATCATAATTTTAATAAAATTAAGTTAAATTGAGTAAATTATCTATAATTTTTTCATAATAAAGTTTTATAAATTCATCAAGTATTTCTGTAGTGAAATTCGAATCCCAAGTTCCATAATCTGTTCTCACAGCATATTTCTTTCCATATATTGAGCCATATTTTAAATAATTTTTATGTTGAATTTCAGTCCATGACTCTAACTTTTCACTAAATTTTAACCATACTTCTTCAGTTTTTAAGGAATCTCCATCCTCAATTTTTGTATAAAGTTTATCCATACCTGTAGAATGAGATATAATATAAGGCGGATCCGTAAGTATTAAATTTACCTTAATATTTATATCTAAATTTTTAAGATATTCGAGACCTTCTCCATGCCAAATATTTATACCCAAAGTATCCTCTAAGTAGCATTTTTTAAGGTGAGATTTGGTATCATTTTTATTTATCCTCTGCAAGCATATAGAACATTTAGGCATTGTATATTATAATATATTATTCAATATTTATAATCTTTTATTAAAACTATAAAAATTTTTATATGAATTTTATTAAAAAATATAAAAAATATAAAATTTATATAAAAATTCATATAAAATTAATTAAAAATTCTTCCACATTTGCATACATAAGTTGGGATGAGATTGGCTTGAATTCTTATTTTTTTAACTATTTTTTGGCCACATGTGCATTTCATATAAACATCTGGTATTGAAACATCGTGGATAGCATTTGCATATAAGTCCTTAAATTTATCCTCGTCTGATGATATCATTACTTGATGAAATAATCTGGTATCTTCGGGTTTAGGCTGATACGATTTACCGCAATCTTGACATTTATAAAAGAATACATCAGCGCCAGTGATTACTTCTAAAATATTATTACAATTTTCATAACAAAATTTGGTCCCTTTTCCAGACATTTTTCAGAATCGCCGTCTATTATATTATTACTGGTAAATTTCTATAATGAAATTATTATTTTAAATTCGATGTGGTAATATTAACTTGAAAATTCAATTATTATGACCACATCTTTTTTTCGACAAAGTAGTCCATATATTTAAACATATCGTGTTCAAATGCATCTCCACGGGTTTCTATAATACGTTTAAATTCGGCTATTGTTTCTTGACGATGACGAGTTGATTCAATTTGATTGAATGGACCACTACGTAAAAGACTTGGTGCAACTATACCATTTTCAGTCATTTTTTTGGTTTCTAACATAAAATTCGGTAAATATAATTGATCTCGGATACTCCATAATATAGGAGCCTTTGGACTTAATGATTCTGTAATTATTAATTTTCTATCTGGAACGACTATTTCTACTCCATCTCTATAATATTTAGGATTTACGAATAAATTATTAAAATCCCATGTTCCATTTTCAGCACCAAATTTCCAATCTTTATATACATGTTTAATACATGCAGCATTTGGGTTTGGGAACTTATAATCTGCAGGGACTTTATTGGATAATAATTTACTTAAATTAGTAGTTATATATTCTCCTAAAAATTTATACACTCTTTCTAACCATTCTACTCTATCTGACCAATATAAATCCCTACCATATATACCCTTTTTAAAATTACCAGATCTGGTAATTTCTTCACGCATTAACTCAGCCATATAAAATGTAAGGGAATACATATCTGAAGCACACATAATTGCCCAAACTTGATCAAAATTTGTTTCAATTAAAGTTTCTAATTTACCAGAATTTATCTCATAAAATGATGGAAAGTGGCGTTCAATTAATTTAAGAATTTGTGGATATTGTTCAGTTGTAATTTGTTCAGAATATTGTGGAAATATTCCTTCGAAAAATTCAGTTGGAGCAGTATATTTATTATCATATAAAATTTCTGCAACGCCGCCATTTTCTCCGCCACCAGTTTTATTTTCTGACTCCGCCACGACATCCCATATAGACTTTAATTTTTTACCCCTAAAGATTTCTGAAGTAGTATTAACGACAGCTCTACTAAAATCTATAATGGTTGCCCTTACAGGGAAATAAGGAATTAGAAAGACATCATCGCCCACTTCATAACTTGCTAATGGCATATAGTCTTTATATGTCTCCATCGCATATTTAAATACACCATTTAAAGTAATATTATTAAGATGGAGATCACCTTGAAATACTCCAATATTATTCAAACTATATAATGAATACATCCATTCAAATATATATTTCTTAAAAATATTCATATCTCCAAACATATCCCCATCACGACCAACGCCCCAACCTCTACTGTCTTTCAATAAAAAGTGATTCATAAACGTGCGTCCCACATCCTCGGAAATAAAACACACTGAAGTCTCTGATATTGATAAATAATCCTTAATATTTTCCATTGGAGCTTTCATTTGAACTCTAACTTTATTTAAAATATCATCAGAAGTAGTCCCTACAGCAGATGATTTATTAATCTGATATAGTGTTTTCTTTGCTTTAATACTATCCTTGATTTTCACATGAATATTAGGATTATCGAATAAATCATCGTCCGACCCATGTACATAATACCATTCTCCCATCATCGGTAATCCATCACAAACACCGTTAAGAATTAAATCATTACAAGCTTTATTGATAGCAATTTCTTTCCAAACTCTTGACGTAAAATCATCAACTGATCCGATTTCATTATATCTTAATGGAATCATTTTAATACCTAATTGTATAGCCTTTTTAGGTAAAAGTTCTAAATAGTTTTTATCAATATCTTTATCTTCATAATAAACAACACTTAACCAATATAAAATATTAATTTCTTTTGAAAATTTCTCTTTAAGTTTTAAGTAAAATTCTTTATCTGAACTACTTCCAAATAATTTATGAATATCATCATTTATATTTGTAATATATGTACCTTCATCTACTCGTTTATGATAAATAAGCCATGCCGATACCAATAAAACTAATTCTAAACCATTTTTTTCAATCTCATCTTTGATCTCTATCATCTCTTTATGCTTAACTTCGTTGTCTAAATATCCATAAATTTTATAGTTTAATGCCCATGTTACACCGAATTTTTTACGAATAAATCCATTTATTAAATCATAAGTTTTATAAGTATTAGAATATAATAATAACCCCTTAATACTACATAATCCAGTTCTATATTCACCATCTTTAGACAACATACTTGGATGAACTATACCTAATTTTGTTCCGATGCTATGAGCATAATTTATTTTAATTCCTATTGGTTTTTTATTTTCTATTAATAATACAGAATAAGATATATGTATAGTATTACTTCTACGAATTTTTTGTTTTAATAAACAGACTAATCTATAATATCTTAGAGTTGGAAATGTCGCCCTTTCTAAATTATAATCTTTATTAAAATATTTTTTAATAGAATTTGGAATATAAACATTATTTAAATATTGCTTATTATTATATAATATTTCATATATATCAATATCATCATTTTCATCATTTTCATTATAGTGGTTTAAGTATTTTTCCATTATAAATAAAAATTGAAATTTATATATATAAATTATATGTGTAGTTATTATTATATACTGAAGATCTTGTTATAGAGATATTTAGTATAAAATGATAATTTTAAGTGATTCCACTGGAATTGTGTAGCCACCCTCTTCCTTTGACTAAACTGGTGAAGTTTTCTTCAACCTTAAATTAAAAATCCGATTCAAAAACCAAGCTTTATCAAAAATTCGAGATTTAATAAACTAATTCAAAATATTGTGAATCGGCAATTAAAAACTAATCTAAAAATCTCGAGAACTAAGCAATGAACTTTTATAATAAGACCAATGAGTTTTCAATACTAGTAGTAATTATATTAATTTGTAGTAATTATATTAATTTGTAGTAATTATATTAATTTGTAGTAATTATATAATACTTGTATTACTTTATAGTATATATAAATATTAATATATTTTTTAATATTAAAGTTCTAATATTGTAAGAAATTTAATATAATAGAATATATAGAATATAGTATATAAAATATAATATATAAAATATGGTGTTAGACTTTACACTTACGTCAGGTGGAAAATCTAGGACTACTCAAAGTACTGCCCCACGGACTGCTCCTCGGGTTGCCCCACGGACTACTCCTAAGAGTACCCAGAATTATAAATCGCAGACCACTGTATCGGTAAATTCTGCTCTTGAAGGGTTTGTTGAGGTCCAAAGACATGAATGGAAAAATATACCAATTGGGACCTTAGTTAGATATGAAAGATCCGATGGAAAGTTTATACCTGGAGGTTATTTATCTAAAATTTGGCATAATACCGAGGATAATATTGACTACATAACAGTTGATCATGAAGTTGTCGTTGGTAGTAATAATGCTCATAGTATAAGTCTTAATAGAATTAATAAACTTTATTCAAACTCGTCTAAAGTCAGACCTCAATCCGACTCAGTCAATGCGTCTATACAATCTCAATCTCAGTCTCAATTCCAATCTCAAGTTGAAACCCCAAATATTTCCGATAAATTCCAAATTGTATTAAATTATATAAGAAAATTAGAATTTAGGATTAATACATTGGAGTCAAAATTAAATGAATCTAATAACAAACTTAGAGAATTGGAATCATCAACTGCCAATATTCAGTTTAATGCATGTAAATTAAGTGATGTAGTAAGTAATATAAATTCGAGCATTTGTAATAAAAAATTATAATCTCCTAATCTCGATTAATTTAAATATTTTGAATTTAAATATTTTTTATAATATATTATATAATCATTAAAAAATATTTATAAATAATTTTAAAAATGATTGAAATTTTAATAATTTTAGTATTATTGATAGCGATAATTTATTACGTATATACTCGGTATAAAACTGCCGCAGTTCCACCAGTAGCAGGTAAACCTGTATCATTATACACTTCAATAGCAGGATGGGTATTTCCGTATAACGATATAATGGTTAATGATAAGATGGTTACTAATGGACTTGATGCCGAGGGTTGCGCTAATTTATGTAAATCGACACCAACTTGTGTTGCAACTTCTTATAATACTGAGAACACAGCATGTTGGTTAAAATCCAAATTAACAAATGGGCATAGAATGCCAGCCGAAACCACCCAAGTAATGAGTGGTTATGAAATTCCTAAGGAAACTAATGAAGATTACTATAAATCTATTATGTAAAATTTAATTTAAAATTTTGATTTAAATTATTATAATTATTTTATATTATATATATTTAAAATTTATATAAATCTTAGAAAATGATCGGAGTTATAATAGTAGTCCTTATACTAATAATAGCAATAAGTTATCATGCTTATAAACAATATTTACTTAATCTCGAACAGGAAGAATTATTAAAAAAACATAGAGAAAAAAATTTAGCACAAATTTTATCATATACTTCAATAGAAGGATGGGACTTCCCACAAAATGATATAATAGTTAATGATAAAATAGTAACTCATGGACTCGATGCCGATGGTTGCGCTAATTTATGTAAATCAACTCCAACTTGTGTAGGAACGTCATACAATACTTCAGATACCGCATGTTGGTTAAAATCTAAGTTAGAAAATGGTCGTAGAATTGAGAATGACGTTACTCAAGTAATGAGTGGTTATGAAATCCCTAAGGAAACTAATGAAGATTATTATAAGTCAGTTAAGTAAATTTTTATATAAATAAATTTTTATAAAAAATATAATATTATTTTTTGTTTAATTTTTTGATTTATTCAAATTTTAAGAATCGGCCCAGTCATTCATTGCATTATTAAACATTTCTCTCTTACTTTTAATGACATTTCTTGGGTCAGCTGGTCTTGGCTGATGAGTAGCATCGATAAGACTGAATTCAACACTCTCTCTAAATCCACTTGTAAATGACTCAGGATCATGGTAAGTTGATCTTGCCAATTTAAGTTTTCCAATACTTTCCTTCTGAGATTGATTTTTATAATCTACTGGGACATGAATTCCAGCACGATCATTCATCGTCATGCCTTCACGCATATCTACTTTAGGTCTATTATAATGTTGAATTTTAGCAATATTATTAGGATGTTGTTGCATTTTTAAAATTATTAAATTTATATATATTTAAATATAATTTATTTTAATTAATTAAATTATTAATAGTATTTATAATCTTTAAGTTTATTTTATAAATTTTAAGGATTAGTAAAATCGGATCTACAATACGGACAAGTTATATTCTGTTTTTTAATTTTAATGTAGTTTTCCATGCATTCTTTATGAAATATATGATTGCATTTATTTAATTTTATAAATATTTTATTGGTTTCTTCATCTTTAGAATGATCGTAATCATCACAACATATGGGACACTCGATATTTTTATTGATTTCAGTAATAATCGTAGATATAGTATTTAAATCTGGTAAAGGTAAATTATCTCTTTGTGAAAGTAATAATTGAGATGTTTCAGATAATGAATTTAATATAATTGCTCTTTCTTCTATAATATGATTATTGATATTACTTATTATATCATATATATTAAGAATACGCTCAGTAATAGGACATATGTATTCTCGAGAATATAATCTATTGTCATCTCTTGTAGTATTTAAATTCATAGTATTATTATAATATAATTTTCAATATTTATAAGAATTTAAATAATATTTAAGAGTTCATAGAGTTATTTCTGAAAATATCTTGGTAATATCTATCAATAAAATCCCTATTAAATATAAATGATAATACTAATGATTTGATATCCTTAGGCTCACGGTCTTTAATTTTAATTGTGCATAAAATATGAGATATTATAGCCCTCTCAGTTTGAGAGAATTTTTCACTAATATTAGTTATTTGATCGGATCTCTTAGACATGAATATAATATATTCGCAGATATTATCAGTAATTCTTTTAAAATATTCTCTACATCTTAATACATGAGATTCAACTAAGTTAGGAAAAATTTTAATAAAATTCTTATGATAGTCAGCATTGAAGCAGGCCAATAAAGATATGTATTCTTTTTTATTATAATTATTAGATTTTATTGCTTTATTAATTTCATAACTATCCACCATAGTCCTAATAATTGCCTTAAGTGGGCTCTCATAAATAATATGAGCATACGACATATCTCCTTCCCAAAATGTTGGGTCGAGTACCCTACCAGTGGTAGGACATCTTTGTCTTAAAATCATGCCGAAATTTGGTTGAGAACCACCTAAGAAATTAACTAAACTTTGTCCAACATTAACATTAATATCTTCAACTGACATTTGAGATAATGTCGAGAAATTCTTAAATGGCAATCCTTCATATTCATCATACATGACTTCCAAATCACCAATGTTTTGAGTTTCTCTAAACTTAGAAATATTCATACTTCTTATATGAAGAAGCTGATAATCCGAGTATCCATACCTTGACAAGGGAAAAATATGTAATTCTGGATGACGTAAAGTTAAGCTATAAACCATATTTTTATTGAGGTCTTCATATCCAATATTTAATTTATTCATACATTCTTCGAATGCAGACTTATAAGTTATACCATTTCCGATAGACATTGGTCCAATATTAACGCATCTAAAAGTAGCGATCCTCCACTCATCTTCATAATAATATAAATTAATCGAAGTCCCATCCATAATTGGAGTCTGGTGATATAGTCCAGATCTAACAAGTTCATAGACATTTTCATCTTTAAAATTAGGGTTAAGTGGGGGACATCCTATAAATATTATTTTCTTATTAATTAAATCCAATACAGTTCCATGAGAATATAATACTAATTTGGATTCATAATTTGCTTTAAATCTATCAACATAAAGTGTGGCATATTTTGCTACTCCTTCATCATACATATAATAAGTCTTAATTCCGAATTTATTTAAAGTCTTTTGAATATCATCATGTTTAAAAATATCATTAAGAGAATTTAAAGTCTCAATTTCAGTCTCCATCATCGTCGCCATTTTGACTACACTTAGTATAAGATATTAATTTTTTATTTTTATAATAATTAAAATCAAAATTTATATAATTTTTAGTTAAATTTTATTTAAATTTTACTTAATTTTTATATAATTTTTAAAAAATATATAGAGTATTATATAAATTTAAAAAATGTTTATTGATAATAAAACTTCATTATGGATATATGGATTTTTAATAGTTTTTATATTAATATTTATTTATATGGCTCATGTTGAAGATGAGAAAATCGTAGCATCTTTATGTGATATTTCTAAGTCGATTAAAGAAATCCAAAAAGAAGAAATTAATAAAGTTCTTCCAAGAACATTAGCTGATAAAGAACAAGACCTTAAAAAATTAAAGACTGATTTGGATGAACTTACTCGTAGAAAATCTAAATCTAAAGCTTTATTAAATGCCGTAGTTGAAGGTATTATTAGAGGGTGTATTATGGGCTTAATTATAGGTAATGGTAAAATAGAAATTATTGGTAAATCGGCAGCAACTTGGGCAATCCTTCCTATAATAATTTATGGCTTCACTGGAGAAGTTAAAAAATTAATATAAAAATTGAATTTTATAATATTATAATATATTAAAAAATGCTTTATCGTGGTAGTAAATATTATACTGATTCGGAAGGATTAAGACAAACTCTCGATAAATACGGAATAGCGATTATTCCTAATTTGTTTTCTCCTAAAGAATGTAATAAAATTTTAAGTGATATGTGGGATTATTTTGAATATATTACGCAAAAATGGGATGTCCCAATTGATAGAAACGATAATAATACTTGGAAAGAAATATATAAATTATATCCACTTCATTCAATGCTTATACAATATTTTGGGATAGGTCAAGCTCAATTTGCTTGGAATGTTCGTGAAAATCCAAAAATTATAGAAGTATACGAGAATTTATTTAATACAACAGAATTATTAGTTTCATTTGATGGTTCGAGTTTTTCAGTCCCACCAGAAATAACAAAGCGAGGATGGTTTAGAAGTGCTAAATTTCATACAGACCAAAGTTATTGTAGAAATGAGTTTGAATGTGCTCAAAGTTGGATAACTGCGCTTGATGTAGAAGAAGGTGATGCAACACTCGCTGTATTAGAAGGTAGTAATTTATTTCACGCTGAATTTGCAAGAGTTTTCTCAAAAAATAATAAGGTAGATTGGTATAAACTTAATGACTCTGAAATCAAATGGTATATAAATAAAGGCTGTAGAGAAATAAGAATAAAGTGTCCAAAAGGTAGTGCTGTATTTTGGGACTCGAGAACTATACATTGTGGGGTAGAACCTGAAAAGAATCGGTTAAACCCAAAAATTAGAGCAATTGTTTATACTTGTTATATGCCAAGAGAGTATATCACTAATGCTAATCTTAAAAAGAAGATAAAGGCATTTAATGATTTACGCACCACTAATCATTGGCCAGTTTATCCAAAATTATTCCCAAAACATCCAAGGACATACGGTGGTCCAGAAGTAATTATTACACCTTATCCAAAACCCACACTTACTGAATGAGGACTAAAACTTGCAGGATTTTAAATGCCAGTATAAACAATATAATATAAAAATTGAATATATCTATTATATTATTGTAATGCCTTTGTTTAGTGATAATATATATTATAATTTTAATGAATTTATTAGAAATTTTATACATATAAATAATAAAAATTATGAATATATTCGTAAATTTTCAAAAATAAATTTAAAACAAAGTCCAGAAATTATAATTAAGGAATTCAAAGATGATTATTTTATTAATAATATTTTAAATAAAATAACATTATTATTATATGAATTTCAATTTACTGCAGTAGATGTTCAATATAATAATTCATTATATGAATTTCATAAAAAAATAAGAAAAATTCAATTTCAAAAATTTTCTTTAAAAGAGTTTAAAAAATTCTTAAATATTAGACCAATTAAAGTATATTTTATATTATCAGCATATATTGGTTTTATGAGCTATTCAGATGATAATGAATATTATGACGATATTAATAATTCTATTATATTAGATATATTTAAATTAATAATTAATTTAGAAGATCACACAAAATATTTTTGTAATTATTTAATTAAAAAATATTATAATTTACAAAAAATATCTCTTTTAGGAATTGCTTGTTCTGCAAATAATATTAATGTTGTTAAGTATTTACACTCAAATTTTAATTTAGATTTAAATTGTTACGGAGAATTTTCTCAAGAATTTATTCTTAGAAATTTAATTGAGTATAGAAGTATTATTAAATATATAATATTAAATAATATTTATCATTCAGATTTTGTTGTGTTTGAAGATAAACAAGGTAATGAGAAATGGTTTTGGAATAGTGGATTAAAAGAATTTTGTAATTATAATAAAGTAAATAATCATAAACTTAAATATTACTACAACGTTAATCAATATAATATAAATGATCCAGAAAGACAAAAAATTAAAATAATTATTGAAAATAATATTGAAAATTATTATAAATATATTAATAGTTTAATAAAAAAATATAATATTAATATTGGAAAAATTTCCTTAAATGAAGATAAATTTAAACGACCTGATAAAATTAAATTTACATTAGAATCTTTAAATATTGAAGTTGATTATGATTTTATATCATTATTTCAATGCGTAGATCCAGAATATACTAAAGTATATTCAGTTTCTATGTTCAAAGAAGAATATGAAAGAATTTATTTAAATTTAATAAATAAGTGGCAAAATAATTGAGTAAATAAATAATAAAATAATATTTATGTTATTATTTTTTTATCAAAAATATTAAAGAATTATTAAAATACTTATAAAATTATAATATATATTATATAATAAACTTACAAAAAATATGTCTTCAAATGATGATTTACTTAAAATATTATTTAAAAAGATATACTTAAATGACAGTCTGGTAGAGGACTTATCCAGTCGATTGATATCTTATACTAAGCCGATAAATATATATCACGGAGTCCAATTATATAATGGAACTATCGCTTCGACGGCACCTGGTGGCTTGACTCCGAGCGCATTTGTAGGCGGGGATGACGGAGTAGCCGTGGGTGATTTAACAAAGCGGAGGCTTGTCACTACGGCCGTAGTAGCGGGGACTACAAATGTATTTTATCACGCAAATTTAGTAAATGGTATCCCATATGGATATGACCCGCTCGGATCATATAATCCTTATGTAGAAAAGAATGGAGGTGGTGAAATAGACTATGGGGATGGCGATTGGCATTACGACCCAGAGGCTGGCACGATAACTTTTTATGGAGATTTACCGACTGGAGTAAGTGGATTACTACCACCGAAGGTATCCTTGTGGCAATACACTGGTGGATTAGGATTGGTGAGTATTTCACTTTCTAATGATTCTACTGGATTTACACGTAAAAATATTGGGACTGGAACGATTGTATCTTTATGCAATGCATCAGCCGAAGTGGCAAAATTTGGGAATAGTGGGATTTTGACACTTTCAAATACAACACAAGCATCATCC
>SXGR01327619.1_pt1 | contig 14326 bp, 11 predicted proteins | sample 3174711 | NCBI WGS metagenome assembly SXGR01 (sample SAMN11356860, study PRJNA531348) | freshwater metagenome | isolation source: freshwater sample F1-60 | place: China: Fuxian Lake, Yuxi | collected 2017-12-25
CTGGGAGACCACCATGGATCCAAGCGTGCGGCGGCTGCTCAAGGTGCAGATCGAGGACGGGATAGCGGCCGACGAGATCTTCACCAAACTCATGGGTGACGAGGTTGAGCCGCGCCGGGCGTTCATCGAATCGAACGCGTTGGGCGTCAGGAACCTCGATATCTGAGCGCGGTCGGGCCTAGGCGGCCTTACGCCGCTTGGCCGGCTTTTTCGCCGCCGCTTTCTTCGCGGGAGCCTTCGCCGGCGCAGGCTGTTTCGCTACTTTCACTTCGGGCGATGCCTTGTCTGCCTTCGCCGGTTTTTCTGCGCGGGGCAGGAACTCGAAACCGATCTTGCCGCCTGGCGTCTTGGCGAGGAAAGCCTTGAACTTTCGCCCTTTCTTCGATACGAACGCCGTCATCAGGTCTGTACGGCCGGTGGCGAGCAGCTTCTGCATCTGCGCGCGCTCAATCGGCTGCTGCAGGATGATCCGCCCCGAGCGGAAATCGCAGCTGCGCTCCGGGCCCACGGACTTCTCGCATACATAGGCGACGCCGTGCTCGAACACCCGGGAATTGCATTTCGGGCAGTTGCCCAGCGTTTCCTGCGTTGAGAAGTCCGGTGCCTTCTCGTTGTCGGCGTCGCTGCCGGACTGGCCGAAGTCGAACTCCGCGCGGAATTCGTCGTTCAGTTTCACGCCCGCGGCGAAAGGCTTGCCGATCCGGCTGCGGAATCCCGTGACCGGGCCCACGTAACGCTTGGTGACCAGTTCCGCAATTTCCTCGGGCGACCACTCGCGGCTGGAAGTGACTTTCCAGATGGAGAAGTCGCAGCTCTGGCACTTGAACTTGCGGTAGTTTTCCTGGATCGTGCTGCCACACTTCGGGCAGGGCGCCGGAACCGTGGCGAAGGCCGTTTCCGGTATTTCTCCCGTCTTGATGCGGTCCACGAGGTCGCGCGTGACCGACTCGATGTGCTCCATGAACTCTTCGCGCCGCAGCTTGCCCGTCTCCATGAGCTTGAGCTTGTGCTCCCAGTCTCCGGTGAGCTGCGCGGACGTGATCTCGTCTATGCCGAAATGCCTGAGCGCGAACATCAGCGAGAAGGCCTTGGGTGTGGGCACCAGTTCCTTGCCGTTGCGGTGCACATAGTCTTCCTGGATCAGGCCCTCGATGACAGCGGCCCGCGTCGCAGGCGTACCCAGGCCCTTGGACTCCATCGCTGCGCGCAGTTCGTCATCCTCGATCAGCTTTCCGGCGCCTTCCATGGCGGAAAGCAGGGTGGCTTCCGTGAAGCGTGCTGGCGGCTTGGTCTGGTTTGCCTGCGCGTTGACCTCCAGCACCGCGACCTGCTCTCCCTGAGTGATTGCCGGGAGGTTGTCATTGCCGGCTTCGATCGCGCGGCCGTAGATGGCGAGCCAACCCGGGCTCTTCAGCACGCGTCCTTCGGTCCTGAAATGGTGCTCGCCGATGCGGGTGATCCGTGTCGTCTGCAGGAACTCTGCGCTCGGATGGAATATTGCGAGGAAGCGCCGGACCACCATGTCGTAGAGCTTCTGCTCGATTTCGTTCAGGCTCTTCGGTGCCTGCAGGGTGGGGATGATGGCGAAGTGGTCTGAGATCTTCGTGTTGTCGAATATTCGCTTGCTAGGACGAATCCAGCCCTGCTTCAGCGCCTGCCTGGCGAAGGGGGCGTACTCATGCTGGTCCTTGAGCATTTCCATGGTCTTTTTGACCGTGGGTACATAGTCCTCGGGCAGCGCGCGCGCATCCGTTCTCGGGTACGTAAGGACCTTGTGGCGTTCGTACAGGGCCTGCGCGATCGACAGCGTAGTCTTCGCGGAGAAACCGAAGCGGCCATTCGCCTCGCGTTGCAGGCTCGTGAGGTCGAAGAGGAGCGGCGAAGCCTGGGTAGTCGCCTTGGTTTCCTCGCTCACCGTGCCGCGTGCGCCGCGACAGACGGCGGCGATCGCCTCGGCGTCTTCCCCACGCCAGATTCTGTCCGCCCGGCGTTCCTCGTCCTCGTCCTTCCGGAATTCCGGGTCGAACCAGCGTCCCGGGTATTCTCCTGCCTCGGCGCCGAAGCGAGCGTGCACTTCCCAATAGTCGCGCGACTTGAACGCGCGGATCCGTTCCTCGCGCTCGATGATCACGGCAAGCGTCGGCGTCTGTACCCGGCCGACTGTGGTCAGGTAGAAACCGCCTTCCTTGGAATTGAAGGCCGTCATCGCACGCGTACCGTTGATACCGACGAGCCAATCGGCCTCCGAGCGGCAGCGTGCGGCGTCCGCCAGAGATAACAGATCCTTGTCCGACTTCAGAGTATCAAAGCCGTCTCGGATTGAGGCCTGCGTCATCGATTGCAGCCAGAGGCGCTGAATGGGCTTCTTCGACTTTGCGTGCTGGGCGATGTAGCGGAAGATGAGCTCGCCCTCGCGGCCCGCATCGCAGGCGTTGACGATGCCATCCACGTCCTTGCGCTTGAGCAGGCGCAGCAGGACGTTCAGTCGGTCCTGACCTCGCTCTATCGGTGCAAGGTCGAACCGCGGCGGGATCAGGGGCAGGTGGGCAAACGACCACTTTCCCTTCTTGACGTCGTATTCCTCAGGGACCGCAAGCTGCAGCAGGTGGCCGACCGCCGACGAAAGAACGAAATCGTCGCTCTCGAAATACTCTCCGTGTCGCGTGAATCCGCCCAGCGCGCGCGCGATGTCGGCGGCGACGGAAGGTTTCTCGGCAATGATGAGTTTCTTACCCACGATCCAGGTAGCGCAACGCGCCCGTCCGATGCAGAGAAAGGGCGCGATGATAAGCGCACTCGGCGCCGGCAGGCAAACCCGCTTGGGGGCGCGTGCGAGCGGCGGTCAGCTCGGCACGCGGCTGGAACTTCCCGAAATCAGGTCTTCAGCAATCAGCTGGCTGGCCGGAGTCTGTTGATTCCACAGCACCATTAGGACAATGAGCTTCAGTTGTTCGAGCGTAAGGGGGCCGCCCGCAGTCGCAAGCGCGCGCTCGAGGACGACTTCCCTCGCCTGTGCCGAAAGCACGTTCGACTGTTCGAGGTAGAGCAGGAAACCGCGGCAGGGGGCATCAAGCTTTTCGAGCTCCCGTGGCGCGTATAACCGCAGCGCCGAGCCCTACCCCGGAAGCGGCGCGCATTCACGGTATGAGGAGCGCACTACGCCCGCCAGCCAGGTGAGTGCTTCGCTGATGTCCGAATCGTCGAAGCCTGCAGCTGAAAGTTTCTTCGCAACGCCTTCGCTGTCCTGTGAAAGTTCCGTCTGCTGGCAGTTCTCGAAAACGTAGAACAGGATGTCGAACATTTTATTTTTCTTTCTCTAGTTCAGACGTTGAAAACGCCCGCCGGGCAGCGCGGCAACGTGCCCGGCAAGCTCCAGCCGCAGCAGTTCGGCGGCAATATCCTGCGCGTCCCTGCCGGCACGCACGCAAAGGGAGTCTACGTCCACCGGATCCGGCCCCATGTGCGCAAGCAGGGGCTCGGCGGGATCGGGCGCTCGTGCGGCCGCCGTGTTCGCCGAACCCGAGAGACGGAATACGGCAAGCTCTGCAAGGACGTCCTCGGCGGACTCGACCAGCTTCGCGCCCGACTTGATCAGCGCGTGGCAGCCTTTGGACAGCGGCGAATGGATGGATCCGGGGATTGCGAACACTTCGCGGCCCTGTTCGGCGGCGGCCCTGGCGGTGATAAGCGATCCCGAAGCGATGGCCGCCTCAACCACGAGGCAACCTCGAGAAAGCCCACTGATGAGACGGTTGCGACGCGGAAAATTATGCGGAATGGCGGGCGTGCCCAGCGGGAATTCCGAGAGCACAAGGCCTTCAACCGCGATACGTTCAGCAAGCAGTGCGTTCCCTTTGGGATAGAGTACGTCGCAGCCCGTCCCCAGTACCGCGATGGTCGACCCTGATGCTGCAAGCCCGCCGCGGTGCGCTGCCGCGTCCACGCCCTGTGCAAGGCCGGAGACGATGGTGAGCCCCGCCTCGCTGAAGGCACGCGCGAGGCGCTCCGCGTCGCGCAGGCCCTGTGCGGTGGCGTTGCGGCTGCCGACCATGGCAAGTCCCGCGTTCGCAAGGAGTTTGGTCCTGCCGCGCGCGTAGAGCAGCGCAGGCGGGTCCGCTATCTCCAGCAGCAGGCCCGGATATCCGGTATCGGACAGTGTGATGATGGCGTTTCCAGGCTGTTCGGCCCAGACAATGGCCCGATCTACCGCGCGCGCGACCTCATCCGAGTCGAGCGCGGACAGCGTCTCGCGCGAGACGAAGCCTGCAAGCGAGGAGCGGGATTGCGCGAGGACTGCTGTTGGCAGACCAAAGCGCTTGAGGACTTCGCGAAGCGTTACCGCGCTGAATCCGGGCGTGAGCGTGAGTTGCAGCCAGCTCGCCAAGCCCGGATCGCGGTTCATGCCGGGGGGCGGTTCCACAGCACGGGGGAGCGCCAGCCCCCCGGGCCAGAGGTTTCGTCAGGGCGTCGAGACGACATCCAGATTGTTGACCGGCTTGGTCACGCGCATCACCATCGCGTAGGACACACGATCGAAGACGCGGAAGACGTAAGCGAGCCCATAGCGCTCTTCGGGCAGCTTGACGGTGGTGGCTGGCGAGTCCGAAGTTGCCTTTGTCACCGTGATTTCGCTGCCGATCCGGTGCAGGGCAAGCACATGACCTGCCTCGAGGCCGTCCGCCTTGCCTCGGTTAAGCGCGATCACCGCCTGCGGGCCACCCTCACCCACCTTTTCGATGCTGCCGTAGATGCTCATGATGCGGCCTTTGATGCCGGCGCGTGGCGCGTGCGGCACATAGGAAACCGGCTGTGGGCGTCCCGCCGCCACCAGCCGGTCTCCCTTCGAGATTTCCCGCACTGCTGAGACGATTTCCACGGTCGCCGGCTCACCGGCGGTGACGACGCGCGCCGTGCCAAGAAAAATGGCTTCATAGCCCAAGGTAGTCTTGGATTCCGGGTCGACGAGTGCCTTGCCGCGCTGATAAATGTGCCAGGTCGGTTCCTTGGAGCTGCCCAGGCCGGTGACCACCGCGCGGTTGCCGGCGCCGATGATGACCCGGTTGTCCTCTGCGGCGACGATTTGCGGTGCACGATCCAGACCATCCGGCTCGACGACCAGCGGACGCACGAGGAACGGTTCGATCACGTTCGCTGGAATGCTGGGGATCGCGAGGGCAGTGCCCTCGCGGTGCACCTTCGGTTCGAGTTTCTGCGTTCCGCTTACAGAAAGCGTTCCGCGCGCCCGGTCGAGCACGATCACGTTCCCCGGATAGATGCGATGCGGGTTGCGGATCTCGTCCTTGTTGATGTTCCACAACTCCGGCCAGCGCGTGGGCGCGTCCGTATAGCGTTCCGAAATGGACCAGAGGGTGTCGCCCTGAACCACGACATAGCGGTCAGGCGCATCGGCCTTGAGCTGGATCGGTCCTTTGTCCTTTGGGGCAGCTCCCTTGGACTGGGCAGCGGCACCACCTGCGACCGCGGCCGCAAGGACAAAAATGAGCGTTGTGATAGACTTACGCATGTCGTGTTGCATGGGACCCCCGTTTATTGCGCTGCGTCCCCGGGTAGTTTGAAAAACGTTTTGCCAGCCCAAATGTAGCACAAAGGCGCAATTGCTTACATGTCGCCTCAAATTCTGCACGTAATTCATTCAATTCGCAAGGTAAACAGCTAGCACATGCCACTTCTGACGATCCTTCGGTATCCCGATGCCCGGCTGCACAAGCTGGCCAGTCCGGTGACCGTTTTCGACGAAGGCCTGAAGCGCCTTGTCAGCGACATGACTGAGACCATGTACGCGGCGCCCGGGGTCGGTCTCGCCGCCACCCAGGTGGATGTGCATAAGCAGATAATCGTGGTCGACGTTTCGGAGCGTCGCGATACGCTCGTAGTGCTGGTGAACCCGGAGATTGTCGATGCGTCAGGCGTATCCGACATTGAAGAGGGCTGTCTTTCGGTTCCTGGAATCTACGACACCGTCGAACGCGCTGAACGCATTCGCGTGCGCGCCTGGGACCAGAATGGGAACGCGTTCACGCTTGAAGCCCAGGGACTGCTTTCGGTGTGCATTCAGCACGAGATGGACCACCTCAAGGGCAAGGTGTTCGTGGAATACCTGTCGCAATTGAAGCAGACCCGGGTGCGCGCGAAACTCGCCAAGCAGCAGCGCAAGAGCGCGTAGTTCCCACGGTGGGCAGCCAGGGCCCACCTTCCTTCCCATGCGCCTCGTGTTTGCCGGTACGCCGGAGTTCGCAGCGCGCGCGCTGTCTGCGCTGATCGCCGCCGGGCACGATATTGCGCTTGTGCTGACCCAGCCAGACCGCCCTTCCGGGCGCGGTATGCGGCTGGCGGAATCCCCGGTAAAGCGCAGTGCGCGCGAGGTCGGCATCGAAGTCCTGCAGCCGCAGACCTTGCGCGATGCAGCCGCGCAATCCCGCATCCGCGAAGCGGCTGCGGAAGCGACGATCGTCGTCGCCTACGGGCTGATCCTTCCACGCGAGGTGCTCGAGGCGACTCCTCGAGGCGCCATCAACATCCATGCGTCACTGCTGCCGAGGTGGCGCGGCGCGGCACCGATCCAGCATGCCCTGCTGGCGGGCGATGTGCATACCGGCATCACCATCATGCAGATGGACCGGGGACTCGACACCGGACCCATGCTGGTACAGCGCGAGATCCCGATACTGGCAGACGACGACGCCGGCACCTTGCACGATCGCCTTGCCGTGCTCGGTGCACAGCTGATCGTCGACGTACTGGCGCGTTCCGTGATCGAACCAATCGCCCAACCCGAATCCGGAGCCTGCTACGCTGCCAAGATCACCCGCGCTGACGCCTTGCTTGATTGGCGACGCAACGCCGGAGAACTGGAGCGCGTGGTTCGCGCCATGCGGCCTGCGCCCAGCGCCCAGACGGTGTTGGGTGGTGAAGCCATGAAGGTGTGGCATGCACAGTCCCGGTCGGATCGTGGCGTTCCCGGTACCGTGTTGTGTGCGGGTGACGAGGGCATCCTCGTCGCCTGTGGTGGCGGCAGCCTTCTCCTGACCGAAGTCCAACGCGCCGGCGGCAAACGGCTTTCCGCATCGCAGTTCCTGCGCGGCCAGAGAATCTCGGCGGGCGACCGGCTCGGTGCCTGAGGTGACAGTCGGCGCAAGTCTGCACATTTCCCTGCGCGATGCCGCGACCGTCGTCGCAGAGGTGTTGCGCGGCCGCAGCCTCGGCGCGGCCATCGAGCATGCAGGCGACAGTGGTGTCGAGTCCCCCAGAGCGGCGCTGGTCGACCTTACCCACGGTACGCTGCGCTGCTACGGACGCCTGCAAGCCATTACCCGAGCGCTTGCCCGCAAAGGCGGCGCGGTGGATCCACTAGTCGAGTCCCTGCTCTGGTGTGCCCTGTATGCGCTCTGGAGCGGACGTTATGCGCCCTACACTGTCGTCGACCAGGCAGTGCGAGCGTGCATAGGCCTGGAGCGTCACGCCGCGAAGGGGTTCGTGAACGGCATGTTGCGCAGCTACCAGCGCGAAAGCGCTGCGCTTGACGCGCGGTTCGCCCAGGATCTGGAGTACCGCTGGCAGCATCCTGGTTGGTGGGTGGAGGCGGTGCGCACTGCGTGGCCGCACACTTGGCAAGCCGTACTCGCCGCCGGAAACCAGCATCCACCGATGACGCTGCGCGTCAATCGGCGGCGTATCGCAGCCGACGCGTATCTCGCGAAACTCGCCTCAGCGGGCATAGGCGTCAGCGAGGCAGAGGCACAGGCGGTGCGTCTGGAGCGTCCGCTGCCGGTGGACAGGCTGCCGGGTTTTGCGGAAGGGGAAGTGTCCGTGCAGGACGCAGGAGCGCAGCGCGCGGCGGCGTGGCTGGACCTTGCCGCAGGTATGCGTGTGCTGGACGCCTGTGCCGCTCCAGGTGGTAAGTGCGCGCACGTACTCGAGCACGCGGAGGTCAAGCTCACCGCGCTCGACATCGACGCGCAGCGTTGCAGTCTGATCGAAAGCAACCTTTCGCGGCTCGGACTTTCGGCGCAGGTCCTCTGCGCGGACGCCAGCCAGCCTGACAACTGGTGGGACGGCAAGCCCTACGAGCGCATACTTGCCGACGTGCCGTGCAGCGGATCGGGAGTCGTCAGGCGCCATCCCGACATGAAGTGGCTGCGGCGCGCGAGCGACCTGAAGGGTTTCGCGCAGAGACAAGCCGACATCCTGGATGCGCTGTGGCGGGCGCTGGCGCCGGGTGGTAAATTGCTGTACGTCACGTGTTCGGTGTTTCCCGAGGAGAACGACGCAGTGCTTGATGCGTTCTGTCAGCGCACGCCGGCGGCGCGCAGGCTTGCATTGCCCGCAGGCGCCGCGCCGCAGTTGCTTCCCGGACCCGGGCACGACGGCTTCCATTACGCGCTGCTGGGACGCAGCGGCTGACGCGACGCGATGCGCTGCATCGCACTCCTGACCGTGGTGGTGTTGGCCCTGCTTGCCGGCGTGGGTGCGCGCGCGGACGACATCGAGGTCCGCGACGTGCGCATCGAGAGCGTGGAGGAAGGGCTCGCGCTGAATGCCGACTTCGGTTTCGAGCTCAATCCGCGGCTGGCCGAGGCAGTCAGGGGCGGCGTTCCGCTCTACTTCGTGGTCGAATTCGACCTCATGCGTCCGCGCTGGTGGTGGTTCGACGAGAAAACCGTCTCCCGGCGCAACCAAGTGAAACTTTCCTTTCATCCGCTTTCCCGGCAATACCGGCTCGCCAGCGGCGTGATCCAACAGAGTTTCGCGTCCCTGGATGAAGCGGTCGCAGTGCTCAGGCGGGTGAGGAACTGGGTCGTGGTGGAGAAATCCGCACCCCTGCAGGATGCGGTTTACGATGCCTCGCTTCGCATGCGGCTCGATCTGACGCTCCTGCCGCGGCCATTCCAGGTAAGCGCGCTGACCAGCCGGGATTGGCGGCTTGAGTCGCCCTGGAAGCGATTCAACTTCAGGCCGGGGACCGCTCTCGCCCCGGCGGAGCCGCGCGATCCGAAGCGCGACGACCCGGAAAGGCCCGCTGAAAAATGAGGATGTTGCTCATCATCGGCTCGGCGCTCGCGGGCGTACTGCTGTTCCTGCTCGCAAGTGCAAGCGCGAACACCACGCTGCTCGCGCAGTACTACCCGCTGCTGGTCGGCTTGAACGCAGCGCTTGCATCGCTTCTCGGCGCTCTGGTGATCTGGCAGCTGGTGCGCCTCTGGCGCCGCTACAAGGCGAGGGAGTTCGGATCGCGGCTCACCCTGCGGCTGCTGGTCCTGCTCGCGGGGATGGCGATCGCGCCCGGCGCGCTGGTGTACACGGTGTCAGTGCAGTTCCTCGTCAAGTCCATAGAATCGTGGTTCGATGTCAAGGTGGACGCCGCGCTGGAGGGCGGCATCAGCCTCGGGCAGGCGGCGATCGACCAGATGCTTTCCGATCTGAATGCAAAAGGGCGCACGATGGCGTCCGAACTCGCCGACCGTTCTGCTGCGCAGCAGATGGTGCAGCTCAACCGACTCCGCGAACAGGCCGACGCACAGGATGCGGTGGTGGTCTCGGCGGGCGGCAAGGTGATCGCAAGCGCGAGCGCGGACCTCAGCCACCTCGTGCCGGAACTGCCTTCCGCGGCGATCCTGCGCCAGGCGCGCGCGACCCGGGGCTATGCCGGGATAGACGCGGTGGCGGGAAAGCCGCTGTCGCTGCGCGTGATTGTGCCGGTGCCGGGCGGGGCCATTGCGGAGGAAACGCGTTATCTGCAGCTACGCAAGACGGTGCCCCCGGCGATCGGACGCAGCGCGGAAGCGGTGGAAACGGCCTTCAGGGACTACCGTGAGCTCGCGCTCTCGCGCCAGGGGCTAAAGCGCATTTACATCGTCACGCTTACCCTGACGCTGGCGATGGCCCTGTTCGTCGCCATCGCATTGGCCTTCTTCCTGTCGGGCAGGCTGTCCGCACCGCTGGCGAAGCTCGCCGAAGCGACGCAGGCGGTCGCGCGCGGCGACTTCTCGCGGCAGACGCCGGTGACAAGCCGGGACGAACTGGGCGTGCTTACGGAGTCGTTCAACTCCATGACACGCCAGCTCGACGAGGCACGCAGCGTCGTCGAGGCCAACCGCGTGCAGGTGGAAGCGGCAAAGGCGCGGCTGGAGAACATCCTCGCCAACCTCTCCGCCGGGGCGCTGGTGTTCGATCCTGACCTGCGCCTGCAGCTCTCCAACCATAGCGCGGCGGCGATACTGGGTGAACAGGTAACGGTGGCAGCAGGCACCCCGCTCGGCGACTGGCAAGGCGTGCTCGAGCCGTTTGCGAAAACCGTACGTTCACAGTTCACAGCGGCGGGCGAGAAGGCCTGGCAGATCGAATATTCGCTTCCAGGTACTGCGAAGACGCTGCTTGCGCGCGGTAGCGGGCTTCCCGCCGCCTCCGGGGGCGGATTCGTGCTCGTGTTCGACGACATCACGCAACTCATCCACGCGCAACGCGCCACCGCGTGGGCAGAAGTCGCGAGGCGGCTCGCTCATGAGATCAAGACTCCGCTGACGCCGATACAGCTTTCCGCGGAACGACTCGAAATGAAGCTCGCGGGAAGGTTGGCGCCCGAGGACGCCGAAATCCTGGGCAGGGCCACGCGCACCATCGTCAATCAGGTAGGTGCATTGAAGAGCATGGTCGACGATTTCCGCGACTATTCGCGCCTGCCGGCGCCGGTGTTTGCGGCGTTCGACATCAACCTGCTCGTGCGCGAAGTGCTTGCGCTCTACGAAGCACCCGGACTGGCCCCGGTTTGCCAGCTCGCCGCAGGTTTGCCCCTCGTACAGGCCGACACCGCACAGATGCGGCAGGTCATCCACAATCTGGTGCAGAACGCGCAGGATGCGCTCTCGGGGCGGCCCGACCCGCGCATCGAGATCCGCACCGAACTTGAAGGGGCGCACATCAGGCTTACCGTCGGCGACAACGGCTCCGGTTTTCCCGAGGAAATGATGTCTCGTATTTTCGAACCGTACGTCACGACCAAGCCGCGCGGAACCGGCCTCGGGCTGGCCATCGTGAAGAAAATCATCGACGAACACCATGGCACGATCACCATCGAGAACCGCCCGCAGCAGGGCGCATCGGTGAGCGTGCTCCTTCCTGTCGCCGGAGTCGGCGCCGCTGCCCGGGCTGCCTGAACATGGCAAAGATCCTCGTCGTAGACGATGAAATCGGCATCCGCGAACTGCTCTCCGAGATCCTCGCGGACGAAGGACACGAGGTCGTGCTCGCGGAAAACGCCGGTGCGGCCAGGCGCGCGCGCGAGGCGCAACGCCCCGACCTCGTGCTGCTCGACATCTGGATGCCGGATACTGATGGCATTTCCCTGCTCAAGGAGTGGTCGGCGACGGGGCAGCTCACCATGCCGGTAGTGATGATGTCCGGGCACGGCACCATCGAGACTGCGGTCGAAGCGACGCGCATCGGCGCAATGGATTATCTCGAGAAACCTATCGCGCTGCAGCGCCTGATCGCGACCGTGAAGCGCGCGCTGCGAAATCAGGAAGTCGTGCCACCCCCCCAGCTTTCGCTCGCCACGCTGGGGCGCTCTAACGCGCTTGCCGACGTCAAGAAGCGCCTTGTGCAGCTTTCGCATTCCGCGGCGCCGCTCATGCTGCGCGGCGAGCCAGGCATGCGCCCGGAATTGTTCGCGCGGCTGCTGATTTCCCCCACGGCGCCGTTCGTCGGCGGCGATGCGCTGGCCGCCGAGCCGCCGGCAGACGTGCTTGCACGGACCGCCGGCGGGATCCTTTTCCTCGCCGACCTCAGCCGACTCGGTCGCAATGAACGCCGTAACCTGGAGTTCATCCTCGATCGAGCGGCAAAGAGCAAGGCGCGCGTAGTGTCGTTTTCCCCGCTGGAGCCGAAGGCGCTGGTGAGTCAGGCCGATTTTGAGGCCGACCTCGTGGCGCGCCTCTCGGAGCTTTCGTTCCGCCTTCCCCCGCTACGCGAGTTCGCGGAAGACATCCCCGACGTCGCCGTGCTGATGCTCGCGCACCTGGTCGAAGCCCGTGTGTGTCCGCCGCGGCGCCTGTCTACCGGTGCGCTGAATGCGTTGCGCCACTGGCCGTGGCCGGGGAACCTCGCCGAGCTGGAATCGGCGGTGAAGAATCTTGCCCTCACCGCCCTCGAGGAGGAATTGCAGGTCGCTGACGTCGAGCGCGTGCTGTCCGCCGGAGCGCCAACTGCGCTCGCCGTGGAATTGCCCCTGGAGCGTCCCTATCGTGAGGCGCGCGAGGCGTTCGAAAAGCTCTACTTCGAGCGCCTGCTGGCCGAGGAGCATGGCTCGATGTCGCGGGTGGCGGAACGATCGGGACTCGAGCGCACGCATCTGTATCGCAAGCTCAAGGCGCTTGGGTTGTCCGTTGGCAAGCGCGAGGAGACATGAGGATACATAGATGAAGATCGTAATTCTTGGCGCCGGGCAGGTCGGTACCACCGTCGCGGAAAACATGGCCTCGGAAGGCAATGACATCACCGTCGTCGACGTCGATCGCCAGCGCCTGCTCGCGATGCAGGACCGTCTGGACCTGCGCACGGTAACTGGAAATGCCTCGCACCCTTCGGTGCTTGCCGAGGCGGGCATCGCGGACGCCGACCTCCTGATCGCGGTTACGCAATCCGACGAAACCAATCTTGTCGCCTGCAAGCTCGCAGCGAAGATGTTCAATGTTCCCAGGCGCGTGGCACGGCTGCGCGCCGCGGACTTCCTTGAGGACGAAAGGGTGCTCGGGGACGAGGGTTTCGACATCGACCTCGCGATCTGCCCGGAGCAGGTGCTTACCGACTACATCGCCAAGCTGGTCGAGTTTCCGGAAGCATTGCAGGTGCTCGATTTCGCCGACGGTCGCGTGAGCCTGGTCGCGGTGCGCGCTTATCAGGGAGGCCCGCTGGTGGGAAGTCCGGTGGCGGACATCCGCAAACACATGCCCGCCATAGACGCGCGCATTGTCGCCATCTTCCGCCAGGACAAATCCATTCATGTGGATGGAGACACGATCATCGAGGCCGGCGACGAGGTGTTCTGCCTGGCGGCGGAGAAGGACATCCGCCAGGTCATGCACGAGCTGCGGCGCATGGACAAACCGGTGGAGCGCATCATGATCGCGGGTGGAGGCAAGATCGGACTCAGGCTCGCACGGTCGCTGGAGCGCAATTATTCGGTACGCATGATCGAGCACAACAAGGCGCGCTGCGAGCAACTCGCGGGACAGCTGGACAGAACCCTACTCCTGCAGGGCGATGGCACTGACGAGGAACTGCTCGAGGAAGAGAACATCGCGCAGATGGACCTCTTTATTGCCGTCACCAATGACGACGAGAACAACATCATGAGCTCGTTGCTGGCGAAGAAAATGGGCGCCAGGCGCGTGGTCGCGCTCATCAACCGGCGCTCGTATGTCGACCTGCTGCAGAGCGGTCAGATCGATATCGCGATATCGCCGGCGCAAGCGACGATCGGGAAGCTGCTCGCGCATGTGCGACGAGGCGATGTAGTCGCCGTCCACAGCCTGCGGCGCGGCGCGGCCGAGGCGCTGGAGGCGGTGGTGCACGGTGACCGCGAATCCTGCCGGCTGACCGGACGGCGCATAGACGAGATCGAACTGCCAAAGGGCGCGACGATCGGCGCGATTGTGCGCGGCGACGAGGTGATGATGGCCCATCACGACATACAGATCCGTGCCGAGGACCACGTCATCGTCTTCGTGTCCAACAAGAAAATGCTGCCACGGGTGGAGAAGCTCTTCCAGGTCAGCGCGCGATTCCTGTAGAGAAGCAGCGCTCTTGATCCAACCCCTGGCCTTACTCAATATCCTCAGTGTGGTGACGCTGGTGTTCGCGCTCGCCATGGCTGCGCCACTGGTGGTTTCGTACGCGCTGAACGACGGAGCTCTTTCCGCGTTCGGCCAGGGTATGGCGGTGACCGCGATCGCCGGGCTGGCCGTCCGCGCGTTGACCCGGGGCCGTCAGCGCGAGCTACAGGTGCGCGATGGGTTTCTGCTCGCCGTACTGGGCTGGTCGCTCCTGCCGGCATTTGGCGCAGTGCCGCTGATGGCATATCTGCCTGACTTGTCGTTCACCGATGCCTATTTCGAGAGCGTATCGGGCCTGACGACCACCGGCGCCACCGTGCTGATCGGGCTGGATCGTCTGCCGCCCTCAATCAACCTGTGGCGCTGCCAGCTGCAATGGATGGGCGGCATGGGCATCCTTGTCCTCGCCGTCGCCATCCTGCCGCTGCTCGGAGTGGGCGGCGCGCAGATTTTCAAGGCCGAAACGCCTGGGCCGATGA
>SXGR01659800.1_pt1 | contig 14326 bp, 9 predicted proteins | sample 3174711 | NCBI WGS metagenome assembly SXGR01 (sample SAMN11356860, study PRJNA531348) | freshwater metagenome | isolation source: freshwater sample F1-60 | place: China: Fuxian Lake, Yuxi | collected 2017-12-25
GGCCGCCGATAGCCCCGCCAACGAACCTCCGGCGGCCAACGCCAAGCAGATTGCCGAGCCAATGAGCCCCGCACTGCCAGCGGCGTGCAGCAGCGAACCGCGACTCTCGGCGCGAACCGAGGCGGTCATCACCACGGCCATCACCAACGCGACCAGCGCCACCAGCCCCCCCAGCAGCGCCCACGCCCCGCCGGTTGCTGGCGCCGCCTGAATCCACCACTGCAGGCTTCCCGCCACGCGGGCCGACGGCACTGCCAGCGCCAGACACACGAACACCCCCGCGCCCCACAGCACCGCATCGGGTCGGACACCGATCAGGCTCGGCCTCGGTTCAGTCACGGCGAAGGTTGCTTCACCGGGCTGAAGATTTCCGCCGCGGCATGGGGCGAGGCGAACAGGATCGTTCCCGACGGCTGACGGAACGCCGCCGTGTTCCAGTTGACTGCGCCATCGGCGCCAACTGTCCCCACGCGAACCAGAAGGCACGGCTGCGAGTTGGACTCTTCGACCGCGACGAGTTCATCGCCGGGCCGAGCTTCGCATACATCGTTGAGCAGCGTGGGTTCATTGGCCGTCACCATCAGAACTCCGGCGGGGATCAGGGTTGACTGGAGAATGTCAGCGACCAGCTTCTCGCCGGCGGCGCACAGGGTGCGGAAAGCCTTCTCCACCTCCACCCCGGCAAGGATCCGCTCTAGTGCCGCCGTCTCCCGCCGTTGAGCCGGGTTGCTCTGCTTCACCCAGTCGATCTGATCGATCTGGGCCTCCCGCAGCTCCACTAGGGCAGGCTCGATGTGTGCCCTCAAGGCGGGCGCCTCGACCAGCAACTGCTCCAGCAGGGTCAGCGCCAGATAGGCCCGGATCGCCGGATCGACGGCTTGCGCGTCACACACCTTGTGGATCGCGGTGAGGATGCTCGGCACGCCAAGCTCGCCCGCCGGGATGCGCAGCATGGCGATCAGTTCATCAGCTAACTTGGACTGCGCACTTGGGCTGCTCTCGATCACTTCCGCTGTCGGAATGGACTGGAAACTGGTCTTGGGGGTGTTGGTCGAGGTGAAGGCTGGCACGATCAGCACATGGCGACCGTCAACCTCCGCCTCGGACAGGCTGCTTCCCGCCGGGTGATAGAGAGTCCGACCGTCGCGCAGGCGCGTTGCTCTATAGCGCATCGGCGGCCACTGCTCGACCATGTCCTTGACCGCATTCGAACTGATCGCCCGGGCCGATAGCGCCGCACTCGCCCGTTGGGCGGCCGCGGCCAGTGGTGAGGCCGGATGCGCCACGAGGTAAGCACCTAGCAATTCCTGCCGCTGCTGATTGACTGTCGACGAGCCGGTTGCGACAGCACCCCGCGAGGCGGCCGTCAACTCATCCCAGGCGGCGACCGCTTCCCAGCAGACCAGCAGGTCGGCGGCGCGCTCGAACGCCGACACTTCTTCTGCCTCAGGATTGATGCGCGCGTAGGTACGCAACGCCTCGGCGTGCCGATGTGGGGTGCGGATGCTGGTTGAGAGATCCGCCAGCATGCTCTTGGCGCGCCGAGCGCGCTCGGCCGTGGTGCGGGCCAGCTCGACACCCTCACGCAGGAGCCGCGCCCGCGCGACCAACGCCTCGGCGCTGACTCGCAGCGCCGAACTAACATCTTCGCGCCGGGCCATTTCTGAGATTTGTTCCTCAAGATCAGTCAACCGCGCTGAGGTCCCGTGTTCGACCGGATCCAGGGTTGCAACCGCCAGCAGTGCTTCCGTCGCCCTGGCAATTGCCTGAGTGAACGCTCCGTGCCGCGCATCGCGCCGCGCCGCCTCGGCTGCCGCGAAGGTGTTGCGCCATTGAGCCAGCGCCTCACGCTCTTCGGTGGTGCGGGCCAATAGCTCGGCCTGATCGATTGGCGTCCGATCGGCACTCTCCGCCGTGGGGGCGCCCGCCAGAGCCAGCAACTCCAGCACCTTCGCGGCCCGCTGGTGATCACGCTCCAGCGCGGCCTCGATTTCAGCCTCGGCGGCGACGATCGCGTCGGTTGCCGGTCCAGAAGCGCGCGCCTTCTCCAGCATCGCCGCCGCTCCATCCACATCGCCACTCTCTAGGCGCGCCCGCGCCTGGGCGGCAATCTCATTGGCTTGAAAGTGCTGGACCGTGCTCTGCACAGCGAACGCGGTGACACCCAGGAGCACCAGCACGCCCAGAACCGTGCAACTCACAACCATGCGGCGCCGAGCACGCTGATGCGCTCGCATTGACTGCAGCCGCTGCTCGACCATTGTTCGCAGCGGTTCAGGGCAACCCTCGCGGTCGCCCTCCACCGAGCGGAACGCTGCCTGCAACGCCTCCAGACGACCATGCGCAGCCTCGCAGAGCGCCTGCAGCGCCGCCAACCGAGCGCGCTCGAGAGTCCGCCGCTCCTGATCAGCGAATCGTTCGGCCAACCAGTGCTCGACCGCCGTGACGCTCTCGCGCACGCTCTCGGGCAATTGCGCGGATGTGCCTTGAATCAATGGCTGCAGGGAGCGCCACTCGCCGAGCTTCTCGCTGGCACTATCGAGAGACTCGGCCATGTAGTCGGCGTGGATAAGTTCAGCCAGTTGGCGGGCACGATCGGCTGCATCGCGAGCCAGGAGATCGGCCAGCATTCGCAGCATCTTCTCGGCCGCCAGGGCTGCCTCGCCAATGACCCAGCCTCCTTGAGCTGCATCGGCGCGGATGCGCTGAGCCTGCTCAAGGTTTCCAGTACCCACTGCCACGTCGAAATCCTTCAGCAGTTCCTTCAGCGCCGCGCGTTCGAAGGCGATGAGGTCCGATTGCCGCGCGCTCTCAGTGGCACACGGCAGCTTCGTTGCTGGGCCCAGGTCAGGGTCGGCGGCTGCTGGCGCAGCGCGTTCACAGGCCACGATCCGCCGCAATGTGCGCAAGCGAGATAAGGCGCTCTCCAAAGCCAAGTTCTGCAGGCGAAACTTGACCAAGAGTGGCTGGATGGCTCCTACCCGGAGAACCGCTTGACGCAACTCTTGAATCATCTCCATATCCACCAGTGGTGGCGCTGGCAACAGATTCTCGGTGCAGAATTCGATCCACTCGTCGAGGGCCGGCTGCGCGAACGACTCAGCGTCCTCTAGGAGCATCGGATTGGAATTGAGGATGGCCACCGCTTCGTGGTGCGCGCCGGCCCGCGCCAGGCGCGATGCCCGCTCACAGGCCGACTGCACCTGGCGCACAGCCGCAGCACAGCGCTCCGCGATGGCCGCCACCGCATCGTGGTCTTTCACCACTCCCTGCACGGCCCAACGAACTGACTCAATAATCTCCTGAGCGCGGGCCATCTCAGGAACCTCCCCCGTTGGAGAACTTCACCGTCACCTCGAAGCGCACTGGGCCGGTCTGTCCATCGCCCACCCGCAACACCGGACCCTCTGGCAGCACGGCGGCAGCGGCGGCGGCCTCGATGCCCGCTGCCTTGAGCTGCTCCTCCAGTTGCGCCTGTTGCATCCGATAGGTCTCAGCCATGTCGATCGGCGCGGTCTTCCGAAGGCGCTTCACCTGCTCAAGGTCCCGCTGCAGTTCCCGCACAAGCTGATCCAGCCCGCCGACGAACCCCAGTTTCATCGACTGCGCCACCGGGTCGAGGGTGATCGTCAGGTCGGGTGAGTCGGGTGAACTCAGCGTCATCCGCAGGCCGTCGTTTTCCACCTCATTCCAACCACCGGCGCGATAGAGGCTGAGGCGCGCGTCACTAGGAAGTGGCACGAGGGGTATGGTCATGTCCCGCGAACGCGCCAAACTCAACTCGATCAGGCTGGTCGGCCGCGCCAGTTGGTAGTGCGTACCGCTGGCGGCCTCGACCTCGATGGCCAGCAGCGCCAGCCAACGGTCTGCTGCCGCCATCGCCTCGGGCATGGTGCCCTCGAAGAACCCGTCCCACTGCCAGATGACTTCAGCTGAATCCCACCGTAGTCCACCGACTCGTTGCCACTTGCCGCCGACCGGGCGCCCCTCGACCCAGAGGGCCTGCGCGTCGGGCTGAGTGCGCGCCTCTGGAAGGTCCAAGACACTGGATACCGTGACCGCCCGTGGCACCGTGCCGCAGTTCAGGAGCGTGAAGCAGCTGGGCTTCACTCGACCATACCTATCCAGCGACCGGCGGAATGACTCGGCGGCAAGTTCAACCGGTGTAGGCGCCACCGTAGGAGCGGACACCGGCGGGTCGCCTGCCTGGAGGAGAACCGCTACGCCAATGGCTAAACACAGCCCACTCATGGCTTGGGCTCCGCTCCGATGAAGACCAGCCACGGCAGCCCGCCGGGCGGGGCACACTCCACGCGCAGTGCCGCGGTGGCGGCCGCTAGGCGACCCGGAAGACCCGCCAGCACTGCCTTCAGTTCCCCGATGCGCTGCTCAGCGGTGGCGACTTCTGTGTCGAGCTTCCTGCGGCGATCGTCATCGCCCTTCTCGAGCTTCGCCAACTCGCCGCGGTCACGGCTGCGCTTGGCTTCATGGACGGCCAGCGCCTCGGCCAATCTTGACTGGTCCGCGGCGGGGTCCCAAATCCATTCCGCCCTGACCTGCGCGCCGCCTTTTCCCAGTTCCACCTGCACCTGTCCCAGCGGTCCGATGCGGTCACTGATTGGAATGCGGCACCAACCACCCCCCGCGGTCGCCTGTCGGCTCGTGCCCTGATCGGCCACATCGAGGCTCTTGATTTCGAATGGCAGCTCGGCCTCCGAGCCCTTCCCATTCAGCGTCAGCTCCACCTCCTGGGGTCCCCCGAATCGACCGGGATGCGCGGCTCCATCGGCGCGGATCACCAGCGCGGCCGCCAGGTGGTCCCAGCTGACACTGTTGTCGGCAAACCGCTTGACGAGAGCATCCTTAGTCTGGCCCTTAGCGCTCTTCACAGTCCAAGTGAAGACGAGCTCCGACCCCTCCCAGGCGAGCGTGGCAATGGGCGATCCCGGCTCACCGGCGGTCAGTTTCCCGTCGTGAGTGCGGATGTTTGCTCCGTAGACGCCCGCTGGAAGACTGAGAGTCAGCGCGCTCCCCGCTGCCCAATCTATTGGCCTGAACCGGCCACTGTTGTCTACAAAGTCACCGTTGCCGAACCTCGGCGCGGGAACATTGCCCAGCTCAATCGCGTCTGGGTCCCAGGGTGGATTGCTCGAAGGCGGTTGCTGCACCACCGCCGTTGGCGCATTGGCCTGCGCCAACTTGGTGCGCGCCTCAGCCAGTTCGGCCTTGACCTGCGCCGCATCCCGTTCAGCCTGCGCCGCTGCTTGCTCGGCCTGGATACGCCGCGCTCCTTCAGTAGCACGCTCCTGCTCGGCCTTCACGCGCAACGCGTTTGCCTGCTGGACCTCTATTGCGGCCTTGGTTCGAGCCGCCTGCTCGGCCACGGCACTCGCCGCCCGCGCGGCTCCAAGTGCCTGATCCGCTCGCCACCAGAAAATGCCCAGCGTGGCCCCGATGCCGATGGCCAAGGTGGCGACTGCCGCCAAGACACACGCTACCCAGCGCGATTGCCAAGGCGGAGTTCGATCACCTTCGGCTGTGGCGATCTGGTTGGCATCGGTTGGCACAGCCGAGCCTGTGTGTTGACTACCACTGGCGCGTCCCGGTCTGGCCGCGGGATCCTCCGCCAGGTCAAATGGTGCAGCCTTGGCGGCGGTCGGTTGCGGCGCTCGAACCACCGTTGGCGCAGCGTGGGATTCACTCTCAGTCACAATCGTTCCGGCGCGCGCGGCATCAATGCAGCGGCCATGCTGGGTGAGGGCGGTACGCGCACCGAGGTCGATCAGGGATCCGGAGCGCCGGGCGGCCTCCGCCGCCGGCGTGCCTTCCAAGCAGAATCGCCATGAGATGCGCAGCCCGGCCTGCTGCTCCATGAAGAATGAAGTGAACGGAATGCGCCAGCGCAATGACGGGGGCAAGATGGCCATCGCCTCAGCGATTAGTTGCAGCGCCGGCGCGCCCGGCGGATACACCACCGCCACACTCCGGCTGCGATCCAGCATGGCCTGATTGACCAGCACCCCGGCCCAGCCAGCATCACCCGCCCACTGTTGCCAAGCGGCACAGGTGCTGGTCTGAGTCGTGCCGGGATCGGGAATCTGCCGCTCTGTATCCAACAACTCCGGCTCAGCGGCCCACTCCGACACCATGATGCCGCCATTCAGAAGCAGCCACGCCGGGCCCGCGCCGATCAGTTCCGAATCCTTGAGAACCACGTGGTGCGCCAACTTGTTGGACCGATGCGTGTGATCCGGCCGGGCGGCCCGCACTGTGCTGAGCACGTGCCGCTCTCTGCCCGACACATCGATGATCCAATGCGACGCCGCAACGGGCTGCTCCGCCGCCCCAAGCAGCGGGCGGAATCCACTGAGTGCCTCAAGCCGCTCGACCAAGACTCCCGACAGGCCGCGGGTCATCGCCACGGTGCAGAAGCCACTCTTCCCGAGGTCCAACCCACGCTTCGCTGAGGTGTAGATGAGTTCACTGGCCATGACTCATCCCCTTGGCCGCTTGGGCCACCGCGGGTTCAACATCGTGAGTGCGAACCAGGGTCCTCGACCACCGCGCCAGCGAATACAGGAATGGGACCTCGACCCAGCGCGGGCGTATCTCCGCCGGGCGAACCTTCAGCAGTCCACTCGCTTGGTCGAGTTGCGGGGCACAACCCAGGGCACTGACCCCGATGTAGACCACCCGCTCGAAAGAATCCTCGGCCAGCGCCACGAACTCCGGGGCGGTCTGAGCGATGAGTCGCCCCAGTGCTTCGCTGGTCGTCTCCACTCGCTGCCGATCGAAGATCGCCGGCCCGCGCAGGGCTTCGCTCGCTCGCCACGGATCGGATGTGAGGTCATGACTAGGAAGAAGCCCGCTCCACACATCACTCTTGGACACCACCACGATGAGTGGCACTTCAATCCGCGCGCTCACCGCGCCGCCGCGATAGATTCGCAATCGGTTGGCCATCTCGCCGAGAATCACATCCTGCCGGCCTGTGCCCGCCGGAGTGGTTACCTGCGGATCGGCAGAGCGCTGTTGCAATCGGGCGCGGAATCTGGGGTCCTGAGTCGGGTCGTAAACGAACAGGATCACCTTGCTGCGGGACAGGTGCTGGGTCCCCGGCGCGATCGGGGTGTCGGCCCCAGGCAGAAAATGTTCACCGGCGTTGTCGTACGCGCACAGCACTACTCGCGCATCGCCAGCCACGCGCTCGTTGGGGTGCCCACGGCTCGGCGCCATGGTGAAGAGGAATGGCCGTGGCAGAAGGGTCGGCTCGCCCGGGGAAAACAGCACCGAGTCGTAGGTCGATCCCTGCAGTTGAGTCTTCTCAATATGAACCAGCGCCTGCGGGTTGCTGGGCAGGAACAGGCTGGCTTCGTTGTCGTTGATTAGCCGATTACTGAGCGGGTCGGCGTCGGCGAAGGAGAGCGCGAACTGGGTGGGGAAACTCTGCCGCATGCGCCAGACGGCGGCGGCGAGTAGGTGACTCTTGCCAGATGCTTGCTGGCCGACCAGAGAGAAGATTGAGGCTGGCTTCTCAAACAGGATTGAAGAGATTGGCAAGTGGCACTTGGGGCAGGCCTGGCGTTGGCAGCGCGAGCCGCGCTCATCGATTGCCTCGCCGCTGGGGGTGAAGCGCGAGGGGAGGAATCGTTGGAACTCGTCACCGGAGAGCAGTGAATCTCCCCTCAGTTCCGGGTGGGCGGCGATCCACAAGGCTTCATCCGGGGTGAAGCCGTGCCAGCAATGTGGGCAGAGAACAGTTTGAAGGAGCCGTCGTTGCACAGCAGATCCCACCCGGGAACGCTATCTACGATACTGCAGCGATGCCCATGACCCTTGCCATCTCGCGATCGAAGGTGAACTGGGGCGTGGGGCGGTGATCCCCTTGTGCTCCAGCGGATTCCGCCGCGGTTCGATCGGCGGCCTGTTCGGTGGTGCCGTGGTTCTGCTGCTGTTGATGTTGTGGGCGCTTTTTGCCGCCGAGGTTGGGGCATCTGGCGAGGGCGCCTTGGGCTCTGGACTTGGTTCCGGGTTGGGCGCCGGAGGCTCGGGTGATGGGTCAGGCGGCGGTACCGCAGGCTCCGGAGGCGGCAGCGGGGACGGAAGTGCGGCGCAAGTTGGTTCACCAGATTCAGCTGGCCCCGTGACGGCGCAGGGAACTGATCCAGATGAGTTGACTCAGTTGGTTCAGCTCGGGCCGCCTGGACCAGCGCCGGTCTATGGCTTCGAGACCAATCCTGACCCGGTCGCCAACGCTCCACCTGCCGCTCAGGCGCGGGGAAACGGCGCGGCGCCCGGCTCGGGTTCCGGCAGTGGCGCCGAGTTCATGGGTTCCAAGGCGGCGGGAGATTCGTTTGTGTACATCGTCGACTACTCCGGCAGCATGGGGGGCGGCCCCGGGAGTCGGCTGGTGCACGCCAAGACTGAGTTGCAGAAATCAATCGACCGGCTCGACTCGGATGTGAAGTTCTATGTTTTCGTTTTTGAGTCGATCAGCAAGGGCATGCCAGCGGCGGGTATGGTGCTGGCGACCAAGGCCAACAAGCACAAGTTCGTTGATTGGGCCATCCATGTACCGGGCGGCGGCTCCACCAATCCGGTGGATGCTCTGGCCGATGCCCTGCGGATGCAGCCGGATGCGATCTTCCTCATGACTGACGGGGGCTTCGACGACCCGTGGGCGGTGCACCAGGCGTTGAACACCAACTGGAACAACCAGACGAAAGTGAACACCATCGCCTTTCACGACCGCAGCGCCGCCACCGATCTGGAGGACATCGCCACGCAGACCGGTGGTACCTACCGCTTCATTCCCCCGCCGTGATGAGGTGAGGTGGTTGGGGCGTCAGCGGGATAGGTCGTTGATGATCCCCTCAAGCATTTCCTGACGGCCGCTGGGGAGAACTGGTTCAGGCAGTTCGCGGGCGGTTTTTGCCAGTTCTGAAAGGGTCACGCCCCCCTGCTCGATGCGTCGACCCAGTGGCGACGCCCACGAGCTGTAGCGCTGACTGACGAACTCGGCGATGCGGCCATCGGCGCGGATTGCCGCGGCGTTTCGCAGGCCGCGGGCAAATGTATCCATCCCGGCTATGTGGGCGTGGAAGAGGTCTTCGGGCTCGAAACTCTCGCGGCGCCGCTTGGCGTCGAAGTTCAGGCCGCCACTGGTGAACCCGCCCATGCCGAGCACCACCAGCATGATGCGCGTGGCCAGAGCGATGTCGGTGGGGAAGCAATCTGTGTCCCAGCCCAAGCCGGGCGTGCCCATGTTGGCGTCGATGGAGCCGAGCGCGCCAGCAGCAGCGGCGGCCTGCATCTCATGCTCCATTGAGTGCCCGGCGAGTGTGGCGTGATTGACTTCGATATTGAGCGCGAAGCGATCAAGCAAACCGAACTCGCGGAGGAAGTTGAGAGTTGCCTCGGCGTCGGAATCGTATTGATGCGTGGTCGGCTCCATCGGCTTGGGTTCGATGTAGAGGCGGCCGGCGAAGCCGATTTGCCGAGCGTGCTCAGCGGCCAGATGCAGGAAGCGGGCCAGCTGGGCCCGCTCGCGCTTCATGTCGGTGTTGAGCAGTGAGGTGTAGCCTTCGCGCCCGCCCCAGAACACGTAACCCTGTCCGCCGAGGCGGTGCGTGACTTCAAGTGCGGCGCGCACCTGCGCCGCCGCATGCGCAAACACTTCAACGCTGGGACTGGTCGCCGCCCCCTGGCAATAGCGCGGATGTGAAAAGAGATTCGCTGTTCCCCAGAGCAGTCCGACTCCGGTGGCGTGCTGCAACTGTGCGAGGTGATCGGCGATGCGATTGAGATTCTCTTCGCTCTGGGATGTTGAAGCGCCGACCGGGGCCACATCCCGATCATGGAAACAGTAGAACCCGATGCGGCACTTGCTGAGGAACTCGAAGAACGCCTCGGCGCGACGCCGGGCGTTGTCGAGAGAATCGGTGCCGTCATCCCACGGAGTGATCGCCGTCGGTGCGCCGAATGGATCACCCAAACCATTGCGCATGGTGTGCCAGTAACAGGCGGCGAATCTGAGGTGCTCGCGCATCGCGCGCCCCTCCACCACCTCGTCGGGGTCGTAATCGGTGAAACAGAAATCTGGTTTGGCTGACGGCGAACTGTCTCGGCGGCGGAATGAAACTGACTGCACCTGAGGGAATGTCGCTGGCATCGTCAGATCACCATAGCCACTCATTACATACGGTCTGATAACCTACTGCACGTCGTTGGTGAATCCCAATCGGTCCAACAGACCCTCGAACTGTTCGTTTGAGGCGAAGTCGATCGCCAGAGTTCCCGTGCCCTTCTTCCGACCAGTCTTGATGGAGACCCTAGCCCCGATTGTGGCGCTGATGCGTCGCTCAAGATCCGCAATGTGAGCATTCGTGACCTGCGCTGACTTGCCCAATCGTGCATTGGGCGTGGTTGAGACTGCCAGACGCTGGACCTCTCTCTCTAGGCTTCTAACCGACCAGTTCTCTGTGATGGCGCGCTGGGCCACCGCCTTGCGCATGTTGGAATCGACAATTGACAGCAGCGCCTTGGCGTGGCCTTGGCTGAGACTTCCAGATCTGACGCAACCGGCCGTCCACGGATCAAGGTCGCACAGGCGAATGAGATTGGTGACCGATGTCCTGTCCAGCCCAACAACCTGGGCGACATCGGCTTGAGTCTTGCCGAAGTCATCGATCAGTCGCCGCAGCGCGAACGCCCTGTCCATCGGGTTCAGGTCCTCGCGCTGGATGTTCTCCACAAGGCTGCGCACCGCAGCTTCGCCATCTGTCGCCTGCTGAATGATGCTTGGGATTGTTGCCTTTCCGAGCAACTTGAAGGCGCGCCAGCGCCGCTCACCAGCAACCAGCTCGTACCGTTCGGATTGGCCAGGCATCCGGCGAAGCAGAATTGGTTGGAGCAATCCATTCGTCTCGATGCTTGCCGCCAGCGACTTGATCGCGGTCTCCACGAACTCTGTCCTCGGCTGTCTGGAGTTTCCGACGATTCGGTCTAAAGAAACCTCCACAACCGTGATGCCGACCTGGTTGGCTGGCATGGGCACCAATGATGGAAGCGCTGGCAGGGGCACCTGCGCGCCCACTTTCGGGCCAGCGTTCTGTTCGATCTCTACGACTGGCGTTGCGCTCGATACCCGCGGTTTTCCCACAGGAATCAGCCTTCCCAACCCCCTCCCCAATCTGCCTACCTGTTTCAAACTGTCCCGGGACGCGCTAGTGGTCTCGTCATTCATTGGCACACCTCCTTGTGTTCCACGGGGAACATACCACGTTCTGCCCAGTCCAGCGCCAAACAGCCCTTCCTACTCTGATGTAGGTTACCGGACGCTGAAAGCCTACTCGCTGTCAGCACTGATCGGCCCAGTCCAGGTTTCCAGTTGGTGCCCGAGGACAGCATTCGCGCACCTACCACAACCGACTGGTGTATTCGCCACAAAGGCTCCGAGCGCAGAGGTTGCCGTATGCTCGGCGCGATGACCGATGCCGTGTCGCCGCTGGTGGTCACTTGCCTGGGAGATGAGCTCCTCCTGCGGCTCACCGCAGCCGTGGTCGACTCCGGTCTCTCTGCGGCACTTCAACGCGGCTTCGATGCGGCGGTGCGCACGCGACCTCGCGAAGCCCGCCGCTGCCGAGTTGATGTCTCACGCGTCTCGGCGATGTCCAGCAGCGGATTCGAAGCGTTGCTCCTGCTGCACGGTGCCTGCCGCGATGCCGGCCTGCCGCTGGTGTTCACCAAGCCGACTGCCGAGTTTCAGCAACTGCTCTCCCGGATGGGCTTCTTGCGTTTGCTGCGGGTCGAAGGCGTGAACGTCTGACTCGACGCTTGCCCCGGCGCCACCACAACTAGATCGAGATCGCTTCGCCCAGTTGTGGAAGATCCACTCGGTAGCCGTGCGAACGCAGGGTGGCGGCGAACGAATCGCGCGCCGCCGGTGAGCCGTGATTGAGAATCACCCGTCCGCCCGGAATCACCCGCTGCTGCGCCCAGTTCAGCAGGTCGCCGTGAAAGGCGTGCCCAGAAAACCCAGACACGACTCGCACCTGCGCCCGCACCGCAATCTGCTGCTCATGCAGTTCGATGCGCGAGGCGCCATGCGACAAGGCGTGCCCCAGCGTGCCAGCAATCTGGTGCCCGGTGAACACAATGTCGCAATCTTCATCTCCGAGCATGCGGGCCAGGTGGCGCAACACCGGCCCGGCATCGCAGAACCCGGAGCCAGCCATCAATGCCGAGGCGCCGGCCTGCGCGATGGCCCCCTCGGATTCTCGGCGCGAGCGCAGCAGTCGCATTCCCTCGAATCCAAAGGGAGTTTCGCCTCGCGCGCACAATCGCGCCGGGGCCGGATCCAGCAGGTGGCCATGCCGCGCATAGAGGTCGCAGATCCGTGCCGCCATCGCCGAGTCCACAAACACCGGAAACGCCGGCACTGCTCCCTCGCGAACCGCGCTGGCAATCCAAGACAGCAGCAGTTGCATTCGCCCCAGCGCAAATGCCGGGAAAAGCAGCCTCCGCCCGCTGGCTACGGCCTTACACAGATACTCCGCGAACGACTCGCTCGGCCCGTCCGCCACAGCCGTTGCGCCATCAACGCGTGGTTTCACAGCACGAACCATCGGACCGCCAGCGCCACCGCCATCGCGCCCACCATTGGTCGATTCCATCAGCAGCGTCTCCACCGGTTCGGCGGGCAGGCCATGCGCGCGCAGCAGTGGACTGCGCGCTGGCCCGATGTCTCCCGAGCACAACAGGCGCCGCCGCGACGAACCGCGCCCCCACTCCAGCAGCACGCTGGCCGAGCCGATGACATGTGAAGCATCGAGGAAGGTCGCGTTCACACCCTCGGCAATGGGACACGACTCGCCATAACCGCAGGATCGCACCTGTCCCGCAGTCGACTTGGCCTCAGCCTCCGAGTGGAGGATTGGCGGCACGGTGGTACGACCAAGTTCACCGGTGGCCATTGACGCGGGGGCCAACACGCGCATTGAGGGCACCGTGCCGCTGGCGTGCTCCTCCACTCGCAGGCGCTGCAGCGATGCCGACGAGCGCAGCACTCGCGCGATCACCTCTGCGGTGGGCTCGGTGCACCAGATCCCGGCGTGACACCCCAGCTTGCCCAAGCGCCCCATTCGGCCACAGTGATCCATGTGGGCATGGGTCAGGATGACCGCGTCAACTTCGCGGGCATCGAAGCCGGGATGCTCGGCGTTGCGCTCTTCCTGCGAGTGCCCGCCCTGGAACAGTCCGAAATCCACCAGCACCTTGGCCCGCCCGGTATCAATCAGGTTCGCCGAACCGGTCACTTCGCCCGCGGCACCAGCACAAAGAAGTGTCGGGGAGGGAATCACTGGCTGCAAGGTACGGGGAGTCGGCGCGCGGCGGCGTACATTCGACGCATGCCAATCGCGCATTGCATCGCGCTCGTCTGCCTCGTCGCTCCGCTGGGCGCAGCCGAGCAAGAGGGGAGTCCCACACCTCCAGCCAATGCAGACACCAACTGGCCCGCCGCCGAGCCACTGTTCACCGGCGACTCACTCGAGGGCTGGACCATCTACGGCGGCCCAGCCTCGTATCAACTGGTAGCGGGGGAGCTGCGCGGATCCGGGGATCCCGCCCGGAACGCCTTCCTAGTCAGCCCGAGCGACTGGTCGGACTTCCTGCTGGAGGTGGAGGTGCTCATCGAGAAGGGTAACTCGGGGATCCAGATCCGCAGTCGCGCCGAACCCGGACCAGACGGCTCGCCGCTGAAGGGTCGGGTGGTCGGCGCCCAGATTGAGATTGAGATGACCAACCGGCGCTGGTCTGGTGGCCTCTACGACGAAGGCCGCGCCGGCTGGCTCGATGACCTCTCCGAGAGCGAACCGGCCCGGGCAGCGTTCCACCCTGGCGAGTGGAACCAGTACCGAATCGAGTGCCGCGGCGACCGGGCCCGCTCGTGGGTCAACGGCGTGCCATGCGCCGACTACGCCCCGCTGGCCGACAAGAGCGGCCGCATCGCCTTTCAGGTGCACACTGGCAGCACAGTGGTTCGCTGGCGGAACGCCCGCATCGCCGCGGCGCCGAAGGTGCCGGCCACCTCCTCCGGGGCCAATCAGCCCATGGATGCCGCGGCAATCCTCGCCGCAATCGCCGGGCTGCCGACCGAGGCGGCCACACGATCCACCGTCTGCGCGCTCGAGTCAGCAATCCTGTCCGCTGATGTCGCCGGACTGACCGCCGCTCAGGACCAGTTCGCCACCATCTACTCAGACGCCGCGCAGGGTGAAGCGCGGCGGATTCTGGCCCTCGAGGCAATCGCCCGCATCCCGGCCCC
>SXGR01117146.1_pt1 | contig 14322 bp, 14 predicted proteins | sample 3174711 | NCBI WGS metagenome assembly SXGR01 (sample SAMN11356860, study PRJNA531348) | freshwater metagenome | isolation source: freshwater sample F1-60 | place: China: Fuxian Lake, Yuxi | collected 2017-12-25
GCGGAATATCAATGGCGGCAGGTGGCCCTCAATGTGGTCTCTAGCGGTCGTGAACTGCGGATCAACAGTGGTGATAGCCGCATTATCAATCTCGCCAAGAAGAAGATTCAGAACGCCATTCGGACGTTCAACAACAGCTTCTCATCTGATCTGTATTCCAGCGGCTCCGCGACGAATCAGATCAACGGCCTTCAGGCGATCATCGCCGATGTCAACACCAACACGGTGGGCGGCATCGATGCGAACACCTGGACTTTCTGGCGCAACACGGTGACCGATGCCTCAGCGTTGAGCATCACGCCCTCCGCCACCACGATTGAAAACGGCTTGATGTTGCCGACCTGGTTGAACACCGACCGTGGTCCGAGCGATCAGCCAGACCTCATCGTGGCGGACAACACCTACTACACCTACTTTGAGGGGTCGCAGGTGTCGATCAAGCGCTACATGGATGCGGAGAAGGCGAACGCCGGCTTTGTGTCCTTGAAGTACAAGAATGCCGATGTCATCTTCGATGGCAATTCCGGCATTCCGTCTGAGCATATGTACTTCGTGAACACGAACTATCTGGAATTGGTCGTGCATCCCCAGGCGGACCTGGAAGTGATGACTGAGATCCAGCCGGTGAACCAGGACGGCAGCGTGGTCCCGATCTTCTGGATGGGGAACCTGGTCTGTTCAAACCGGAAGTTGCAGGGCGTCATCATTGCTTAATTCACGACCGTACACGAAGGAGATTTTATCATGGGTGACATTGCTGGAGTCCTGTTAACGGCGAACGATAGTTCGCCACTGTTTACCCCCGGGGTGGTCTATGAGGCCGCGGGTGGGAAGAAGTATAAGTACGTGCTGCATAATTCGGGTGCGGGCGCGGTGGCGGCAGTGGCCGGCAACGTGGCCTACTACTATGCGCCAGGCGGCGTGTCGGCAGGGGCCACCACGACCGTCACGTCCGACCTGTCGGATTCGGCGGGTGTGGGTGCAGGGGTCTGGCAGTATGCCGTGACCACGGCGTACTACGGCTGGGTGCAGATCACCGGCGCCGCGACGTTGACGACGGCGTTGACGGCAGGGGCCGATGGCAATGCCTTGACGCCAGTGGGCAGCACCGATGGGACGTTGGATGTGTCGGCCCTCGTGACCGATAGCATCTGCGCCTACGCGATTGATGCGTCGGCGAAGATCGTCATGTGCGCATTCCCTGAGTAGAAGCCTAGAGGGGGGCCAGGCAACACCTGGCTCCCCCTCGCAACCAGGAGGGGTCTATGAGTGTTGGCGCTGTGGGGGACATGAGTGAACGCAAGGACCGTCCCGCTTACGTGCGGTTTGACCGACTCGCGGTGGAAGATGTGCTGGCGAGTGCGAAGGCGGGGCATTACGTGGCCCGCGATGTGGATTATGCGCTGGTGACCCCCGCTTACTCGCGGGATGTGTTTAAGTCAAAGGTGACCTCGTGGCTCCCCGAACTGCGTCGGCAAGCGAATGAAGGCAAGATTCCGCAGGAATGGTTGACCCACTACGAAGCCGCGTATCACGCCTTTCAAAAAGGACAAGCCGTCCCCCTCACCGGGACGCCGATTAAAGGATGGGGCATGATCTCGCCCGCCCAACAGGAGACCCTCGTCCAGCTCATGGTGCTGACCGTGGAAGACCTCGCCGCCATGAACGAGGAAGGGATGCGCGTGATTGGCATGGGCGCGATGGCCCTCCGCGATAAAGCGAAAGCGTGGCTGAGTCAGCTGCATGATAAAGGCCCGCTGACACAAGAAATCGCGATGGTGAAGGCCGAGAATAACCGGCTGACTGGGGCCGTCTCACTCCTCACGCGACAAGTCCAGGAACTCAGAGATCAACTCCGCGCTGTTCCACATGAGCCGATCCAGGCGGCTGCCGATGAAATCACGCTCGACGATATTCTGCCCGAAGAATCTGTGATTCCGATTAGCCGTCCGAGCAAGAAGAAGGGGTAATTATGTCGCTCCTCACGATGATTCAAGCCGTGGCCGAACGTACCGCCGTGCCGGTGCCGACGACCGTTCTCGGGAACACCGATCCGCAGATTGTCCAGCTGCGGGCGCTCCTAGAAGAAGAAGGGGCCGACCTGTCTCGCCGTGGAGCCTGGCAGGGGATCACCTTTGAGGCAACCCATACGACCCTCGCCACCGAGAGTCAGGGCGCCATCGCGAGCATTGCGACGAACGGGTTCAACTACATCAAGAACCAGACGATCTGGGACCGTACCGACCGACTCCCGGTCTTGGGGCCGATGGATAGCCAGGATTGGCAAGCGTTGAAGGCCGTTCAAGTCACTGGCCCACGCTACCAGTTCCGCATTCGTGGTGGCCTCCTGCTCGTCAACCCCACCCCGACAGCAGGACATAGTTGGGCCTTTGAGTACGTGAGCCAGAACTGGATTCTCGGCGCTGACGGCGTGACCTACAAGCAGCTCTTTACGCTCGATACCGATACCGCGCTCCTGCCAGAGCCGCTCCTCATCATCGGCCTTCGGTGGCGGTGGATGCGGGAAAAGGGCCTCGACTACAGCGAACTGTTCCGCACCTATGAAATTCAGGTCAAGGACGCCCTGGGACGCGATGGCGGGAAGCCGATCTTGCATTGCGACGAATATGCCTATCAAGGCCCCAAGCCTGGCATTTGGGTACCGTCCGGTAGCTGGAGCGGCGTATGAGGCAGCCGTTACGCGCTAAAGGCGCCCCACGCAGCCGCACCGTGACCGTGACGAGCGTCCCGGCCCCATTGGGGGGCTGGAACAGCCGTGACGGGCTGGCGGAGATGCCACCGACCGATGCCATCGCGCTTGATAATTGGATGCCGAAAACGGCCTTCGTGGAGGTCCGTGGGGGCTATGCGTCCCATGCGACCGCGATGACGGGGAACGCCAAGACCCTGGCCGCCTACAGCAGTATGAGTGGCACCGCGAGCCTGTTCTGCGTCACCGACTCCAACGTCTACAACGTCACCTCTGCGGGGGCCGTCGGCGCCTCCGTCGCCTCCAGGACGAACGGGAAACACCAACAGGCCATGTTTGGTGATGGGACCAACAACTGGCTCATCCTGGTCAATGGCGTCGATAAACCGCTCTATTACAACGGCACGACCTGGACCGCGGTGGATACGCTCAGTTCGCCCACCCTCACCGGTTTGACCTCGACGGAGATTATCGGCGTCAACGTCTTTAAGGGGCGCCTATTCTTTATTCAGAAAAATAGTCTGTCTTTTTGGTATCTGGCCGCAGGGTCTGCGGGTGGGGCCTTGACGGAATTTGACCTCTCCAGTGAATGTAAAAAGGGCGGCTACCTCGTCGCGATGGGGACCCAATCACGCGATGGCGGATCGGGGCAGGACGATGCGGCGGTGTTTATCACGTCCGAAGGCGAAGTCATCGTCTACGAAGGCACCAACCCCTCGTCAGCGTCGAACTGGCTTAAGGTCGGCTCGTTCTCCGTCGGACGTCCCTTAGGCCGACGCTGCGTCACGCAGTTTGGCGGCGATCTGGTCTTGGTGACGGAAAACGGCACCTACCCGCTCTCGGCAGCCCTCCTGGAGTCTTCGATTGACTACAAGCTGGCCCTCTCCTTCAAGATTGAAACGGCCTTTACCACGGCGGCCCGACTGTACGGCAGTAATTTCGGGTGGGAAGCGACGATCTTCCCGGCACAAACTGCGATGATTGTCAACGTCCCGCTGACGGAAAATGGCGAACATGAACAATACGTGATGAATACCATCACGAAGTCCTGGTGCCGCTTTACCAAGTGGAACGCCGAAACCTTTATCGTGCTGAACGGCACCCTCTATTTTGCCGGCGGCACGACCGTCTCCAAAGCCTGGACGGGCATGGTCGATGGCACGAACAATATCGAAGCCTACGGGAAGCAAGCCTTCAACTACTTCGGGTCACATGGGTCCGTGAAGCAAGTGAAGCTGTTTCGCCCGACGCTCATCACGAACGGCTCGGCCCTCACCTTCCGCGCCGACGTCGATGTGGACTTTGCTGATAGCGAGGTGCCGACCCCGACGGCCTACAGTACGACAGCAGGGGCCGTGTGGGATACGTCGCTCTGGGACGAATCCTATTGGGCGGCGGGATTGGAAGTGATTAAGCAGTGGACCACTCCTGGCAAATGGGACGGGTATTGCGTCGCCGGCAAAATCAAGGTGGCGACAAATTCCCTAACAATTCAATGGACTGCATCGGATTTCGTTTACGAGGGCGGCGGGATTCTCTAGGGGCTTGACAATGACCGACAACTATGCCATAGACGTAGGTATGTCCATCCCCGAGATTCAGATCGCGCCCGCGCTCGTGCATCAGCCGTATACACTGTTGAGCGGCCACGAGGTCGGGCAGTGGGTGGCGGACCGCGCCTGTGAGGGGCGGTATGATGCGAAGACCTCGGTGAGTATCGGCCTCCTGCGCGGCGAACGGATTATCGCGGGGGCCATTTTCAATAATTGGAATCATGCCTCGGTCCAGTTGCATATGGCGATTGAACGGATGAATCGCACGTTTCTGTCCGCGTTGGCGCATTACGCCTTTATCCAACTTGGGGCGAACGTGGTGATTGCGCCGGTCTCGTCAGCCAACTGGAAAAGCCGACACGCGCTGGAACACGCGGGATTCTTGCTCGACGCGGAGATCCTTGACGCTCATCCGGACGGGCATTTGCAGCTCTACACGCTGCCGATAGCCCGGTGCCGATTCTTGACGGTACCTTACTTTACACGATTGGAGCCTCATCATGGGCGGTAGTCCCAGTCCTCCTCCCGCACCAGATTACGCTGCCGCAGCCCGCGAACAGGGGGCGGCCAATATCGATGTCGCTCGGCTGTCGGGGAAGATGAACAACCCGAACGTCTACAATCCCTATGGGACGCAGACGGTCGTGTTCGGGGAGTTCAATCAGCCCGCCTACGACGCGGCGATGGCGAAGTACAACACCGACCTTGCCGACTATACCGCGAAAGGCGGACAGCGGCAGGAGCAGTATATTGAAGGCTATCGAGATGTGCCTCGTTTAGACGAAGAAGGCCGCCAGATCGGGACAGACATCGACCAGCCTTTCTACGGCACCCGCAACGTGGCGATGACGATGCCCACGGCGCCTGAGCGCAAGACGTATGAAACGTCGTTCGATCAGCCGTCGATGTATCAGACGTTCAGCCCCGAACAGCAAGCCCTCTACAACCAGGACGTCGCCACACGGCAGCAAGTCGGGAAGCTCGGACTCCAAGGCGCCCAGTCATTGGAAGGCGTCATCGGTACCCCGATCAACTACGGCGGCATGGCCCCAGACCCGTCCGCGTATCAAGCGGGCGCGGCGATTGCCCCCTCCGCGATGCCCGATGTCCTCGACCCGTCACAGCTCCCAGGACGGCCCGACATCCAGAGCCTCAGCCCACTCGACTTCGCCTCGCTCCCGCAGCGGGCGAACGTCTCGGCAGAACCCACGGCTCTCAATCAGTCTGGACTCCCTGGGGCGCCCTCGGCTTACACCACGCCGACGAATCTCCCCCCGATGCCGTCGCCGTCAGCGGATCTCTATAACCGCACGTACCAAGCGACCTTGGCGCGTCCGATGGAAGACCTCGCGATTCAGCGGGAGAATCGGCAATCAGATCTCATTGCGCGCGGCCTTCGTGGGGGCCGTGGGTATCAGGATGAGATGCGGATGCAAGACCGTGCCGAGAACGATGCGCGGATGCAAGGCGTCCTTGCGGCGAATCAGGCGGTCCAGCAACAGTACGGCATGGATCTCCAAACACGGCAGCAAGCCCAACAGGAAGCCCTCGCCAACGCAGGGTTGAGCTATCAGCAGGGCCTCGGGTTGCGGCAGCAATCGATGGACGAACAGGCGCGGCAGTTTGAACAGCAGATGCAAGGGTCGGGACGCACGTTCCAGCAGCAACAGGCGTTACGCGATCAAGCGATGGCGGAACAGGCGGGACAGTTTGGGCAGCAATCCCAAGCCGCGACGATGACCTATGGGCAGCAGCAAGCCCTCCGCAACCAGGTGGCCGCCGAACAGGCCGCACAGTTTCAACAGGCCCTGGGCCTTGGTCAGCAATTTTTCACGCAGCAGATGGCGTCACAACAGCAGCAAGCGGCGCAAGCCCAACTCGCGTTCCAGCAGCAGTCTGACTTGCGACGGGCGCAGATTGCCGAATACCTCGCGCAACGGCAAACGCCGCTCAATGAAATCTCGGCGGCCTTGTCGCAGACGCAGGTCCAGAATCCGTTCTCGATGCCGGGCTACTCGCAAAATACCAATATCGCCCCACCGCCAGTCTATCAGGCCGCGTCAGATACCGGGCAACACGCGATGGATGTGTATAACCAGCAAGCCGCGTCGAGCGATGCGTTCAAGGCAGGGTTGTTCAGCTTAGGTTCGTCAGCAATTAAAGCTGGTACCTCGTACGGAAAATAAGGACACGATCATGCCAGACGATAGCGTATTCCAAACCCCGAATCTATACGGACCGGCCCAAATGTACGGGCTGACGGGCCGTTTCGACTATAAGGGACTTGAGCCTCAACACGCGCTTGCCGAGCGTCGTCTCGACCAGCGACAGTTGATTGCCAACGCCCTGATGAACCAATCCGCCGTCCCGCGACGGGGGAAGATGGCCGGGCGACTCTATCAGCCCGCGTCGTGGACAGAGGGCGCCGGGCAACTCGGCGAAGCCCTCGCCGGGGTGCTGCTGGCTAGAAACATTGATCGAGACCGTGAACAGGCACAGGCTGACGCGACGGCTCGTATCACTGCTGCATACCAGAAGTTCCACGAAGGGACGAGTCCGACCCCGGCGTTTACCGCCGAGACCGTCCCAGGAACCGCAGTGGAGGCAGTCGTGGCCCAACCTGCTGTTGTGGAGCCGAGCAACCTGGAGTCGATTATCGCCCAAGGTCAACTGCCTCAGGAGCCGGGCACTGTCCGCAAGAGCGTCGAGGACGTGACCAACGCGATGGCGCAACGGGAACAGATGTCACCGTGGCTGCGCCCTGCCGCAGGGCTTCCGCCGACGAGACGGTTTGCGCCGCCTCCGTCGGCGCCCGATGCTAGCCTCTCACTCGATCACTTTTTTGAGGCCGCACAACCGGGCCGTCAGCCGTATGTGCCAGCAGTGGAGACCAGGCCAGCCGTTGCGGGGGTCGAAGGGAAGCCTGATCGTCGAGCCACAGTGGAGGAGATTTTAACACGCACCTTCTCCCCGGAGTTTGCCGCGCACTTTAGACAATATGGCTATAAGGACATGGACGACAAGACTGCCGCAGAGGTGGCGCAAATTGTCGAGAATGTGAAGCGTCCGAACACCCCTGAGATTCCCCGCACCACTAGCGAAATAATGAAGGCGAGCACGGACCTCCTGGCCTCCGGTGCGCCGGGTGCGTGGCCGCTGATTGAGCTGAATATGAAACACCGTGAAGCGGAACAGGCGCGAAGGGATGCCCTCGCCGCGCGACCCATCACGACAATCGATTTGGGAGATAGAAGCCTCCTCATGCAGGGGACTCGTCTGTTGGCAGAATTGCCGAAGGGGGCCGTCCCGCAGGGGGCCACAGTCAAGGAGGTAGGAGGCGAGGTGCTTGTGTTTAATGGGCGAGGCGAGATAACTGGTCGTTACAAGGTTACGCCGACAGAGAAGGACCTTGCAACCATCCAGAACGAGAATATCGTGCGGCTCCCTGACGGAACATGGGGACGAGGTCCTGCGGTGGGTGCAAAGATCGACATCGCAAATGCGAATAGCGGCAAGGGGTTAATGAATGCCGACAAGTTCACCGACTTACTCGCCAAGCGACGCGAAACCCTGCAATCCGCGCCCGGGTTGATCCACAATATGGAGATCGCAAAAACGTTAATACCAAAGGCCAGTAGTTTTGTAGGATCGTTTGGAGCAGACAAGCTAAAAATTATTAAGTTTTTCAATGATAATTTGGGGACCAATGTTCTGCCTGAACAGGTGAATAAAGCAGAAGAACTGCAATCCCGCCTCTTTGCGGCAGTCCTTGAGACGCTTCGCAAATTGGACGCGCAACCCACGCAAAAGCAGCAAGACATCTTGAATCACGCACTCGGCTCACTCGCGACTGAACCCGCGGCGCTGGCGACGGTCATTGATGTCTACGAGACAGTCTTAAAGACAAGCATTGACCTCTACAATGCTGACGTAGAATCCGCGCTCGATAGAGGAGTTCGATTCCCTTATAACCCGCTTCTACGATATAAGCCAACACTCCAAGCGGACAAGCCTGGCACAAATCCTCAGGCAGCCTCACCCTCTGCGCTGAACGCCCCGATTACGCAAGCGGAGAGAGATGCGGTCAAGAATAAGTTTAGATTAGGTGGCAACTAAATGGGCAGCGATCCAACCAGAGCACAACTAGAGGACGCGCTCGTGATGGCTGACCGCGAAGGGAATGCGCGTGAAGCCCAAGTCATCGCCCAGATGATTCGAGAGCTCCCGGAAACGCCCACCTGGAAAGTGGCGATGAACGCCATTCCGAAGGGTGTCGCAAACCTCATCAATACGCCAGTCGCGCTCGCGGATCTCCAGGGACAACTGGTCCATCAGGCTCGCGAATCCCTGCGCGAGCACGGACTCTACGGTGAGGCCGCCGCTGCACGGCCTTCGGTACCGTACCAGCCGTTACCCAATTACCCTATGAAGGGCATGGAGGCGCTAGGCGCGGTCCGCCCGGAGAATGAACCGCAGACAAGCGCACAGCGTGTGGCGGATGCAATGATCCAAGGCGGTGTGGGACTCGCGGCGCTACCTGCAAAAGGGATCGGATTTGCGCGACAGGTCCTCTCGGGTGCCACGGCTGGAGGAGTCGGGGAGGCGGTTGGAGAAGCCACCGAGAGTCCGGTAGCGGGTGTGGCGTCGAACATCGCAACGTTTCTCGCAACGCGAGGCAAGGCCCGCCCAGGCCAGACTGGGCGGATGAGTACCCTCAAGGAAGGCGTGGAGGCGGGATATGTTGCCCCCCCCTCGCAAGCCTCCCCGACGGCACTCAGTCGCGTCTTGGAGTTCGTGGCCGGTAAGGGGTCGGTTGCGGATGACGCCGCGCTACGGAATCAATCCACCACAAACCGGTTGGCCGCTCAAGCGATTGGCCTTCCACCAGAGACACTCATTACGGAAGCGGTGCTCAAGCAGGTGCGAGACCGCGCGGGAAAGGCATACGCCGAACTCGATCGATTGCGCCCACCACTAGGGATGCCGTGGTTCAAACGCTACCACGATACCAATCTTGTCGAACAATACAAGCAAGCCAAAGCGGATGCGAATACTCTCTATGAGAGTAACCGTCGCGACCCGAGCCCAGATAAGTTGACCGCGGCCAAGGCGCAGGACGCGACCGCAGCCTCGCTGGAGCACGATCTTGAAGCAATCGCACTCGCGAACAAGCGCCCGGACCTCCTGAAGGCGTTTCGTGACGCGCGTGTGTTGATCGCCAAGACCTACGATGTCGAGCGCGCGTTGAATCTCGGCGACTACAATGTGTCGGCACATAAACTAGGCAGTGACCTGAAACCTGGCACCGTCCGCACGGGTGAACTCAAAACCGTGGGGCAGTTTGCTGAAGCGTTCCCGAAGTCCACGCGCGAGACCTCCGTCGTGTCCACTCCGTCGCTGCACGGTCGCGATGCGGTAGCCTCTGCGCTCCTGGGCGCCACGGGGGTCAGCCTCGGCGGGCCGCTCGGTGTCCTCGCAGGTTCGCTCCCATTCGCCCGAATCCCTGCGAAATCCCTGTTATTGTCCCCTCGCTATCAGTCGTCATTCGTCCGCGGCCCCAAAGCAGGGCCTACGGCAAATGAGCGCATCGCACAAGCGTTATTGTCTGGCACGACGAGCTTACAGGAGTAATTATGCCCTATAATGGATCTGGTACCTTTACCCCACCCGCCGCGTCGTTTCCTGCGGTGGCCGCGACGCTGATTGAGAGTGCCAAGTACAACGCGGTGGTGAACGATGTCGCCACCGGCCTTTCGACGGCCATCACGAAAAACGGCGAGACGACGGTCACGGCGAACATCCCCTTCGGCGGCTTTAAGCTGACCAATGTGGGGGCCGCCACCGCCCGCACCGATGCCGCGACCCTCGCCAGCATCCAGGACGGGACGGGGGTCTATGTGGCCTCACCCGGTGGCACGGTCGATGTGATCACCTTGACCCCGGTGCCGGCCATTACCGCCTATGCCGCGGGCCAGATCTTCCGCTTCCAGACCGCCGGGGCCAATACGGGCGCCGTCACGATCAACGTGAGCGGACTCGGAGCCAAGGCCATCACGAAGAACGGCACCACGGCGTTGGCGGCCAGTGACCTCGCGGCGAGCCAGATTGCCGAGATCACTTACGATGGCACCCGCTTTATCCTGACGGCCACGAGTACGGCGGTGCTGAATAGCCCGACGTTCGTGACCCCGGCGTTAGGAACGCCCGCGAGTGGCGTCCTCACGAACTGCACCGGCCTCCCGATGACGACCGGCGTGACCGGCACCTTGCCGATTGCCAACGGCGGCACGAATGCGACCACAGCGGCGAACGCCCGTGTGAGCCTCCTGCCGAGCTATACCTCCAACGCCAACAAGCGCCTGACGATCAACGCCGGGGCGACCGATGTGGAATGGGTCGCGGACGGCGGCGGCTCCGTGACCTCGATCGACGTCTCAGGCGGCACAACCGGCCTGACCACCTCAGGGGGCCCGATCACCGGATCAGGGACAATTACCTTAGCCGGGCTATTGGCCGTCGCGAGTGGCGGCACGGGTACGACCACCTCGACCGGCACCGGGAATGTGGTCCTCTCGACCAGCCCGACCTTGGTGACGCCCGCCCTGGGGACCCCCTCAGCGGCGGTCCTCACGAACGCGACCGGCCTCCCGATCAGCACAGGGGTGAGCGGACTGGGCACCAACGTGGCGACGTTCCTCGGAACGCCGTCCTCAGCGAATCTCGCCTCCGCGGTCACCGATGAGACCGGCTCAGGGGCCTTGGTGTTCGGCACCAGCCCGACCCTCGTCACCCCCGCCTTAGGGACGCCCTCGGCCCTCGTGGGGACAAATATCACCGGTACCGCCGCAGGACTCACCGCGGGGACCGTCACGACGAATGCGAACCTGACCGGGGCCGTGACCTCGGTGGGTAATGCGACCTCCCTAGGGTCGTTTACCTCTGCGAACCTCGCCTCGGCCCTGACGGATGAAACCGGCAGCGGCTCGGCGGTGTTTGCCACCTCCCCGACCTTGGTCACCCCGGCCCTGGGAACGCCCTCCAGCGGCGTGGTCACCAACCTGACCGGCACAGCCTCGATCAACATTAACGGCACCGTTGGCGCCACGACCCCCGCGGCGGCCACCGTGACCGTCCTGACGGCCTCCAGCGACTCCGCCTTCACCTCCACGGGGGCGGTCCAGCTCTCGACGGGGACCACGGCTCAACGACCGTCTGGGGCTGCTGGGAAGTTGCGGTTTAACACGACCAGCACCGAGTTTGAGGGCTATAACGGCACCGCCTGGGCGGCGGTCGGGGGTGGGTCCACGATCAGCAACGATACGGCCACCAGTACCAATATCTACCCCCTGTTGGCCGCCGCGACCTCCGGGGCGGCCACCACCGTCTACACGAGCAACGCGAATTTGCTGTACAAACCCAGTACAGGTGAGCTACAATCCAAGGTACTGAACGCGGGGAACGGAATTGTGATCAATAACGCCACTGTCGGGACGAGCTATACCATCGCCAGCGGCGAGAACGGAATGTCCGTGGGACCAATGACACTAAGCAGCGGGGTGGTCGTGACGGTCAGTGGCAGCGCACGGTGGGCGGTGTTATGAAAATACGTAGCCAAGAGGAACTCGCTTATATTCAATCATCTTGGTCTATCACAGATGAAGGCGTCTTAGTTTGGAAACGTTGTGCTGGCGGCAGGAAGAATATTGGTGATCCCGTAGGATTGAGTACGCTGAGTAGTGGTCACACAAATTGCTCTCTGTCAATCAATGGTAAATTTGCAGGGTACTCTACTGGACAAATTGCGTGGTTTCTCTATACGGGGCTATGGCCTATCGCAGAGATCGATCATGTTAATGGCAACCCGCAGGACAATCGACAAGATAACTTACGGCTTGCCTCTAGGTCTGAACAGTGCATGAATCGCGTGGCGGGACGTAAAGGGCGCAAAAATAAAGGCGTATATAAGCGTGAGTACGGGAATAAGTGGTCAGCTCAGATATGGATTCATGGCGAGTGCAAGAGCCTCGGCACGTACAACTCAGAGGAAGATGCCATTCGTGCGAGGAAGGTTGCGACGGATCAGTGGCATGGCCGGTTTGCAAATGGCCAGTCGTATGTAATTTAGTAAGGAGTCTAATTGCATGGCTGACATTGTATTGAGTGGTTCGACGTCTGGCAGCGTGACCCTCTCCGCCCAAGCGGTGTCCGGTAGCACCACGCTGACCTTGCCCACAACGAGTGGGACGGTGCTGACGAGTGCGTCGGATATTACGACACAGGTGAAGTCAGCAACGAATGCGACCGGTAGTGCGCCGATCTACACCTGTCGAGCCTGGGTGAACTTCAACGGCACAGGCACCCCTGCGATTCGGGCGAGCGGAAACGTGAGCAGCATTACGGACAATGGGACCGGCGACTACACAGTCAACTTCACCACGGCGATGTCGGATGCCGATTATGCGGGGGCTGTGACCTGCGGCAACCCTGGCGGAACCAGTATTGATCGAGATGAATTTAAGGCGTTTGCGAGTGGGTCACTCCGAGTTGAGTTCACGATGACAGGAGTGGCGACTGTTGACCCACTCTACGTTTGTGTGGCCATCTTCCGCTAAAGGAGCCTCTTATGTCTCGTATTCTCTACCAAAACCATGACGGCTCGGTCGCGGTCCTCATCCCTGCTCCTGACTGTGGGCTAACCCTCGAGGAGATTGCCGCCAAAGATGTCCCGCAGGGCCTCGCGTGGCAGATTGTCGAGGACGCCGACCTCCCCACCGATAGAACTTTCAGAAACGCCTGGATGCTCCAAGGTGGGCTGTTGGGGCATGACCATGAGAAGTGTTGTGCTATCACGAAAGACCGCCTCAGAGCCGAGCGGAAGCCGCTACTCGAGTCGCAAGATGTACTGTTTATGCGAGCGGTAGAACGCGGGGATAATACTTCCACTATAGCAGGGGAGAAGCAGCGGCTACGGGATATCACCAAGCTCGTGACGACTGATATGACATTGGAACAGATGAAGGAGCTGCACCCATGAGCATCCTCAGTACCGGCACGACGAGCGGCACCGCGGCGGTGCTGACGGCTGACACGACGGGCGACTGTGTCATTAAGACCGGCTCCTCTGCCACCACGGCGATGACGATCAGCGGCAGTACGCAAGCGGTAACGCTGGCGGGGAGTCTCGTCCTCGGCAGCTCCACCCTCGCCGCGCCGTCAGGGTCGGCCCCGTCGTATACCTGTCGGGCGTGGGTCAATTTCAACGGGACAGGGACCCCGGCCATTCGGGCGAGCGGGAATGTCTCCTCAATTACGGACATTTTGACAGGCGAATGGGGAATTAATTTCACAACGGCGATGCCAGATGTGAATTATTCTGTGGTTGGTACGGCAGGGAACCATTCGTCAGTGAACGGCATTTTTCTCGAAAGTCCTGCGCTCGCAGCCCCAACTACAAGTGCTGTCCAGTGCGCGGTAATTACGCACGGAGGGTCGATTGCTGATGCCGAGGTCGTTAATATCGCCATCTTCCGCTAAAGGAGCCTGCTATGTCCCGTATTCTCTACCAGAACCCTGACGGCTCGGTCGCGGTGATGATCCCCGCCCCTGAGTGTGGGCTAACCATCGAGGAGATTGCCGCCAAGGATCTCCCGCCTGACGTCACGGTCTACCACCTCGTGGAGGAGGCCGACATCCCCACGGACCGCACCTTCCGGAACGCCTGGACGCTCCAGGACGGGCTGTTAGGGCATGACATGACCAAGTGCATGGACTTGACCAAATCACGCCTCAGAGCGGCACGGAAGCCCCTGCTGGAGGCCCAGGATGTGCTGTTCCAGCGGGCGTTAGAGACCGGAGCCGATACCACGGCCATCGTGGCCGAGAAGCAGCGGCTACGGGATATCACCAAGCTCGTGACACCGGAGCTGACCATTGCGGAATTGAAGGAGATCAGTCTATGAGCCTCTCACTGAGTGGCACCGCAGGGGTGACGTATCCCGATGGGTCGGTGGCGGCGGTCGCCGTGCCCGCAGGCAGCGTCGTGCAGGTGGTGAGTACGAC
>SXGR01654509.1_pt1 | contig 14321 bp, 16 predicted proteins | sample 3174711 | NCBI WGS metagenome assembly SXGR01 (sample SAMN11356860, study PRJNA531348) | freshwater metagenome | isolation source: freshwater sample F1-60 | place: China: Fuxian Lake, Yuxi | collected 2017-12-25
CCCCAACCCTCTCCCGGTGGGAGAGGGCACCGCGCCGAGCGACCCCTACCTCACTCCTCCCCCTGAAAGGTGGAGGAAGTTACTTCACGGCCTCGTCCAGCGCGGCCATGTCGGCAGGCGTCATCCGCCAGGCAGTCGCCTTGGCATTCTCAGCCACCTGCTCCGGCGTGCTCGCACCCGCGATGACGGAACTGACGACCTTGCGCCCCAGCAGCCACGCGAACGCCAGCTCATGTATCGAGTGTCCGCGGTCGCCGGCAAACTTCGCCAGTTTGTCCACCATGTCGAAATTGCGGTCCGTCAGCCAGCGCTGCGCCGCCTGCGCCGTGCCCTTGCCGAGCCTGGTGTCAGGAGGCGGAGGCGTGCCCTTGCGGTACTTGCCGGTCAGCACGCCCGCGGCGAGAGGGAAGAAAGGCAGCACGCCCAGTCCGTACTTCTCGCACGCAGGCAGCAACTCCGCCTCTGGCGTGCGGACTACGAGCGAATACTCTGGCTGCGCGCTGACGAACTGCGTCAGGCCGTTCGTGCGCGCCGTCCAGGCCGCCTCGACGACCTGCCACGCGGTGTAGTTCGAGTTGCCTATGTAGCGGACCTTGCCGGCCTTCACGAGATCGTCGAGAGTGCGCAGCGTCTCCTCGATGGGCGTCGCTGCGTCCCAGCGGTGCATCTGGAAGAGGTCGATGTAGTCGGTGTTGAGCCGTTCGAGCGACGCATTGACGCCATCGGTGATGCGTTTGCGCGATGCGCCTGCGCCGTGCGGGCCGTCGGCCCACTTATTACCGGCCTTGGTGGCGACTACCGCCTTGTGGCGCAGCCCGCCTGCCAGTGCGCGGCCTATGTAGCGCTCGGAGACGCCCGCCGAATAGACGTCGGCGGTGTCGAGCAGGTTGATGCCGTTGTCGATGGCGGCGTGGACGACGGCCTGGGTCTGTCTGTAGTTCATCCGGCCGCCGAAGTTGTTCGTGCCAATGCCGATCTCGCTGACTTCGAGGCCGGAGTTGCCGAGGTGACGGTAGAGCATGTGGTCTTGCTTCCTTGCTGCGCCCCGTCGTCAGCCTCCTCCACCTATCAGGGGGAGGACTGAGGTAGGGGTCGTTACTATCACCCCTCTCCCGCCGGGAGAGGGCGGGGGTGAGGGGTTTAGTCCGGCACATCAATCCTTGCAAATACAAGTTCGCGGCGATTATAGCCTCGCCTGCGCGTGTACGCGGCGCCGAACGAACACCCTGAGCATCCTGAGCCTGCCTGTCCTGAGCCGAGCCGAAGGATCGAAGGGCCGAAAGGGCGCAATACGGGCACGGCGCGCCGTGCACCTACGACCACGTACCGCCATGTCATTCTGAGCCGCCGCGAAGAATCTCTTCTCGATCGTTCACGATCAGAGCACAGCACCGTCATTTCATACCTCTGACACGGAATCGACGTCCTTGCGGCCACTAGTCGCCAGGTGAAAGGGATTCTTCGCGGCGGCTCAGAATGACATGCTCCACACGCCGTAGTGTCACTCTGAGGCCGCAGCCGAAGAGTCCCGCTCACCGTATGGCCTCAGTGCCCACTCACGCCGCGACCGCCCGCAAACCTCTTCGCGCTGAACAGGCTCAGGTCGAAGTCCGACCGCCCGTCTATCGCCAGTCCGGCCAGCACCTCACCCATCACGGCCGAGAACTTGAATCCGTGGCCCGAGCACGGGCTGCCAATGACGACCTGCCGGTACTGCGGATGCAGGTCGACCATGAAGTGGTAGTCCGGCACATTTGTGTAGATGCAGACCGCCGACCCCAGGTGCTTGCCCGCAGCATCGGGCACGTACCGCGCCAGAGCCGCCCGCATCGCCTCTACCTCGGCCGGCGTCACGGTGCGCGCGGCACTCCCCGCTGCGCTGTCAGGGTCTATTTCCGGCCCGCCGTGGTGGAACGCCACCTTGAGGCCATCGCCAAAGTCGGCCTGGCAGTAAAAATAGTGCTCCTTCGAGATCTCCCATGAGTTGGTCGGGAGCCTGTCCGGCCCGAAGTTCTCGGCGTTGCGGGCAGGCGCGAACCAGTGCAGAACCTGACGCTCGATACGAATAGGCAGTTTCAGGTCGGCAATCATGCGCGGCAGCCACGCCCCGACGGTGAGCACGAGCTTCTCCGCGCCGTATGTGCCCTTCGCCGTCTTGACCTCGACGCCCTGCGACGTGGCGCGCCACGAAAGCACGGGTTCGTTGAAGTGCAGGTCCGCGCCAGCCCTGGCCGCCAGGTTCAGGTGAGCCGCCACGCACTTCTCAGGAAAGAGAGCGCCGTTGTCGGCCTCGTACACACCCTCCATGTCGTCGTCCGGGTGAAACGACGGCCAGCGGCGGCGGATGTCCGCGGCGGTCAGCGATTCGAGGAACAGCTTGTATGTCTGCGCGGTGTGACGCATCCCCGCAAGGCCTGGGCTGCCCTTGCGAGCGACCGTGACGCCGCCGGTCATGTGCAGGAGACGTTCGCCGGTGTCCCGCTCCATTTCGCGCCACAGTTGAAACGCCCGCTGCACGAGCGGCACGTAGGCAGGGCCTTCGCGGTAGGCCGACCTAATGACGCGGCCTCGGCCGTGGGTCGAACCCATGCTGTGCGGCGGCGTGAACATATCGAACCCGATGACCCGCTTGCCGCGGGCAGCGGCGCGGTACGCGGTGGCGCTGCCGTGCGCGCCCAGCCCTGCGACGATGATGTCTGCCGTGCCTGCCATGCGGGACTGCCCCCTGCTGCGGTGCGATTCCTGCCATCGGACGCGCAAACGCTACCGGGGCAGAGGCAACGGGTCAACCGCGGTCCGCTCACCCGCCCAGGAAGTTTCCGGCGGCTGATGCCCCGAGCAGAGCAGCCAGCACCGCCGTCACAAGCCGCATCACCCACTTCATGTCATGCTCGATCCGCCCGAGCCGAGCAGCGTGGTCCTTCTCGACGGTTGCCGTCAGCCGTTCGATGGCGTCCCAGAGCGCAGCCATGTCCCGAACTACCGGGCGGGCCGACGGATCGCCGGTAGGTCGAGGCGGCGGCGCTGACTGCGCGAGACCGACTCCTTGCGACTCAGCGACCCCTGCCTGCTCATCAGACAGACGGCCTCGTGTACGCCCGGCCATTCCGTCGCGCTGCGACCTAGCGCGCGCCGAATGCCCCGTCACCGACCTTGCCCTCGCGCCTCGAAACAACCCCTGCATCACTCACCTCCCGCGGCGTCACACATCGCACGCCAGCACTGTTATCTCCGCGCCCATGTACGCCACGCCGTTGACGAGATGCCTCCCTAAGGCGCCAGCCGAGATCGTCACGCAACCGGGGTCGGCAGTCAGGAGCGCCGCGATACTCGACGCTCCGCTCTTCTCCAGAAACGGGTGCAGCGCAAGCTCCGCTTCGGCTATATCCCAACCAGCCGCAAGGACGAGCAGCCTGAACGTGTACGTCGAGTCGGTGTAGCTCGCGCCCCAGAGCCGCACCACCACAGCCGGAAACTCGTTCACAGAGTCCGGCATATGGTCATATACTCGCAGGCCCGAGATGCCGCCAAGCCCTGCGACTATGGCCGACCTGATAGATGCAAGGCTCATCCCGCCGCACCGATGCGCAGCTTCCTGAACGGCGACAGCATCTCTTCGATGTCCGGGTCCATACCCGCCACGACCCTGACCGCGCCCTGGCTGCCTACTCCCGCCACAGGGCCATACGCGCTGTCCTTTCGCTTCCAGTAGCGCGCGGCAAGCAGCAGAGCAGCCTCCACTACTTCGGGCGGGTATCTGAACACGTTGAGGTCCGTCGCGGCTGCCTGCGACGCGGCTACCGTACCGTTGACGCCGCGCGCGACAGTCAGGTCGTTCCCGCTGACCTGCCGGACGAACATCTGCTCTGCGCCCGCACGCACCGTCTGTCCCGGAGTAAACAGCGCCCCGTTAGTCACTACCAGCGTGGTCGCGCCTGCCGAAACGCCGCCTCCACCTACGTCTGCCCCACTATCCGTGAACACACTTCGAAAGCCCCATTCACCGTCTACCTGTACCGCGCTCCGGCCTACTGTGAACGACGGCAACGGCCCGTTCGGGTCGGCCACTACGCGCGTGTGCGGCCTGCCCCAATCGGCGAGCGGGGTCGCGTTCAGCGGGTAGAGCAAGTGGTCCGCCTCAGTCCGCGTCACCTCGAAGACGCGGTCCCTGTCGGCGTCCTCGCGCAGGGAGGCGACGCTCACAAGGTCCGGCACGTATGAGCCAGTGGGGTCGTCGACGTCGAACAGCCTCACTGCGAGCAGAGCAAAGAATTGCCGCCCGCACCAGCCATCTATCCCGCGGCTCGCCCCGTGCAGCGCGTACCACAGGCTGGAGTCACTAGACGCGCCAGTGATGCCCACCCGCGCCTTGAGCTGATCGAGAGTCCCGTACGTATTGATAACGCCTTCCGGCGCCGTCGACACCGCCACCTCAACACCTCCCCACCGCCGCAATTCCTGCGAAAGCAGGAACCCAGATCAAGCCGCGTTCGTTGACGGCTGCGTACCAGATCGCTGGAGCGTGCAATACTCGGCCATCGCAGCGTCGTACTCACGCTGTAACTGCCGGGCTGCCGCCAGCTGTGACGCGGCGCCTGTCTGGTCCCCTGCCGCCGACCTCTGCCGCGCCCTCCACACCCGTTCTGCGATAGCGACCTTCAGCGCGCGCACGTCAGCCGCGACAGCGGACCGCGCCGCCGCGTACAGATCGGCGTCCTCGACTGTCGGCCCTAAGAACGCCCGCAGCTGTTCGATGAATTCCATGTCACCACCCTCATGTCGTACTGAGCGAGCCGCCCATGTCATTCCGCGCCTGCAGGCGCGGAATCTAGCTCATGCTGCCACGCGTCCTACTCTCGGCTAGATTCTGTGTCCGTGGATACAGAATGACATCGTGCCGTGTAGGGGCACGGCGCGCCGTGCCCGCGTCCTACCCCGGCGGTAACTCACCCAGCCGGCGCTCGATCAACGCGAACCGAGCGTCTGTCCTCTCGCCCAGCTGCCGGATGGCGTCGATGATTAACCCCGTCAGCGCCTTCGTGCTCACAAACCCGCCCTCGCTCAGTACGCCGGTCTTCGTCAACGTCTACCTGTGCTGCGACACCAGCTCTGCAAACCGCCGCTTGAACTGGCTCTCGTCGGGCATCGTCGCAGCGCGGTACGCGGTAATAAGCGCAAGGTCGTCGTAATCGTCCTAGGCGGTCGGGTTACTCGTGCCGTCCAGGTGCAGGTCGCCCTCGACATCTATGAGCGCCCGACTGGTGCCGTTGTCCTGAAATACGACGATGTTGCCGTTGGCCGCAAGGCTCACGACGGACGTACCGCTTTTCTTCGCCGCATTGAGTGCGATAGGCGCCACCGCTACCGTGCTCTTGGCCGTATCTTCCGTGGTCCCGAACCCATCCAGCCTCATTGCCGCCGCGCCGCCGGACCTGAGCCCGCGGATCACCAGACCGCCTGAAGTCCCGCTCACCTTGAGCATGTGCCCAAACGTGTCGGTCTCGGCATAAGTTGTGATCCCATGGGCCACGTCGGACGACTTCAACGCGAGTACCTCGGTGTCAAATGCGCCCTGGTTGATCGTTAGCCCCTGGCTCATCCCGCCGTTCGCGCTATCGCCGACATACACGTTGCCGCCTACCTCGTTCAGCACGATGGCGACCGTGCTCGCACCCGCTTTCACTTTGATCCTGTCCACAAGCGCACCGGCACCGTCCGACGTCTGCACTGCAAGCTCAGCGCTCGCGGAGTCATAGACGACAGCGGCATCTGACGGGTAGCCGAACTTGACGGCCTGGTCGTCCGGGACCATCAAGGGCGATTTCTGAAACCTGATCCCCGGACCGCTCATGCCGCCACCCCCGCATAGTCGGCCCTGTCTCCGTTCACTGCCGCGTCAACATAGAACCGCCGGAGGTCTATCACCTCGCTAAACGTGATCGTCACCTCCTCGCCGGGTTCCAGCCGATAACCGTTCGTGCTGGAAACGGTCTCGTCGCCGACATAGACCGGCCCGGCGTTCGACATCCGCGCTTTGAAACTGACCGCCGACACCGCGTTGCCAGATGCGACTACCTGGACACGCGTACCGGCCTCGGCCACCGTAACCGTCCCTACTGGTAGCGTCACTCCCCACCTCCCATGACACTCATGTCACTACAGACCGACGCCAACGCCGGTCAGACCACGTACACCACCTCAATACAGTCTCCGCCAGAGTCCGCCATCACAAAGACCTGCCACAGGTCTATCGAAGGGCTTCCGCGAAGCCCCAGCGTCCGACCGGGCTCTAGTCCCGGGTCGCCGGTACAAATACTCATGTCCCCCACGTGTACCAGTCCTCTATTGCGGTCACTCGCCCTGACGTACGCAAACCGGACCGGCAGCACGGATGCGCTCAGGCGCTCGGCACGCGATGAGTCGACGATTACTCGCCTCAACCGACCTTGCGGCTCTCTCACAACCACATCCACCCCTTGAGCGCACCCGCGCCGCCATCGCCATACCAGGGCGGAGGGCGAGCCCTTCCACCCGCGAGGCCTACGTGTACTCGACGATCGCGACGACCTCGGCCGCTACCAGGTCCGTCGCCGTACCGGTTTCGGTCACCTGCAGCTGCAGCACATCCCCCGCGTTGATTACCGTGTTCTGATTCGGCGACAGTTTGTAGGGCACGTTAAGCGTGATCGCCTGCCCGCCGGTCACACGCGTCGTTTTGGCCGCCGACAACAGCGCCTGGCTGCGCGTCACGTTCTGCACCTGGAACGAGTAGTAGTTTGTGTCGTTCGCGGCAACAGTCGTGTCTGAGACGAGCGACACTTCGTCTATCTTGCAGTCGTAGGGCGCAACAAATACCCAGACGTTCTTGTTTGCGTTCCAGCCGGTCAGCTTGATGACGTTCGTCTTCTTCAACGCTCGTTCGGCGACCTCACCGGTCGGGTCCTTCACAGTCTTGTTATCAGGCATCTTTCATGTAATTCCTTTCATATCGTCGTAGGGGCACGGCGTGCCGTGCCCGCTTCTTCATCTCCTCTCCCCTTGCGGGAGAGGGCCAATCTGTCATTCTGTGACCGCAGGCACAGAATCTAGCTAAGACCTTCACGCGTGGCCCTTGGAGCTAGATTCCGCGGTTGCGACCGCGGAATGACATGAACCACCTACACCCCCGTGATGTTGTATTGCAGCGCTGTGTGCTTCGCCGTCGAGCGAACGCCGGTCCGCTCCGCAAACGCCACGCGCATGCTCACGACCATGATGTTCTGGCGCTTCTGTATGTCGCGTTCCGTCTCGATCGACAGCTCACGCCGGAAGCCCACGCGCCACTGGCCCGTGTTCACCGCCAGGATCCGCCCGGTGTTCGTGCCGTTGCCGGCGTCTGTCACCTTGCCGTCCGAGTCCGCCAGGCGCATCTGAGCCGAAACCACAAGCGGGTGTCCAAACACGACCGCCAGCTGACCGGTCAGGATCGTCGCTGCCGGGCCCAGTTTGTCGACCGTCTCGACTTCAGCTAGCGCCAGGCTCGTCAGGAATGGTTGATATCAGTCACGAAGACAGCTTCGTTGTTCCTGACCCCGTACCTGCCGAGCAGCTTTAGCACCTGGTTGTACGCGTTCGAAGTGACCGCGCCGTTCAGGTTGTTCTTCTGAGCGGTGTTGTCCTCGATCGGCAGGTGCAGCAGACCGTCGAACCCGACCAGCCAGTGTGCCTTACCGGGCGTGGTCTTCGAGATCGTCGCTCCATCAGAGTTGATGCCGTTCGTCACCGACGTATCGCCGTTCAGCAAGACATCGTCTATGACCTCTGCCGCGCTACGCACGAGCGTCCGCCGCACCTCCGGCAGCATCGCCACCACCGCGTCCTCGTCAAGAGACAGCGACCACGGCACTTCTGCGACTAACTCGTAGGCCGTGAGCGTCTGCTTCGCCGTGGTCAGGGCGGTGGACTTGGCCGATACGTTCTCCTCGCCGGGGTTCCAGTTGACATCTCCCAGCTGGAGCGGGATGTCGAACGGGTTCGACGGCATGGCGATCCGGCTGAACTGCGAAGCCACCATCGTCTCCAAGTTCACATCGCGCCAGAGCTGGTTCGCTTCCGCCGTGTGCACAAGTTCGTCGCCCTGGCCCGCGGTAAGGCTGTCCATCGCCGCCTTCACGTGTACGCCCCATTCGTCTATCCGCGGCCCGGCCCCGTTCGCCTTCGCAGCGCGGTACAGACTGCACACGATCGCCATGTCGAGCGAGTCGCACCCCGCGTAGCGCCATGAGTCGACAACCGCCACATCGTCGCCGACCGCGAGCAGCGACCTCCGCCGCATCTCCATGCCCGCCTGCACGACGCCGTCGACCGCCTCCTTGAGACGCACGCGCTCTTCGTGCACCGGCGCAACGCGGCCCTTCACAAAGGCCGACACCTCGGCCAGCTCCTTCTTCAACGTGTCCAGTTCTTCGTTAGCCATCCGCCACACTCCTCCACACGCTTGCGTTTGCCCGTCCATTTCATCCCCTCACCCTCGATGGGGGAGGGTTAGGGAGAGGGTGATCTGTCATTCTGTTCCCGCAGGAACAGAATCTAGCTCCGACTGCCACGGGCCCCTTTCGGTACCGGATTCCGGGTCTGCGGCCCGGAATGACATGGCCCCCCTACGTCCCCGTCAGCGCCCCTATCTCCTGCCACAGCCGCCTCAACTCCCCCAACACCTCTGCCTCTTCTCTCGGCACTCCCGCAATTTCCGCGCTCCGTGCACCCAGCGCGAGCGTCTCCGGGTTCAAGGGCACAGGCGCCGCGCTGATTTCGAGCAACTCCTGCCTCTTGAACAACACACCGCGCCGACCTGATTGCGACTGCCTGTGCTCCGTTTCTATCGCGCGGAAGCCGACCGACACGCCGCGCAGTAACCCGCCCTCGTACAGCGCACGCACTTCCTGCGCGAACGGCGTCGGCGCGAACTCGACGACCGCCATGAGCGACCTGCCCTCGACCCACGTCCTGAGGCTCCTGCCGACAGGTGGCACGAGGTGCTGGTGCGCCCACAGCACGACCGGGTTGCGCTCGTACCCGGACAGGTCCCAGCCCGACGCCAGTACGAGGTCGCCCGCCCTGTCCTCGACCTCGATAGATGCCGTGATCTTCAGCGCGCCGCGCTCCGTCCTCTCCCCTAGCTCGGCCCTCTCGCCGCGCTCGTCCCTGTCCCCTGGTTGTGCCCTCTCCCCCCGGGAGAGGGTGCGGGTGAGGGACGCGCTGCCATCACCCACCAGAGCACCCGCGACAACAACACTGCCTTCCGCGGGCGAAACCGCCTCTACCGGCAGCCAGCGCGTCACCACACCCGACCGACCGCCTGCGCCCGGAACTTCGAGTCGTGTCAGCTTCGGACCCGCGTACTCCACCACATCAGCCTCCTCAGTGACCGACATCCCCTCTCCCGCCGGAATAGGTCGATGGCGAGCAGCCGTCGCTCCCCTCTCCCAGCGGGAGAGGGTCAGGGTGAGGGAGAAGCCTGAAATCCAACTGACTCATCCCGCGCTCTCCGACTCCGCCCCGAAAAACAAAAGACCCGGAAAACGCTGCTCATCGCCGCATCTATCCGGGTCTGTCCCAGAGCTTACGGTCTTCCGGCTTACTGCCGGCCCTCTGTTACTAGCACATCTGTTCTATTCCGAAGCTTAACGCCCTCCTCTCCAGCCGTCAAGCCTAGGTGTCATTGAGCTTGCCGCCGTCGTAGGCTCCTACTCCCCCAGGATCGTCCGGTGGAACGCGTTCTCCAGCGCCTCGTGCGCCTTGACCGCCAGCTTCGCGCTAACCGCTACCGTCACCAGCAGCACGATGATCGGCGCAGGCGCAGCGAGCGTCCCGAACGTTAGTAGCCCTGTCAGGGACGGCATCGAGAAGAACACTATGAACACGAACAGCACCGCCAGCGCCGCCTGTTCGACGACGCGCGCCACCGCAGACCTGCGCCTGTGGCCTATCGGCCCCATCCGCTTCTGCAACGCCTCGTCAGTAAACTTCGCCGCGAGGTCCGACAACGACCTCCACACGACCAACGCTGACGGCACGCACATCGTTATGACCGTCGCTGCCACAGCTATCCGCACCAGGTCTTCGCCGTAGCCTATCGCCGACGCCACTTCGCCTGAGTACCGCATCAGCACAGACCCGACCGCCAGCAACATCGCAATGATGATGAGGTTGACGAACGTCATCCGCCCTGCCTCTTTGACAGGCGCGGCGTGCTCTCCGTGAAGCCCCACCGCTTTCCTGGCCCTGATCACGCCCGCTGTGAGTCGCTCCACGTTGCGTCTCATAGCCGGCGGTGCTGTCCGTGCGACCAGGTTCGCGAACGGCCCGGAGGCCTTCATGATGAACGGGAACATGAACGACGATACGGCGGTCGCCCCGGCAATGACCGGGTACAGCATCGCCCCGACGACGTTGTAGTCGGTCCCTACCTTCGCTATCGCCAATGTGAACTCGCCCATCAGCGGCATGCCCACGCCGACCTCGAACGAAGTCCGCAAGCTGTACCCCGCCAGGTACGTCGCTATGGAGTTTACAACGACCTTGCCGACGATGAACACGGCGGTCACAATGACGATCGGCACGAGCGCATCGTCGAACACGCTGAAGTCGACAAGCATGCCCACCGACACGAAGAACAGAGCGGCGAACAGGTCGCGTACGGGCGAGGTGATCTTTGTGACCGTCTCCGAGAACTTCGTGTCGCCTATGACCGTCCCTATGAGGAACGCGCCCGCGGCGGCAGACACGCCCAATTCATCGGCTACGAGCCCGAGGCCGAAGCACAGAGCAAGAACGCCGAGCAGCAGCGTTTCGGTGGACTTGAACTTCTCCAGGAAGCCGAGCAGCCGCGGCACTATAAGCGTGCCGAAGACAAGCGTCGCCACGCCGAATATCGCCAGCTTCATGCTTATCCAGCCGACCGTGTCTGTGCCCTGCCCGCCTCCGGTCGAAGCAATTCCTGTCAGGAGCGTAAGCAGCACTACCGCGAGCAGGTCCTCGACGACCGACACGCCGAGAATCAGCTGGCCCTGGGCCGTATTCAGTCGACCAGAATCGCGCAGGAACTTGATGAGCACCGCCGATGACGTCTGAGCAAGTCCGGCGCCGAGGAAGAGCGACGCTGTGCTGCTCCACCCGAGCATGATGCCTGCCCGATACCCGAGGTACATCATCAGCGCCGTTTCGAACACGCCGATGAAGACGACCGCCGGACCGACCTTTCTGATCCGCTGCCACCCGAACTCGACGCCCAGCGTGAACAGCAGCACAATCAGGCCCAGGTCCGCCATCCGCCGGATCGTCGGCAGGTCGCCATCGGAAATCGCAGGCAGCAGGTTGGGACTGATCAGCGCCCCCGCAATGAGGTAGCCCAACACGGGCGGCTGCTTCAGCCAGCGGAAGACGACGAGCGCGATCCCGCCCGCCGCCATGATGATGGCGAAGTCCCTTATTAGCGACGAATGCTCCACCGCACCATGCTAGACAGAACCAGCGCGCGACCCCAGTTGCGAAACTCTCCGCCATTGGCTTGAATTCCCCTTGACGCGCAACCTTGTCATTCTGTGACCGCAGACACAGAATCTAGTGAAATTGCCACGCGCTGCCCGTCATTCCGAGCCTTCGCGAGGAATCTTTGGCGGGGCCGCCGCCACTCCCCTCCCCCCTTGATGGGGGAGGGTTAGGAAGAGGGTGACAATGCGCGCACGCCGCCTTCCAGATCCCTGCGATGCCCCACCCAAGATTCCTCGTCGCATCGGCTCGCTCGGAAGGACATTTCGACGCCTGACCCTATCCCTCTCCATGGGAGGAAGAGGGTCAGGGTGTGGGCCGACACTTTGCCTCCCTGAGCATCCTGAGCCTGTCGAAGGACTGCGCCGCCTAAGGTCGAACGGCGCGACGCCCCGCACGCGCGCCGTATACTCGTAGGAGGCGCTTCATCCGGCGCCTGAATTGACAGCCTGGAGCCCATATGAGCGGCAAAAACCTCTTCCTCTTCCTCGGCTGCGGCGCACTCGCCGTCATAGCCGTCATCATCCTCGTATTCGCCATCTGGGTCATCTCTGCCCGCAACGGACTCGTCGACAAATCGACGGGCGTTGACGCTCAGTGGGCGCAGGTCGAGGTCCAGTACCAGCGCAGGTTCGACCTCATCCCCAACCTCGTGAACTCCGTACAGGCCATCTTCGACCAGGAGCAAGAGGTTTTCCTTGCCCTCGCGGAAGCCCGCACCCGCTACAACAACGCGGCGGCATCCGGCAACATCGACGACCAGGTAGGAGCCGCGACACAGGTCGAAAGCGCGCTGGCCCGCCTCCTTGTGATCGTTGAGAACTACCCGGAACTGCGCTCCCAGGAGAACGTGACGGGCTTAATGGACGAGCTGGCAGGGACCGAAAACAGGGTGGCTGTCGAACGCGCCCGGTTTAACGACTTTACGCGTGACTACAACCGCGCTGTGCTGAAGTTCCCGAGCAACGTCGCCGCTGGCTGGTTCGGCTACGACGAGCGACCGTACTTTGAAGCTGCGACCGGCACCGACACCCCGCCAGTAGTCGACTTCAACTAGGCGTTATCCCGCCGCGCCCCGCGGTCGCCGTGGTCGCACCGTCTGCCCTCCCCAGGGGGAGGGTTCGGGTGAGGGACACCTGCAACTGATCGCAACGCGCCGACATACAAGCGCATGCTGACCTCAGCTTGAGAAATCAGCATTCGCGAACGCCACCACGACCAACGCGGTGACCAATACCGCGAGGGCAATCGCGACACCGACAACTATCCAGAACGCCGTGACAGCGCCGGTCGAGCTAGTCCGCGGCCGGCTTGCCAGTTCCGGTGAGTCCACGAGCACGTAGGTGTCCAACATGATGTCGTGCCAGGTGCGCCGCTGCGGGTGCGAATACGCCGTCCAGAACCCTGCGCCTACCACGATGAAGCTGATGATAGAAGCCATGTATCTGACGGCGGTCTGGAACCAACCCGCCACGTCGCCATTGCCGCGTACTATCCGTAACTTCAGGATCTTCGCGGCTGGGTCCTGCCCCTGCGCGTACAGCACAAGCGTGAATACCCAGAGGCCAAGCGAGTAGACCTGTCCAATGCCAGGGATCAATCCTGGCAATCCGAGGCCGATGTTCAGGAAGAACGCGCCGGTCCTCGTCCCCATATCTGCCAGCTTAGTCAAGTCCACAGGCGGCGGTGGCTGCAGAGCCGCAGGCGCTGCCTGCGGCTGGCTCACATATGAGCCCGCGACGCCATACGACGCGGTGCCCGACGGCGCGGCCCCCGGTTGGAGCGGCCCCATGCCCGTGCTTCCAGGCGCCGCGACTGGCCCACCGGCTCCTACTGCGGCCGGAGAAGCCGCCGACGCTGGCGTTCCAGACATCGGACGAGGCGTCCCGCATTTGCCGCAGTACCTCGCCTCAGTCGAAAATGCCGCGCCACAGGCCGAACAGTACTGTCCTAGAACCATCCGGTTGACTCCTGCTACCGGGCCTGCACGTCTCAACCGGGCGCCAGTCTACTCCTCACCAGCGCCTGCTCCTACCGTTTGGTCGCACAATCGGCCTACGTCAGAACATGTCCGGCTCAAAGCTCCGCGTCACGTCGTCTCGCTCGGAGCTACGGCAGCAGGTTGTGCGACACACGACTACAAAACCGAGGGGCACGACTTGCATCGTGCCCCTCATAGTCTTCGTCTTGTCAGGCGTCGGACTTGCTTACTTCGTCCCTCACCTTAGACCGTCTCCCGGTGGGAGAGGGCTATACGGTCAAGTTAGAAGTCCATCCCGCCGCCGGGAGGTCCACCTGCGCCCATCGGCATGCCGCCCTTTTCCTTCTCGGGCGAGTCCGTGATCAGGGCCTCAGTCGTCAGGATCATCCCGGCTACAGACACCGCGTTCTCTACCGCAGAACGGGTGACCTTCGCGGGGTCCGTTATGCCCATCAAGAGCATGTCGCCGTACTTGCCCGACATAGCGTCGAACCCGTAGCTGCCCTTGTTCTTCTCTACATCAGCCAGGATGACAGCGCCCTCGTAGCCGCAGTTGTTGGCGATGATCTTGACCGGCTCAAGCAAAGCCTTGCGGAGGATGTCGATACCTGTCTGCTCGTCGGAGTTCTCAGACTTGACCTTCTTCAGGGCCTGAGCGGCGCGGATCAGGACCGTCCCGCCACCGGGAACGATGCCCTCTTCGACAGCGGCGCGGGTCGCTGAAAGTGCGTCCTCGACGCGCTGCTTCTTTTCCTTCATCTCTACTTCGGTCGCAGCGCCCACGCGGATGATCGCCACGCCGCCGGAGAGC
>SXGR01384204.1_pt1 | contig 14316 bp, 7 predicted proteins | sample 3174711 | NCBI WGS metagenome assembly SXGR01 (sample SAMN11356860, study PRJNA531348) | freshwater metagenome | isolation source: freshwater sample F1-60 | place: China: Fuxian Lake, Yuxi | collected 2017-12-25
ACTACAGTGCTACCGGCTTCTGCAACACCCGTAATCACTTTACCCACAGCATCAAACGCAGCGGTGGGTAATGCAGGTGGTGTTTTATCGGGGGCAGTTAATGTTTTAGTTGTTGACACGTTACCCGCCGCATCCGCAGCAGAAATGGTAATGACTTCTTTATTAATAAGCGGGGCAGGCAATGCAACATTATATGAACCATTCGCATCGGTCACACCTGTGGCCAAAACAACCGAACCTTTTTTAACGGTAATAGTACTGCCAGCTTCTGCGCTACCTTTTACAAAACCAAAGGTTGTATCAAATGCGGCAGAGGTTAATGTGGGTGGTGTTTTATCGGGTGCTTTTATCGTTAACGGAAGGGAAACGTTACCGCTGAAATCCGTAGACGTCACATTCACCATTTCTTGATTAATTAACGCTGTAGTTAAGGTGACGGTATAAGCTCCCGTTATAGCGTCAGCGGTTACTGATTTCAACACGGAGGTATTCGCTCCATTTTTAATCGTGACTGTACTGCCAGCCTCTGCGACACCACTAATCACTTTACCCGTGCTATCAAAAGTTGCCGTAGGCGAGTTGGGGGCAACCACATCAAACCCTAAAGATTGATACACAGGTATAAGGCTCATTGACGTATTGTCAGAAAATGCGATGGACTCGATTTGACCAGCACCTACCTGAATCCTACCAATAACATTAGTAGACTGAGACTCATGTATGTAAATCAATACGTACCCAGTATCGCGCTCAAATGTCAATTGCTGTGCCGAGATCCCCGCTCCGAATTGGATTTTGTCATTTCCGCCACTCTCCCACCAAATCCAATCATTGCCGTCCCCAATGTCATAGAAATAGGTATCATCTCCCGCTGCACCCACGAGGCTGTCATTCCCTTTGCCGCCACGTATATAACTACCACCACTAAAGCCTGTTAAATAATCATTGTAATCACTGCCTAAAGTGGCATGACTGAGCAGGTCTTGTAATGTCCACACCACTCCGTTTGAAAAAGAAACTTGCTCAATTGCATTGGCAGACTTCAGTGTTCCATCTGAACCAAACATATTTTTAATTTCAACACTTGAGCCGCTCCAATCTGCCGTTGTTCTCATTATAAATTCTGTACCTCCTGGATGATGCTCAGCAAAACGAACAAAAATAGTATCGGGAGACCAAATGTCACTAAGCTCTATTTTATCAACGCCACCGGTATCTGTAATTTCAGCACTGTCCGAATTCTGCACTTTATAGGTGTCATCACCTAGGCCTCCGTTTAACACACCACCGATCAATGTGTCGTTGCCAGCACCGCCATTTACAGTGTTATAGCCCGCCCCACCATCAAGATAATCATGACCGTTTCCTCCATCTAATGAGTCATCAGCACTACCACCATAGAGCGAATCATTTCCATCACCCCCTAATAACGTATCGCTATCAGCACCACCAAAAATCTGGTCGTCACCTAGGCCGCCCGTAATGGAATCTTTACCGGCTGTTCCTCGAAGGATTTCACTAGCACTAGTTCCAACCAACGGGGTGACACTAGTATTTTCAACAACAGTGAGCTGCGCTATTTTTGCTGCATCCCATTCAGTGCCGTTATCAAAACGAATAACGTGGAGGCCACTAGGGTGTTCAACAGCAATACTACCGTCAGAAAAAATATCAACGACTAAGCGACCATCTGCCGTCTGTAATAAATTTACATCTGACTCATTAATGCCCGCCGCAAACTCTATTCGATTGCTTCCGTAATAGTCTGATAAAATATCATTGCCATCGCCTAGTGCATATTGGTAAATATCGTTACCTAATCCACCCCTGAGGCTATCGTGTCCTTGCGCCCCATGAATAATGTCATCGCCATCAAAACCATCAATGGTTTCATTTTCATTAGTGCCTTTAACAGCCTCTTGTTTAATGCGAGCAATATCCCACACACCGCCATTTGCAAACTTAATACTTTCAATTGCATTCTTAGCAATAACAGCCCCAGTTGAATAATCAAAAAACTGACCAACTGAGACTCTTTCTCCAGTGGAGATCTCCAGCTCTAAATACGAAGAATTGCGGCGAACCTTAAGGTTACTTTCTAAAATACCATCACCAAATTGAATAGTATCTACACCACCGTCATCCTCAATATAATCAACACCATCTCCTAGCGAGAAATGATAGGTGTCATTCCCAGCCCGTCCTCTCAGAACGTCATCTCCACGACCTCCGGTGATAACATCATTAGCACTAGAATACTCGATAATATCGTTACCACTTGTAGCCTTAATGAGTTCTTGTTGAATACGATTTAAATCCCAAGTACTACCATCAGAAAATTGAATATTTTCAAGAAATCTAGTTGCGACAATTGAACCGTTAGTAGAATCAAATGCATTAAGAACTGAGATTCGGTTGCTAGCATTTACAGTGATCAATAAATTTGAAGAACTGCGGCGAATTGCAATACTATTTTCAGTAATCCCACTGCCAAATTTTACTGTATCTGATCCCGCCATCTCCTCAATGTAGTCGATGCCATCACCTAATGAGTATTGATAAATATCATTACCAGCCAGGCCCTTAATTAAATCATCACCCTTGCCAGCATTAAATATATCATTCGAAGAGGTACCCACTAATGTATCGTGGGCATTTGTGCCATTGATTACAGGATGACTTAATGCATTAAGCTTAACCAAATCCCATGCACTATTATCAGAAAATTTAATCGCTTCTATTGCGTTTGCAGTGAAGTTACCCAAAGAGTCAAATGCGTTTGCAACGGTAATCGTTCCTCCATCAACAAACGTGAGCACTAAATTGTTTGAGGCATCGCGCTTAACGCTTACTTGTGCTTGCGTAATTCCTGCACCTAATTCAATACGGTCTACGCCTTCAATATCGGCAATAACATCTTTACCATCCCCTAAAGCATATTGGTAAACATCATTACCTTTACCACCGGTAAGCTGATCGCTTCCTTTACCGCCCCTCATTACATCATCGCCACTTGTCCCGTTCATGTAATCAGCATAATCACTACCCTTATAACTTTCACTTTTTATTCTTGCGGCATCCCACACAACGCCATTTGCAAAACGCACAAATTCAATTACCCTACTCGGATTATCAGCCATGTGATTAAGAACAACTATTTGATTATTAGGCAATACTAAATCTATATCTCCTCCAAAACCTGATCCTACTTGAATCTGTGATTCTGTTATATCCGCACCAAATTGAAGTGTATCGGTTCCAGCCCAATCAATAATCGTATCATTACCATCCCCCAAATTGATCATGTAGGTATCATCACCAGCCCAACCAATTAACGAGTCGTTGCCTTTACCGCCAGATAAAGTATCACTGGAATCAAAACCCCATACCAAGTCAGCGCCCGCTGTCGAATTCATTAGCTCTTGCTTTATACGTGATATATCCCATAAGGTATTATCAGCAAATTGAATTTTATTAATACCACCCGACAATATTGCACCCGTATTGGTATCGAACATGTCAGCGACTATGATTTTACCGTTTGCTCCAATATCTATTACGAGGTCTTCATAACCTGCTTCGGTTCGCCGAATTTTTAAATCTTGTTGAGTAATACCCGCTCCTAATAGAATAGAATTGGATCCTATAGAATCATAAATGACATCAGTGTCGTCACCAATATTGAATTGGTAAATATCATTACCGCCCTCACCATGCAACCCATCAAGACCCTTACCACCAATAAAGGTGTCATTGCCATTACCACCTACTAAGTTATCGCCCCCAGCAGTACCGATAACAATGAGACCCTGCGTATTTAGGGCTACATCCCTGATTTTCGCCGAGTCCCAAATACTGCCATCATTAAATAAAATACTTTCGACTGCATTGGTGGTGAAATTTCCAGTGGCATCAAATGCACTGGTCACATTAATAGTCCCACCATCAACAAACGTGAGCACTAAATTGTTTGAGGCATCGCGCTTAACGCTTACTTGTGCTTGCGTAATTCCTGCACCTAATTCAATACGGTCAACACCCAAAATATCGGTAATAACATCATCACCATCGCCTGACGCGTATTTGTAAACATCGCTGCCTGCACCGCCCGCTATCTGATCGTTCCCTTTACCGGCATTGATAACATCATCAGAATCAAATCCAATGATTACATCGCTATTTATAGTACCTTGTACGGCTGCATTTTTGATCGCGGCTAAATCCCACACGTCTCCGCTTTGGAATTTTATAGTTTCTATTACAGAGTCCAATTCATTGGCTGTCTCGCGTAAAACCGTTAAATTAAAATGTTTAGGCGCACCTATATCTATATCTGGCACTACGGCTTGCGCATCTAAACTTGCATTACCATAGTCAGAACCAGCGATTGATCCTGTATCGGAATTGCTTAAATCAACCAACGAACCAATATTTGCATATCCCACCGTTTTGACGTGAGATTCAAAACTCACCAAATTACTCCAAAGGCTTTTTAGACCCACGTGAGCATTGCTAAGCTCGCTCAATGATTGATCTAATGATTTACCAGATTTTAACTGAGCAAAGAGTTCCTTAATTCCCGTGCCACCGTTCCCTCTAATTTCTTTATCTAACAGCTTTACTGCTATGTAACTAACAGCACTGCCTGCACTTGAGCCTGGTGACCCAGCGATAGTTTTAAAAAGATTATTAAAAGCAGTTTGATTGTTAAAATTACCCAAATCATTTTTAACGCGCTCATCGCCACCCGTAATAAATTCAGCAGCGCCAGACACAAACCAAGCAGGTAAGTTAGCAGTGTCCATGTTATAACCCAGCGCGGCATAGGTCATTTGACTAGCTATAATACGGTCATAATATAAAGGCGCAGCACCATTGGGCAGAACCATAAATTCATCTAAATTGGCTGTTAGCACTATTTTCTTCGTACCATTAGCATCCGTAGATACAAAGGCATTAATAGATTCTCCTGCAGAGTTATGAGTAAACTTTAAGGTAATATCGCCACTAATGGTTAAGCCATAATTATTTTCAATTAAGGCTTCAGCTTGCGGAATCCAACGCGTCTCCATCAAATTAATCACAGCGCTGACATTGGAATCAAGAATGACAGAAGCCTTAGGCGCAAACATATCTTTAACGGTTAGCGTTGCACCATCGCTCATAGTGAGGGTTAAATTTTTACTATCTGATCGCGCTATTACATTTTCCTGAGTAATACCCGCCTGAAACTCAATGGTGTCGTTTCCAGCTAACTCTGAAATAACATCATTCGCATCCCCAAGCGCAAATCGGTAAGTGTCATTACCGCCGCCACCTTCTAACTGGTCACTACCCTTGCCACCAACCAACGTATCGTGACCAATATCACCTACTAAGGTGTCATTTGCAGCTGTGCCAGATAAAAGTTTGGCAGAGTTTTTTGCAACCTCACTTTTAATGCGTGCCAAGCCCCAAATGCTGTTATCAGCAAATCTAATATAATCAATGGTCTGAGGCGTGAAACCGCCCCACGCGTTAAATTCACCTGCAACGGTTATACTGCCTCCATCGGGTAAGGCGATAACTAAATTTTTTGCACTGTCTGCCGTTAAAATCACTTGTGATTGTGTAATGCCATCACCCAAACTGATAATGTCTTGACCTGCACTATCTGTAATAGTGTCTCTACCATCCCCAAGGGCATACTCATAATAATCATCACCCGCGCCACCGGAGATTTGATCGTCACCGGTTCTCCCCACCAAAGTATCATTGCCACCGGTACCCGTTATGGAGTCATTTGCAAAACCGCCTTTTATTTTTAAGGTTTCCCAGTAAATACGATTCAAATCCCATACTTTTCCATCTGCAAATCTTACAGATTCAATGGTTCCCGGGTAGAAAGCAGCACTAGAAGGATCAAAAGAACCCGTTACAACAAGGCTACCGCCGCCCTGTATAGTGAGAACCAAACTATTCGATGAATTGCGATCAATATTGACCTGCGTTTGCGATATACCGGCACCCAAAGTTATTTGATCGGCACCGCCAGCATCCGTAATAAAATCAATGTCGTCATCACGATTATATTGATAGGTATCATCACCCGAGCCACCGTAGATATAATCCAAGCCTTTTCCACCGGAAAGCACATCATTGGTTTCAAACCCATAAATAGTATCGGAGCCTAAAGTTGCAGCTTGCGCTATAATTTCAGTTTTTATTTTTGCGATATTCCAAATATCGCCATTACTAAATTTAAGTGAATTAATGGCATTCTCTAAAATTACTGCGCCCGTGGATTCGTCAAAAAAATCTTTGATACGCATTTCATCAATGCCAGCGGTAATAACAATATTTAAATCTTGACCGATACGTTGCACATGAATATTTTGCGCCGATATACCTGCACCAAACTCAATAACCGACGTATCACTTGCAAGGCCTTGGCGAGTAATAAAATCTAAGCCGTCACCTAGGTTATACATATAGGTATCGTTTCCTGCACCGCCATAAAGAGCATCGTCACCGGTTCCGCCGGTTAGCTGGTCATTACCATCATCGCCGTAGAGGGAATCCTGTCCTTCGTTACCGAGCAGGCTGTCATTACCCTCATCGCCGTGTAATACATCATTACTGGCTAGGCCAGAAATAAGATCATCGCCCGCACCACCTGAAACGCCAGCGCTTGTTGTCGCTCCGTTGACGCTTGCGGTAACAGTTATGGTGTCAGATTTTGAAGTGCCGCGAACTTGCCCATAATTGTTTTGCAACGCAGGCGCTACAGGTGCGGCTGAAGAAAAATGATCCGGGTCAATATTAAAACTAGTACCGTCACTAAACTTAATAAGGTTAATGTAGTTATGAGCAGTTAAATCACTGTTAAAATGATCTTGAACGATCAGCACATCCTTAGTGCCATCAATCGAAATCCAAAGATCATCGTTGGATCGACCAAAGGAAATATCCTTAAGAAAAACAAATCCCATGAACTTAATAGTGTCGATACTGCCGCTGCTATTTTGATTAATAATGCGGTCATAACCATAGCCCACACCAAAACGATATTCGTTATTGCCGCTACCACCTTTCAGCTCATCATCGCCCGTGCCGCCATCTAAGGTGTCATTGCCAGCACCGCCACTCAGCGAATCATTGCCAGCTAAGCCCATTAACAGATTTGCTTGCGCATCGCCTAAAACAATATCGTTATCGCTACCTTGCAAGGCTACGTTTAATAATTGCTTATCATCTGCCGTTAAAAAAGCTGCATCTGGGGAGTTGAAATAGGCGTGAAGTTGCTGTTCTAACTTATCGGGATTTACTGTGGAATAAGGATTCACACCGCGAACACTTTGAACAAAGTCCATGCCGATATTTTCAGCTTGCTCAGGGTGATCATGAATGTATTGCGAGAGGCTTGCGACAGCTTTTGTAAAATCACCTTCCCATTCGTGAGTAATCGCATTTTGCGACCATTCGATCTTATTAAAAAAAGATGCAAGATAGGTTTGTGATGCCAATTGATAAAAAATAGTATCGGTAAGGTCGTTAAAATAGCCCTCGTACATAAAGGCATACTGTTGACCAGTACCGCGTGGCGTATCGAGATTGAAGCCATAAAATGTTTCAAGCGTTGCGAGCTTTCTACCATCAATAGGCGAAACCATTCCTTGGTTCGTGTATACGGTGATTGGAGCTTCAGGCTGACCAGTCCAAGCGAATATAATTTTTTGGATTAAATCCAATCGTTCTGTTCGAGTGCTAGATGCAGAAAATTGCTGGACCAAATTCTTTAGGTTACCGGAAACATCGCGCACCATGGCTTGCTGTAAAGACCGCGATTTTCCAAAGCCCTTTGCATCAGGCAAAGCCGCAATCTCGGCAGGAACAGCAAGTATTTCTTGCAGTGTATTAGTTGAGTCAGTGGCAAACCATACATCCGTAATATTTCTTATGCCACCTGTTGAGGTTGTGTAGTTACCGATTTGATTAAAGTAGTTGCCGTTACTATCCACTTGATTCGTTTGATTTAAATAATTTAGGCTTATACTGGCTACACCAACCTCGCTAAGCCCACTTAACTCACCCGCATCTGTAATACCATCTGTATTGAGGTCGCGCCAAACTTGCAACACAGAAAATTGAGCATCGCTAGCATCTATTTTTCCATCGAAATTTGTGTCTAGGTCGGCTAATGCTGCAAAGCCATTACTGGCAAAAGTGCTATTTATTCTTCGTGTCGAATTACCAAATAATTCATCGCCGCTAGTGATTTTCCCATCGCCATTTTTATCCCATACCAATAGTCCATCATCAGAACTCGCCCATCCAGTCAGCTCTCTAAACCCATCATTTTTGTGGTCAAAATGCACGCTCTCACTGAATCCCAGTACCTCTATTCCATCACCATCCAAATCTAGAACTAAGGGTGAGGCTGGTGTAGCTGCTGGATGCTCAGGAGCAACAGGCGGTGGAGCGTGCTCATCGATTGCTGCATTTTTCTTGTATTCAGCCTTTGGTCTTAAAAATCCATTGGGGTTTTTCCAAAGTTTGTAGGCTTTCGGACCAAAAGCTACCTCTTTTAGACCAGTATCCTTACTCTGCGCACCGAAATATCTTCCATTCCCCGTTATAGGATCATAAGAAACAACAACTCCAGTATGTCCATCAAACATTATTATATCGCCAGCACGAACGTCATTACTGCTAACACTGTCGTAATACTTCGACCCATTATTTAACGTTTGAGTGGCCTCATAAGGGATTAAATAGCCAGCATCTTTAACCATTGCATTTACCAGATGAGAGCAATCAATTCCGCCATCTGAACCATCTCCCCCATACTTATAATTGTAATTCGTTTCATAGGTATTGCGCTGATCTAATATATCACTCATCTCTTACTCCTTTTTTTACAAAAATATCAAAAACAATTAATAGCTGAAGCTGAATTTCCTGCAAGCCTAGTAACTCGCTTGTAGTTTTCTAGAGCGATTTTGTTACCTTTTTCAATAGCAATTTTGTAGCATGATTGTGCTCTATTAAAATCAGATTCTCCCGAAAATCCACGCTCATAGTATGCACCGAGCTCATTGTATGCTGTGGAATCCCCCTGCTTAGCAGCGGCTATTAACCAAGGTTTAGCTTCGTTCGGTCTATCACACTTCAACGGATTATCTCCACAATAAAGTAAAGACAAAGTCAATTGAGCGTCAATCAACCCAGCCTTAGCAGCCTTATGCGTTAACTCAAACTCCTTATCTTTACCTAAATTTTTTGCTACCCCCCCAGCACTCAAGCCTGCCGCATAATAGCCAGCAACTTCATTTCCTTGCTCTAAAGCACATAAATATTTATCCTGCGCGCGCTGAAATAATTCAGCTGTTTTTGCCGACTCAGGACCTTCTGCCAAAGCTTCATATTTTTTTGCTTGATCAATGCAACTTTCTTTTGTGTTATCTGCACAGGCGACTAATGGCAAAAGTAATGCAAACAGATAGAATTTGAATTTCATATTAACCTCAAATATATTTGGCGGGGATAAGTAAGGCGTGATTATTGTAGCGAGCTCGCCAGCTTGCCATGTCACGATAAAAAACCGCTATTTGATTTGAGCATCAGTTAATGTGTTAACCGTTGCAGTCGAAGTTGTAGGCATTTTAAAGTCCTTGTCTAGTTAATTGATTACTTGGTGCAGATTGCTGTATTGAAATACGGATAACCACGGCCAGCATTGCTGATAATGGCATTTTTGATTTGCTCTGGCGCTGCAAAGGCTAAAGCGCCGCTCTCTATTGAACTGCACGTGAGGTTTGTATCACCTATGCTGGTCAATACTGAAAGCATCGGCTCCAAATAAAATCGTTGCTTATTTGCATCAAGCTTAACAAGCTCCGCCATTTCAAGAAAAAGTTTTTTGTATTCTTGAATTGCTACCTCATCGTACGAAGGCATGAAACGAGCACGATTAAAGCCCCAGGGATCAAAATCAAATACTTCATAAAATTTACCTATAGAGCCATCCAAAAGAGGGTATTTATGCCCAATCTTAAAGTGCATAGCTCCATTTTCATCTTTATGTATTATCTCTGGACTCTCAACTGTTCGAATTCTTGCACTTAATGTGCCCTGCGAAAAAACGGCAAGCACACTATGCTTGCCTCCGTCAGAGGCACAAAAAAACATAAATTGCCGCTTCGATACTTCATAAAGTGTGGATTGTTGCGTTACCTTATATTCCGTGAATATGCTTTTATTACCTTCGCAAACATGCTTGAAAGGAAGACCTTCTTCGTGATAAACAAGTTCTTTCGTTTTTTTGTTGGTTATATCTAAAACACCCACTACGCCAGCCCATGGTGTTGCTTTATGCGTAAGTTTGTATTCGTACCAATCATCCTCAGCTGAAACCAAGCTATCTTTAGGTTCGCCTAGAGCTGCAATGGCTGATACAGACGCAAATAGTGAAAAAATAATTACATTTAATAAAATACTGAGTTTTTTTAGATTAAGCATGATAGAAACTCCGAATAACAATTTTTTATTGCGCTAGTTACAGCGATTAATATGAGGTTTGTACAGTAGCTACTTATCCAAGTTCTATTTCCGAGCTAAAACATATTTCACCTTTTGAATTAGAGCCTTCATGCTCTTCAATCATGCAGGTAAACGGTTCTACTTCTTTGCCCATTATTTTTTTCGCCTGCGCAGCATTGCCGTTTAAGCTTTGGCCTGCCTCTAGCAGCAGCTCTCCTGTGACCGCATCAATAATTCCGAAATTGGAGTCTTCGTTGCATGAGGTTCCACCGCAGGTGTGGAGGAATAACACTACCCAAGCGCCACTCGCTTTTTTATCGCAACGAACCTTTAGAAACTCGTTTTCTGCTGATAATTGATACAACTTGGTAGATTTTGGGGAGCTAAAAGATAGCGTGAAAAATGGCTTGGATACGGACTGAGCATTTATGACAACTGTATCGGAGTCGCCACATCGTATTACTTGTGGTGCAGCATAAGCAGTGCAAGTTGCCGCCAGCAATACGAACAGCAATAAAAAACGACGCATAAGTAAAATACTCATTGTAGATTTAAGAGATGTATAAAAATTGTTCATTAAAGAAATGATTGAGCGCTTGATATTGAATTTGTAGCCGTTGGATCGCGGTTAAATAAGCACAGACAACCAAAGCAAAAATATTGGCGATTATGCTTTTGGCAGGTATAGCTGAGGATACGGAAAACGAGCTGTTACTGTGGTAATAGGATATGTGTTTCATACCTAAGTCCTTTTTACGTCCATTGTGAACCTAGCGACCATGCGCGAGGCATTATTTACTAATGTATTACCAACCGTTTTGTAAGTGGCTGGGATCATAACAAACTTTAAACACAAAACAAAAGAAATTTGTTTTTCTTTTCGCCTTATTATTGCGTTACAAAACTTCAACTCTAAAACTCCAACCTAAGTGCTTCACTGGAATATATTTTTATGAAGGGCACAAAAATATTTTTAGTTAAGCAGCCTGTAACAACTCGCCTTTCAATTTTATGCGCCATTAATTTGAGCTGCTGATAAATACATAACGGATGCAAATTGTCGTTTTCACTACCAAGCATATGCTGCCAATGCGTTACATCGTTTTTGTAGTTTGAATTCAAAAAATCAATGACAGATTTTATTTCGCTCTCATCCACCGCATTAGGGTTATCAAACAATCCAAACACTTCTGCCTCATAAAAGCATCGCTTTATAGTGGTATGCCCATCATTATTTTTATCTGTTTGCGCGTAACGCATTACAAACCACGCTTGCACCCGATTATTTGCATTAATTGCGTTTTGTAAATCAGGCATCACAATACCCGCATTACTCACTATGTGCGAAAAGACTGCAAGTCGTTCTTCTGAAAATGGTATACGCGGGAAATAGGTGTCGATTTTTTCTTCGTAGAGATTGGCAACATCACTGGATAGCGATGAGCCTTCAAATAGATTCCCTTTCGCCGGCTGAATATTTTCCAATAGCGCCATTAATTCATAACGGCTTTTTAGGTATACCGTTTTTACCAATTTGTTGAAAATCATTGTACCGCTCCCTTTTATTAGCAATTCCTACCCCTTCGCAATACCACGCTCATCTGGTGCGGTATTTGTGTACACCATTTCGTAGATATGCTCACCCCCGGTAACAGCCACCCAAGATATAGCATTACGGAAAAGCGTCAAGCATTCCTTGACACTTTTCTGTCTGTATCGCAACAACATTCGACCTTCATGAATTTGGGGGTAGACATGAGCATTCTTTCAAAAAGACTTAAAGAAGCAAGACTATTGATTGGTTTGTCGCAAGAGCGCTTGGGGTTTCTTATAGGCTTTGATGAAAGCTCTGCTAGGTCACGAATGAATCACTATGAAACAGGTAAACATGCTCCAGATTACTCAGTAATAGAGAGGCTTGCCGAAGCACTGAACGTACCTGAAGCTTACTTTTATGCAAAAGATGATGAACTCGCGCAAGTTGTAGTCAAGCTACACCGAACGCCAATAAAAGAAAGAAAAAAAATAATTGAACTTATATTACAAGATTGATTAAGGGTTGCTCACAATGTAGCGGCCACTTGAAACAGCGGCCAATATGCATTTTCTAATTCTGAAACTACTGTTGCTAATGGTGGCGCTTGCAATTGGCTGCGCATTAAAAATGCTTGCCAATGTTGTTGTTTTGCGTGGGCATACAGTTGCGTTAGGCCAACCGGCAGGTCTTTCGGTAAAGGTGTATTGCGGCGTGCAAAAGTCGCTGCGATTGCGCTTGGCAAAGTATTTTTATCGACAACCTCTGCGTGTGACAACACCCATAAGTCAAAATAATCTTTTAAGCGTGTATTAAATATTGCCAGCTTGACAATAGCTTCTAGCTTTTCTGCAATTACTGTTTCTAAGGGGTAGACCCGTAACAAAGGTGCTGGCAAATCCAATAGTGTTGGAAATGTTGTTGATAATGCCTGCGGTGTTATTGCATCACCAAAACCAATATCACATTGCACCGGAATCATCGCGTTCGCTAGCCGAGCGTGCAGGTTTATACGAATGCCTGGATACCCTGCCGTTTTGCGAATTGGCTCAGCTTTTAACGTAGCTACTAAAAACTCTATGCCGTCATCACAATCGGCAAGTGGTTGCTGCACTAACGCCGTAAAAATATAATGTAATCGCTCTGGCTCAGCCTCACCAAAACCCAAAAAATCGACTTCGCGCGTGGGGCGCTGCGGTAAATCAAACCACAAGCGAAACAAGAGTGCGCCCTTAAGCACAAATTGTTCAGCGTAAATCGACAGCGACAAGCGATATAGCAAACGCTCAAGCGCATAACGCACCAGCACCTGTTGAAAATCTTCGCCTTGCATTTTTGCGATATTTAATAATTTTTGGCGTATCGAAATAGCATTATTATTTGCGTTTTTATTCATGCTGTTAGCGCCTCCACGTAAGGCCGCATGATATTTTGCACGCGACATACACTAGCCATTTCATTCAATTCGGTCAGGTTAAATTTTTGTGCAGCCCAACCTTCACGTAGCGCTTCAATCGCTACATCTACACCAATACGATTGCGAAACTTAAAGCAATCCGCCACCGTTTTTGCGACCGAATACACACGCACATTGCCACCTTCACGCGGGTACAGTTCAATACCTGCAAGTAGTGCCTTACTGCTCATATGCACCGGCTGTATGGGCGGAAATGATGCTTGCTTGCGCCATGCATTACTCGCCACCGCTACCCACACAACGCTAGGCGATTGTGTTGTCAGCTGATGAAATGCCAAGGCGGATAGCAAGCACAATACCCCCGTAGGATAAAGACGCAGCGCCGCCAGCCAAGGGTCTTGTTGCGCATAGTGTTCAGCCTGCTGATACAACCCCCGTCCCACCCTTATTATCGCCCCCTCCACCTGTGACTTGGCGAGTAACCGAAATAAGCTGGCTTGACTGACACCTAAATCAACTATCAGCTCCGAACTATACTGGACTGGTTTTTGCGTAAACGCTTGCAACAGCCTATCGTAGTCGCTCATGATAAACTCCTATGCACTTATTGCCATGTACATAGAATACTATCAAAATCGATTATTGCAAACGTCTTGCACAGACCTCAAATACTTACCGCTCCCGTAAACTCTCCGAACCGTGACGCTTAAGTGGATCGAGGAAGTATTCAATCACGCGGCGTTGTGTAGTTTTAATTTCCACCGTGACCGCCATTCCAGGTGACAAGTTCAAGTGTCTGCCATCCACAAACAGCGTGTTTTTATCGAGCCGTACTCGTGTTGCA
>SXGR01067710.1_pt1 | contig 14315 bp, 18 predicted proteins | sample 3174711 | NCBI WGS metagenome assembly SXGR01 (sample SAMN11356860, study PRJNA531348) | freshwater metagenome | isolation source: freshwater sample F1-60 | place: China: Fuxian Lake, Yuxi | collected 2017-12-25
ATCGCCATAGTCGCCGCCATAGTTGCACGCCGCTTCCGTCTCCGATCCGTCGTCCCAAGCTCGGACTGTCACCGGCAGGGACTCAATGAGTCCGTCAGCCACAATCCCGCCACATGCGACTATCGCGTCAACAATAGCCTGTCGGATGTCGGCGTTGACGGAATCGTAGTCGCCGATCCATATCGCGGCGACGTCATCGGCAGTGATCGTGATTTCATAATCGTTCATGATCCATTCCCCTTCCGCCGATTGCAGGCTCGGCATATGCCTCCAGTCACACTGCGCCACATGGCGCGACGTCTCTACTATCTTGTCCAATCTGAACCTGTACAATGCGTGAACAATTCGCCGTAACTACAATCATGGCGAATAAACCGCCACAACTGCAACAGCCCTTAACCATCATCAATCAATAACTTACAACAATTTTCCACATTTTTGAATAACATTGATAGCGTATATACACTCTCGGACAGGGGGGAAACAGAGGGGAAACAGAGGGGAAACAGAGGGGAAACAGCCACCAAGCAACCAGAGTCCATCCCCAGCCAATAACCCAAGAGGATATTCGAGCGCACCAATGAGCGGAGAGCAACGACGCCACTCACCAAGAGAGAGGGAGCCACACAATACCAGCACTCACTCTCCGCCATGCCACATGGCACCATGATGGAGTGTAGGCCATATGCTACTGGGAGCTTATTACAGAGCTATTCATGGGCTGATAAAAAACACGAGAAAACGCCTTGACATCATGAAATAGTTCGTTAATATTGAGTGAGCAAAATCGACGTAAGTCCTTACGCTGTAACCTGTTAAGGTCAGTGGTTCGCGTCGCGTGTCGCTCCCAACTGGATCGCGTCATCCGTAAGTCCTGTGCGGTCAATAACTTAGGTGTTGTGGATTTTTACCAGTCACCCCACCCCTCGCGCGCGCCCCCGGTAACTAAGTACCCCCCTCGTCGGTATGTATCTCTGTTTGCCTGCGTCGAGGTGAGCGGTCGTCGCAGTGGGTGAAAGTCCTTTAGGTGCAGTGGTTTGGTATTGACTGAGTGTGAGGTGGTGGGTAGATTTTGGTTGATATTCGTACTTATTGTGTTGTTTTTTTGGGGTGTGGAGCATGAAGTTATCTGATGTTGAGGGTCGGATAGGTGATGCGGACCTATTTTTGGTTCAGGGTCGTCGACTTCACAGTCGGTTGATTCGGTTTTATACGCAATCGCAGTGGTCTCATGCGTGTATGGCGATGTGGGTGGAGACAGTTGGTGGTCGTTTTTTGACGGTGATGGAGGCGAAGGAGGGTAGTGGGGTTCAGCCGTATCCGTTGAAGCGGTTGTTGGGGTTGGGTTACAAGGTGGATTGGTTTCGGTTGACTGATCCTGGCATTGATCGGGGGGCGATGGTTCGTGCTGCGCTTGAGGAGTGGGGTGATCAGTATGCGTCGGTGTGGCAGTTGTTGCGGTCATTTTCGTTGATTGGGAAGCGGTTGGCTGATTTTATGGGATGGCCGACGAGGGTGAGTGGGAGCGGGTTTTTTTGTTCGTGGTTTTACGTGCATAAGTTGCTGACGTTTGGTAAGTATCGGCACGATCCTGACGAGGAGTTGGTTCCTGAGCAGATGAGTCCTGGGGATTTGGTTCGGTTGCCGTGTTTGCAGTATTCTGGGACGTTAGTGGGGTTGTGAGATGAGTATTTTGGGGATTGCGATATCTCGTGTTGTGCTGTTTCGGCTGGCGTTGGCTGTTGGGCTGACGGGTGCTGGAGTGGCGACGATGCCTGAGGGATGCGAGCGATCTGCGGCAATAAGCCCCTCCCCTGAGGGGGTGCCTTTGGTTCCTGTTGAGCCGGGGCGTCCTCTGCGGGGTTTATTGCGGCGGATTGTGATTCCCGTTGAAGACCGTGTTGAGAACTGGGGTCCGTCGTGCGGTTGGGCGGTTGCTTGTACGCTGCTGAACGATGCAGGGCATCGGGAGATGTCGAGGTGGGTACGGGAGAACCGGTTGGGTCGCGTGACGCTGGAGGATGTAGCGGCTGACCTGAATTCAAAGGGATACGGGACGCGGTTCGTTACTGAGATTGAGGATGTTGAGGATGCGATTGCCCGGGGGAAGCCTGTGGGGTATCGTTGTCCTCCGGCTCATGCGGTGACGCTGGTTTATCTGGATGAGCATGAGGCGCGATATATCGATCCCAACGGCCCGCAATCCTTAACGCGGATTGCGCGGTCTGAGTTTGAACACCAGTGGTATAAGGGAGGCCGAAACGGTCTCATTATCGATCAACGCAACAACCATAAAGGAGCGAGATGATGAAAACGAACCCGTATTTTCCGGCATTACAGTATGAGCGAAGATCGAGCATGCGCCTGAGTTGGAAGGTTGCCGTGCCGATCGCACTGCTGGCCTGCGCTGCGGTTATGGCGTATGTATTTGGGGATCAAACCGGAGGTGCGTCAGCCGCATTGCCTGTTCCGACGGAACGAGTGATCGTCGAGGCCTCGAGGCCGGCCAAAAACACAGGGGAAAAGCTGTGGCTGTCCTTGTGGGTGCATGCCGACTACCAGGATCGGGAAGATGAAAAGAAGCTGGTCGAGATGTTCGACAACGACGATCGGCTGCAGTGGATCAAGGCTGAGACGAATTTTGCACTGTACGATGATTCCCATCCGCGATACAAGCGGCAAGAGTTCCGGGATGCGTTTCCGGTTCTGCCGTGCGTGATCCTGCAAAAGCCTGACGGCGAAGTGCTGGAGAAATGGAGCGGCGACGACATACCGTGGAAGTACGGACTCATTCGCACGTTGCAGAATCACGTCGATGGGAAGGTCGTCGAGCGTAAGCGGGGTTTCCGGAGCCGGAATCGGGACTGCCCCGACGGTCAATGCTTGCCATTGCCGCCGCCAGATAAGGAAGAGGCGATCCGCGAGGATGAGCAAGTCGGGCCGCCGGAGGTCGAGCCGGAGCCGGACCTCCCTTTCCCAACAGCACTGGCGATCGGGAGCGGGCTGTTTGCTCTGGCTGCTGGTGTGCTGATTGGCGTGGCGAGATACAAGGGAAAATAGAGGTACATACCTGGCTTCTCGTGGCGACTCTGATTGTGTGTCTACTTTTGGCTTTATCACTCCCACTTAGGAAATGACCATGAGTTTTTTATTGCTGGCGATGGGAATTGAGGGATGGCAGTACACGGCGGTGGGTGCGATCATCGTTGCCTGCATGGCGTCGGGATATGCGTTGTTCCGTGTGAACAAGGATGCCGACGCCCGGAACGAGCGGTTCTTTGACGCCGCCGTGAATGCGAAAGAGGAAGGATTCGAACTCGTCGCCGATCTCTTCAAAGAGGCCGCCACGGGCGATATGATCGAGACTTACAAGGATGTGATCGACCTCGTCAAGATCTTTGAGAACCGGGATGCGCTTCGCGCCCAAATGTGGCTGATGGGTCAGCGGGTGCTGGCGAAAGACGTTGCGAATGCCGAGCGGCTGAAAGCGTTGACGTCGTACTTCGACCAGATCGGATTCACCCTTACGAAGAAACCGGCTTGAAAATGACCGAACTCGAACAGAAAATCGCGGCGACATTACTGGACCAGATCGAAAAAAGCTTGACGTCAGGGAGCGTCGATACCGACTTGTCGATCAAAAACTATCGTGAATTCCTGCTGGCGATTGCCACCCGCCAGCAGATCGACCTTATCAAGATGCAACGGGACGCCCAGAAGTTGGCTCTCGAAGTCCAGCAGCGGAAGGAACAGGATGCCGCCAAGGGAGTTGCGAAAACCAAAGACGCGGCTTGAAGCGTTGCGGCTGATGGATGGAACTCCCTACCACAAAGAGTTCCTCGAAATCGCAACTGCCGACGAAGCCAAGGGAATCGACCAAGAGACGGCGTACATCAACGCCGCCTCTTTCTTCGTTGAGGCGAACCCCGAATGGTCGTTCGCGCAATGGAACATCGTGGATTTCTTCGATGAGCGACTCATGGGTGGTGGTGTGCCACATGGCACGGCTGACGGAGTGGCGATCATCCCTGGTGCTGGGGAGATGGAAGTCGGGGAAATCGACGACGAGTTCATGGAGCCGCCTTCGAACGAACCGGTCAAGCCCCCGACGCTGATCTCGAAAGAGCAGTTCAATGACACGAAAGTTCCGATGGCTGATATCGTGGAGTGGGTTGCGCAGAGATTGGACTTGGAAGAGGTTGCTCCGGAAGATGCTCCAAACTCGGCGGCGTACTCGATGTGGCTTCAATACCGTTGGGACGTGGGGCGGAAAGACAAGTTTTATGCGATGTGGTCGAAGCATCTGACTGCGCGTAAGGATTCTGGCGACGCCCCGACGGTTGGGAGTACGGGCGGCGGTGGCGTGCATGCCACGATCCGGGATTTCCACGCGGCCCGGCAAGCGGCGCAGAGGGCTAAGACGTGAAATGTATCACGGATCACTATCGGAACGTCCCCAAGGGGCTGGAAGAGAACCTGAAATACCGGTCTGATATCGTCGCGTACTGCGATGAACACCCCGAAGCCCGCGAATCGGTGATCGAAGCCTGCCGCCAAGACCCCCTGTTTTTCTTCAACGTGTTCCTCTGGACTTACGACCCGCACATCGACGCTTACCCTGTCGTCCCCTTCATTACGTACGAGTTCCAGGATAAGAACATTCTGGATATTGTCGGCCTATTGGGGAACTCCGACCTGACGACCGAGAAAAGCCGAGACATGGGGGTGACGTGGTATCACCTCGGCGTCATATTTTGGAGTTGGATGTTCCACGACTGGGTATCATACTTGGTTGCCAGCCGATCGGAAGATTTGGTCGACAAGACCGACGACAAAAAGACGCTTTTCTGGAAGATCGATTTCATGCTCGAACACCTGCCGGACTGGATGCGGCCGGCGTTCGAGCGGCGGAAGCTGAACCTAACAAATAAGTCGAACAATAGCTCGATCGACGGCGAATCGACTAATACCGGTCTCGGCAAGGGCGACCGCCGAACGGCTGTGTTCCTCGATGAGTTCGCCGAAATGGAACACGGCGACAAGCTGCTAGAACAGATTCGCGACGTGACTCAATGCCGTCTGGTGTGCAGCACGCCCCTTGGCAAGAATCACATGTGGCGGCTGTCGATGAAGTCTGAGATCAGAAAACACCGCGTCCACTGGAGTTCCCATCCCGACAAGGGAGAAGGTGCGTATATCCTCGACGGTAAGACTCGTTCGCCGTGGTACGACAAGCAATGCCAGCGGGCATTGTCGCTGCGGGAAATCGCCCGGCATCTGGATATCAGTTATGACGAATCAGAAGAGCGCATGTTCTCGGAAGCTCTGGTCGAGGACTTGCTCATCAGTTACGCCAAGCCGCAGATCGCCAGCGGTTATCTGAAATACGACGACCGGTATCGCAAATACGAGTTCATCAACGATGTCAATGGCCCGCTGAAAATCTGGTTCAGCCCCAATGCGCTGTATGGCCCTCCCCGCGATGCGAGTTACGTCTGCTCGAATGACGTTTCTATGGGGAAGGGGGGAGCGTATTCGTCGAACTCGGCATCGGTGATCTACAACGAGCGGACTGGGGAAAAGATGGCTGAGTATGTGACGGCCAATGAGGAGCCGCACGCTTTCGCCGCCAGCGTCGTTGATCTCTGCCGCTGGTTTCGCAGTTACCAAGGGCCGGCGTTCATGGCATGGGAGAATAACGGCCCCGGTGGTACGTTCGGAAAGTATGTCATGTCGGTGGGTTACACGAATGTGTACTACCGCAAGAACGAGCATGTCGCTTGGGGGAAGCCGACGCTGGAACCGGGATTTCGGATGTCGGACACCACGAAACCGATGGTTCTCGGCTTCTACAATCGCGCTCTGCATGAGGGGATGTTCTTCAATCGCAGCGAGCAAGCCATCAAGGAACTCCGCGATTACGTCATCATCCCCGGCGGGAAGGTGGTGCATCAGGCTGAGAAGAATTGTGAGAACCCCAGTTCCGAGGGACCGAATCACGGCGACTTGGTGATTGCCGATGCGATTGCGTGTTACATTATGGACCAGCGCGGGCTGCACAAGCTGGCCCCGCCCCCGAGAGTTTCCGAGCCGGATATCACCGGCACCGCCTTAGAGCGGAGACTGATGCATCAGGAACAAATCCGGAGTGAATCACGATGGTAGCCGCGACCCAAGACAAAATCGATTACGCCCGGTTGAAACGAGCATTCAAGTCTTCCCGGAAAGCGATGGAATATCACCGCAAAATGCGGGTCGAGTACATCAAGGAGTTCGTCGGTCCGCATTACTCCAGCGGGAACTCCCGGAACAAGGCCAAACTGCTCAATATGATGCAGCTTGCCGTGTCGATCAAGACGCAACAACTGGCACCCCGTCGCCCGCGATGTCTGGCGACGACATGGCGGAAAGACCTGAAAGCAGTTGCGACCGATCTGGAGTTGGGGATCAACGAGACGGTCAAGAAGATCGAACTGGGAAAAAGCCTGTACGATGTCGTTCAGGAAGCGATGTTCGGCATGGGTATTATGAAGATTGGGCTGGACGTCAGCGGATCCGTGACCGACGAGGATGGTTCGCCGATCTACGCTGGGCAGGTGTATTGCGATCCTGTTGGGTTCGGCGACTTCGTGTTCGACCCCAAGTGCCGGAACCTCGCCCAGACGTCGCTGATTGGCTCTAGGACGTTCGTTCGCATGGAATACGTCCAAAACAACCAGTTGTTCGACGATCGCGTTAAAGCCAATGTGAGGCCGCTTGGCGAGAAGAACACGAGTTCGGACGGCAATACCAGCGAAGAGTTGTGGAATAACGAAGAGTTTGAAGCGTCGGACACATACGGGGACTGGGTGGAGTTATGGGATCTCTACCTGCCATACGAGCGTAAACTGGTGACGTTCGCCTCGACTTCGCAATCGTGTGAGTTGATGACCGAGCCGTTGCTGGAAGCGGACTGGAGCGGCCCGCCGCATGGTCCATATCGCGTGCTGGCTTTTACTGGTGTGCCAGGGAACCCATTGCCGGTGCCACCAGCCAGCATGTTTTACGATCTGGACCGTGAAATCAACGGGATCATGGATAAGATTCAGTCACGCGTGAAGAACGCCAAGAAATGCTACGGCATTGCCGGGCCCGACGATGCCAATGTCGGACGGTTCCAGAACTGCCGAGACGGGGAAGCGTTCCGGCTGGATGGTGCATTCGACATGCAGCCGGTCGAAGTCGGCGGACTCGATCAGCAAATGCTGGCTTACGCGCTGCAACTCAAGTCGCTGTTCAGTTATATGGCCGGAAACCTCGATATTCAGGGTGGCTTGGCCCCGCAGTCTGACACGTTGGGACAGGACCGGCTGATGTCCGCTTCTGCCTCCCGGCAGATCGACGACATGCAGGATCGCGTACTGGATTTCACCAGCGGTTGTATGCGGGATATTATGCATTACCTGTGGAGCGACCCGTTGCTGAATATCCCGATCACAAAGACGATGGGGGAGATGTCGATCACCAAGACGATCACCCCGGAGTCCCTGCAAGGGGAAGTCGACGAGTATGAAATCGAGATTGACCCGTACTCGGCCCCGAACACATCCCCTGCCAGCCGATTGCAGACGATGGGTACGATCTTCTCCAGCTTCATCACGCCGTTCATCGGTCAACTGGAGGCCCAAGGCGCATCGGTGGATATGGTGAATGCCTTGAAGGTTGTCGCCAAGCTGTCGGACTTCAAGGAACTCAACGACGTTGTGAAGTTTCAGGGACCGCCGATGCCGGGAGAACGGAACACCGCCTCGGCGCGCAGCGGGCAGACCCACAGCATCTACGAACGCCGTAACGTCTCGGCGAGCAAGCCGGATACCAGCGACCAAGACAAGATTCAAAATATGATGGCGGCTGATTCCAAGAACACCGCCTCGATTTAAGGGTAATGACGCCATGATGTACGAGTTGAAGCGGGTGAGCGACGGTAAGCTGGTCCGCATGGAGTTCGCCAAGCCGGCCGAGTTTTGGTCGACGATGGTGGATGAGGATGCAGAAAAGTCCGTGCATGTGATCCGCCGCCGCCGGTACGAATACCATGTCGCCGACTGGTTGCGGCCAGCCGCGTTTCGCCGGGACACGCCGGGAAACTGGCCGAACGAATCGTTTGCGTTGGGGTGTAAGATTGGGGACGAAGTGAGGCAGTCGCGGGAAGCGACGAAGATGGGTGTTCCCACGGAATTCAGGGATGGAATGGCGATCTTCCGGAGCCAGAAACACAAGAATGAGTACGCCAAGAAGTTCGGTTTCGTCGATTACAAGGGTTTCAATTAACCGGTAGTGTCACAATCATTCTCCGTAATTACGAGAACATACACAGCGGACAATCGGAGGCAGGTGATGTCGGGATTCATAGCAGAAAAAACGATACAAGCCGTTGCGCACCTCCCGAAAAGAGAGCCTGGGCATCGCTCAAACTACATGCGCATCCTCAAACTGCTTTATCTTGCAGAGAGGAAAAGCCTTGAACTGCGGGTATCTCCGCTCTGCGGAGATACGCTATGGAGCGAGGTCCTGTACCCGGAAAGACTCTCGACTTAATCAAGGGTATGGCCCCGGCATTAACCAAAGAATCTTTCCAGAATTCCCAAAATTGACTTGACGAATCCAGAAGTGTATCGAAATAATACAACCGATTGAGACGTGTAGCAAAATGCTACACAACGGTTGTTGCAAAACGATACACTTTTGGATGACAACATGCCCGGAATGGACGAAGCCCTCGATTACGACCCGCTTGACCCGCATGGTATTGGTGCCGAGGTCAAAGAGCCATTGGAAGCTGAACCGGTTGCTGAACCTGCGGCTGAGATGGGCGAGGACGAGTTCGGCAGGTCATCCCCGATCGATAACCAGACGGCCACAGCCCCGGATGCGAAGGCCCCCCACTCTGAGGGCATGGTCGATCTGGCCAAAAATTACGGGTTCAGCGACGAGCAGATTGCTCTCTTCCCGGACGACGCCAGTTTGCGGGTTGCCGTGCAGACGGTGCATTCCCACAAGCAGCAGATGGAAGAGGCGAACCGCCAGCAGTGGGCCGCGTACCAGCAGCAGCAACAGCAAAACCAGTATCAACAGCAGCAGCAACCGCAGCAGCGTCAGCTTCCACCGATGCCGGGTCAATACGTTCCGAAGTTACCGGAAGGTATCGACCCTGAATTGGCGGCTGAGTTCAACCGTGTTGCGGACTATAACCGGCAATTGCTGGCTTATGCCCACAACATGTACGCCCAGCAGTTTGCGCAATTATCACAGGGGTATCAGCAGCTTCAGCAGCAGAGCCAGTCGCACGCGCAAGAGCGATATCAGCAGGCTGAGGAAGCAATGGTCGGTAATTTTGATTCTGCCATCGCCGCGCTGGGAGGAGACTACGAGCATCTTCTCGGCAAGGGTGGTGTCAACGAACTCGCTCGTGATAGCTTGGAAGTACAGGAACGCCAACGAGTTTTGGATATGGCTGCGACGATCGGGCAAAAACACCCGACGCAAATGAGCAAGCCGGAACTCCAGAAGAACGTGAAAATGGCGGTCAATGCGCTGTACGCATCACAATCGAATCAATTGGCACAGAGAGCGATCAAGCAGTCGCTCAGGCAGAGGCAAAACGGCATTCTTACTCGTCCGATGACTGCGAACAACGGTAGTGTGGGGAACGCCGATCAGCGTGCCATCGCCGCCGCCGAGCAGCATTTGGAAGCGATGGGCTTGCTCAACTGACCGCCTGGGAACTGATTGTCGATCTCCGTCCCACAACATAAGGGACCGTCGAGATGACTACCAGCGTTTCACCCGCGAGTTTCGCGGACATGGTGACGTCCACGCTTTACGAACTCAACAAGGGGAAGTTCGTATTTGCAGGTGCAAGCCTCCAGAAGTACGTCGTGATGAAGCGACTGCTGAAGGAAAACAAGATCGTTCAAGAAGGGGGCCGCGGTATCGAGCAGACGTTGATGCTCACCCATCAGAACGTCGCCCGGCACTGTCTCCCGACCGACACCGATACGGCCAGCATTCCCAACGTGCTGACCACGATGCGAGTGCCCTGGGTACACGCCGAGACCAACTGGGTCATCTTGCGTCAGGAACTCCTGATGAACAAAGGCCCGGCCCGGATCGTCAATGAGATCAAGACTCGCCAGCTTGGCGCGCGGGTTTCGATGGCCAAGGAGCTCGAAGAGAAGTTCTGGTCAACGACCGTTCCTGATTCGGCGAATGTTACCGACCCTTGGGGCATCTTCTATTGGCTCCCGTCGAGCGCGACGGAAGGGTTCAATAGCGGATTGCCGACCGGTCACACGACAAAGGCGAACGTGAACCTCACAACGTACCCGAACTTCAAGGGTTACACCGGCACGTTCAACGCTTATACCGATTCAAGCCTGTTGGCCCTGTTGCGCCGGACGGCACGCAAGATCAACTTCGAGACTCCCGCCAGCGCGGAAGAGATGAAGAAGATCGGCCATGCCTACGTCGGTTACGCGAACGAGACCAACTTGAACAACCTCGAACGTCTCGCCGAGAAACGCAACGACAACATGGGTGCCGAGTTGATGCGGTACTTCGGGTCGGTGCTATTCAACAAGAACCGGATCGAGTACGTCCCTTATTTGGACGACAACTCGAACAACCCGATCTTCCTGTTGAATCACGACACGTTCTTCGTTTACGTCTTGGGTGGGGATTACTTCCACACCACGACTTACGATCCGCGTCCCCCTCAGCACAACATGGTCCAGACGTTCGAAGACCTGACGTACAACTACTGCTTCATCGATCTGCGACAAAACGCTCACTTGTACAAGGTCTAATCGATCGCGGTGAGTTGCGGCGAATCGCGGCAACCGGCGGTAACTTACTTCAAAGCAAGGAAATAAGACATGAACTATCCCATTGCTGAATATGCTCCGCTGACTGCGGATACGACTCGCGGGCCGACGGCTTCGCTGTGGGCGCGAATCAACTGGCAGTTGGCGGCACTCGATCCGAACCGCGGCTTCCATATGTTCCAAGAGTTGATGGACTTCCCGACGTTCGTCACTTCGGGGGCGCAACTTGGTTCGTGGGATCAAATCTTCGATTCCAATTGCACGATCGCACTGGACCCCACCACGATTGGCGGCGTTGTCAAGATGACGACGGATGCCACTGACAACCAGGAGGTTTATCTGGAGTGGGGGGCTGGTAAAGGCTCCTTTATGAAGGTGCAAGCCTCGACTGGTCCGTTCTGCTTCGAGACCCGCGTGAAGATCAGTTCCATCGCGAATGCGGCGATGGACATCATCATGGGACTTACGGAGGAGGGTGTTGCCGCTGCGGACTTTATCGCCGACGGTGGTGCCATGACGACCGTAAAAGACCTCATCGGCTGGAACATCAAAATCGACGACGGAGACAGCATCGACGCTGTTTACGCGAAGGCTTCTGGTTCCCTTGTTGCCGACACAGAGGGGGCTTATGTCCCGGTGGCTGACACCTGGATGAAGCTCGGCCTCTACTACGATGGCGTCAGTACGATGTACTGGTACGTCGATGGCGTCGAAGTCGCTTCGGCTCTCATCACTGCCACCCACTTCCCGGCCGCTGAAGAACTCGTTCCGTTCTACGGCTTTAAGAATGGTGGGGCCGCGGCCATGTCGATGTCGATCGACTGGTTCAAGGCTGCGATGCTGCTCAACACTTCCGCGTAAGGTTTGTGACCGATGACCGAATCCACGTTATCAGTTTCGTTGACCGAACTACGGGAGGAGGTGGTCTTGCATCTCACCGGGGGGAGAGACTACGGAAAGCAATCGACCGAGCAGAAACGCACGATCGATGCACTGATCCGCAACGGATACCGGATGTTTCTGAACCCGATGAAGGCGAACGGCGAACCGCACGAATGGTCGTTTCTGAAACCCCAGTACACACTGGAAACGGAAGCGGCTTATTCGACGGGAACCATAACAGTTGTGAATGGGGTTGTGACGCTCGCCAGCGGCACGTTCCCCAGTTGGGCGGCTGCTGGTGTGATCACGTTCGGCGGGCTGACTTACACCGTCAACACGCGAAACAGCGGCACGCAATTGACGCTCGACAACACGGAAATTGACGCATCGGCGGGGACGACATACATCCTCGACCAACGCGATTATACTTTGCCGGATGACTTCGGGGGGTTCGACGGAGAACTGGTTTACGATTCGTCGAACTCTCCCTACATCTCTGTCAAGCTGGTGGCTGCCGACCAGATCAACAAACTGCGGAATGCATACCCGATGCAAGCCGCCCCACCGCAATACGCAGCGGTTATCCCATCCAGCCCGACGACATTCGGGACGACGGGGACGAGACACGTTTTGATGTTCTACCCGGCACCTGATGCCGAATACCTGTTCCGGTCGAGATACACGGTTTTGCCGAACGAACTGACGGAAACCTATCCGTACCCGTATGGGGGCCAGTCGCACGCTCGAACGGTGCTGAATGCCTGCCTTGCGGCGGCTGAGATGTTTTCGGAAGGAAGTGAAGGGATTCACACGAAACAGTTCCGCGAAAGTATGCAGGTCTCGATCCAGGCGGATGCGGGACGATTCCGACCGGAGTATTTCGGCTACGCGGACGAACGAGCGAACTACGGGCAGGACCGGCAACTGCGATACCAAACCAACTTTCAACGCGCCGAGTATGTTCCATAATGCAGTACGAACCGAACGAAGACGCGAGAACACTGACCAAAACGCATCTACCTGCGGCTAATGCCCCTGCGGTGTGTACTGTCGCTGCCGAGGCATCCCAAATGTGGAGCCTGTGCAAGATTACCGGCCAGCTTTACGGGACGCTGGCGGCGAATGCTGTATTGACGATCGCGGTTAATGGCGCGGTGATTTGGACGATTACAAGAACGGCTGTTGGTGCGTTCGATTACGATTTCCCGTTCGGTATTCCGACGGGGTATAATCAGGCGTTGGTTGTAACGCTGGCGGCTGGCGGAGCTTCCTGCACTGGCGAACTCAATATCCAATACAAATAAAGGTTCACGACGATGGGCAATATGCACGAACTACAGCACGATCTCAACGCGGCTCCATTCAATAGCGAGGCGGCATGGGGGCTGTTCAACACGCCCGAGGGCTGGCTGATCGGTTACGGGACTACCGTACCGGCGGATGCGTCTGTTGGTTGGGCTCCGGGTGCGTTATTCTTTCAAGTCGACGGATCGACTGAGGCGACGTACTGGTACGTCAACGTCGGCACACGGGCGTCGTCGAACTTCGATGCGTTCGATCTGAACATCGCCGAGAACGCTCTGTTGAGCGGGATCACTGCAACTGCGGCTGAAATCAACCGGGCGACCGACTTGTCGGCGCGGGTTGTTGGCTTGGCGGTTACGACGGCCATTACGGAGGCTGCGCATGAAGGCAAGACAATCCTGATGACTGGGGCCGGCGGCGCAAGAACCTTCACGCTGCCTGCTGCGACGGGGGCAGGAGGCCGATACCGATTCGTTGTCGGGGAAGTCAACACAAGCAACTATCTCATTAAGGCCGCTGTTGGGACAGATTTGTTTGAGGGGATGATTATTGGTGCATCGACGACCGACTCCCAGACTGACGCGGCCAGAACATGGTTGTCGGGAGCGAACGACGACACGGTTACATTGAACGGCACGACGACCGGCGGTGCCGCAATTGGCGACTGGATTGAATTTGAGGACTTGTCCGCCGTGGGCTGGTTTGTGCGGGGAATGATTACTCAGAGCGGAACGGAAGCGACCCCGTTCTCCGATACGGTGGCGTAACGATAACCCACGTTCCAGGGAACTTCGCGTGGACCAAGAGCAGCCGGATTCGTCCGGCTGTATCTTTATGGAGAACGAGAAATGGCAAGTGAACAAGCAATCTTCGAGATCGATGACAAGATTCGCCCGGCATCGCACAATATCGCCAATAGCTTGACGCGGGCTGGTGGAATTCTGGCGTATGTTACGGCGAATAACACGCTGGCCGACATCCCCGACACTGACGACATTATACCGGGGACGGATACCGGAGGACGTAAAGGTGTGCGTGGCTCCGACGTGCATCTGATTGTTGGGCTGCTTACGAAGATCAAGGCTGTCGTGACACCGGAAGACATGGCCGCAGTGTTGCGGGTCGCCGTGAATGTGGGAGCGTAGTCCGTGGCATTGACCAAACGCTACTGCCGAGCCGATGCTGCTGGTGGTGGTGACGGAACAACGTCCGCCGCTTCCGGTGCGAATGGCGCATGGACTTGGGCGGAGATGCTGTCGAATGCGG
>SXGR01415801.1_pt1 | contig 14313 bp, 11 predicted proteins | sample 3174711 | NCBI WGS metagenome assembly SXGR01 (sample SAMN11356860, study PRJNA531348) | freshwater metagenome | isolation source: freshwater sample F1-60 | place: China: Fuxian Lake, Yuxi | collected 2017-12-25
CGCGCCCCCGTGGAGCCTTGGATCGCACTGGAGGTCGTCGCGGACACGGGCGCCCTCGACGCCGCGGACGACTGGATCGTCGCGCACGCCGGCGACCGTGACATCGTCATCACCGAGGACATCATCCTCGCATCCAGGTGTCTGAAGCAGGGGTGTAGCGCCATCAACCCGAGGGGAAAGGAATTCACTCCGGAATCGATCGGTGACGCGCTCGCGAGTCGCGAACTCATGGCGAACCTTCGAGAGCTGGGCGCCATCGCCGGAGGCCCGAGCGGGTTCACCAAGTCGGACCGATCCGCATTCCTCCAGCAACTGGACAAGGCCGTCCAGTCGGTGAAGCGACGGCCGTAGCCCAGCGTAGCGACGCTAGCGCTCGGCCGGCCACCCCGCGTCGAGCGGCTGGCTCGGATCGGCGGTGATCTGGACGTGGGCGCAATGATGATACGTGTACCCACCCGGGTTGTTGTACGCGTGGTCGGCCATCCACTGCACGACTTGAAGCGTGCACTGACGGCAGTTGATGTTCGGGAGCCGGATGTCGGCCTCGAACGTCTGCGGTGCACTCGGGCGCGTGTCGTGCACCCACAGGCCATCCGCGAGTACCGGGATCTGCGGCGGATCCTGGATGGTGGCGCTGACAGACCGGGGACCGCGCTCCGTGTCGATCGTCTGCGTCTCGGGATCGGGTGGCAGCTCCAACGGCGAGTTCACTGCCAGCGCGACCCGGTAGTGTCCGGGATGGTAGATCGTCTCCTCCACCGCGAGATGGAGCAGCGAGCCGCCGCGCGCCTGGTTGATCACGTAGCTCGGCGTGCCCCAGTTGGTGTTCGAGCCACCGCACGGCCCCGCCTTCTGCGGGTCGCCCCGCCGGTCCTCGATGATCCAGGAGATGGGCTCTATGAGCCTGAAGTGGGGCATGGGCACCGGTGTGTCGGCCTGATGCGCAGACGCGCTGAGGGCGGCGAAGCCGACACCACCGAGAAGTAGGGAAAGCCGAGAAGACGACTTCACGCGTGCCTCCTGTGCTGCAACCGTGGTCTCCAACGTCTATTCAGTATGCACCCGCAACGAGTTCTGGGCATCGGGTTGCCGCTGGCTAACGGCTTTGGCACTCTTGGGCAGACATCATGAGACACCGCAGCTTCTGGGTCCAAATAGCGGTCATGCTCGGCGCCAGTGCGTCCCCGGTCGTCGCGCAGCAAGTGGAGACCGTCGAACTCAGGGGCGACGTGGTGTCATCCGCCACGGGTGAGCCCATCGCCGGAGCTTGGATCGCGCTGGAAGGACGCGGCTTCGGCACCTACTCCCGGAGGGATGGGCGATTTCGGCTGCCCGAAGTTCCCAACGCGGAGCGACGCTACGAGGTCGTTGCCCTCGGATACGAGCCGTCCATCGTCGCATGGGACGCACAGGCCGGCGCGCTGGTGATCGAGCTCGCTCCCGACTCTTTGGTGATGCCCGGCCTGTCCTTCCTGCTCGGACATCTTGAGAACAGGCGCAACGGAGCCCGAGCCTTCGATCGCGAGGCGCTGGCGTTCTCGGCTGCGTTCGATCTCGGGGAGTTCCTGCTCGATCGTGGAGTGCGCCGCGTCCGCAAGTATTGCCTCGACGAACGCTGGGTGCCGGGGCTCGCCAGAGAACCCTCGAAGTCCTTCTATGTGTTGCAGATCCACGGCAGCACGGCCCGCGCCTATACGGAGGAGTTTCTTGCCCGTATGGCCATGGAAGACTCCACGACGGTTCGCCGCGTCGTCCTGCCCCTCACCCCACGCTGCTGACGGGGGTCCGGGCTGAGGGGGCCCGGCTCGATCCGCTATGAGACCAGCATATAGCCCAGCCCGAGAGCGCCCCCCAGCGCCATCGTTCCCATGATGCCCGCGTGGAGCCCGAAGAGGGCCAAGCACGCCGTCGCGGCGGTAGGAGCTGACCACGCCGACAAGCAGGAGATCGACCCCGAGCTCCTGGCCGCCAGCAAGCTGGTGGTCGACTCGCTCGATCAATGTTCATCGATCGGCGACCTGCACCACGCCTTGATCGCCGGAGTCATGGCTCGCGAGGACGTGCACGCCGAGCTGGGTCAGGTAGTGGCGGGCCTCACCCCCGGACGAGAGCGACCGGACGAGATCACCGTGTTCGACAGCACCGGAACCGCCATCCAAGACGTCGCGCTGGCGGGTTTCTTGTATGAGCGCGCCGAGGAGCAGGAGGTCGGGCTCGAGGTGCATTTGGCACCGAATCTTCCGACTCCCGGGTCGATGGCCGTGTGGGTCTGATCTGCCATGCCCAAGACGCGAGGAATGTTTCCGGCTCTGGCCGTCGTCGTCGTCCTGGCGGCGGCGGCGGGCGTGGCGGTATCCAGTCGCGAACCCTCGCTGCAACGCACTTGGGACGAGGACGTCCGTGTCTTGTCGGGGGTCGAGAACCTACCCGAAGGCACGATCCGCCTGACGAACGTGCGCGACTGGCGGTACACGCGAGAGTTCGTCGAGTCCAAGATGTACTTCCCCCAGGAATACGACCCGACCGAAATCAGGGCCCTCTGGCTGTACGAGCAGGAGCTCGGCTTCGGCGGTCGAATCGCGCACACGTTCCTCGTGTTCGAGTTTCCCGAGAGCTACGGCGAGGTGCGTTGGCTGGGGTTGTCGGTCGAGACGCGGCGTGAGGTCGGAGAGTCGTATTCCTTGATCGGCGGCGTGCTGAAGGCGTTCGAGGTCACGCACGTCTGGGCCACCGAGGAGGACCTCGTCACTCGGCGGGTCGAGCTCCTCGACTATCCGCTGACCCGCTACCGGGTGACGGTCCCCACCGAGTACCTCGCACGCATCTTTCGGCAGTTCGCCGACGAGACCGCAGCCCTCGCGACGACACCGCGATGGTACAACACCCTCACCACGAACTGCACCAGCTCGCTCGTTTCTTACGTGAACGAAGTGAGGGCAGACGCGATTCCATGGGACTTCAGCCTGGTGTTCACCGGCCGCGCCGACACGTATCTCGCGGAATTGGGGTACCTGGACGCCGCGTCGGCGGAGCCCATCAATAGAGTCCGACTCGAGGCAGGCCCGCTTCGATAGGGCGGTCGCAGCGCTGCCCGCCCGGGGTCCGTGTCTAGGGCAACGCCCCCTTGCGCGACCGGACCGCTAGCGGTCGCGTGCCGCCCCTCCGGTAGATTCGCGTACCCTGCGTCGAGTGCAGCAGCAAATGCGCGTCCTCGTGCCCGTGGGCGTTGAAGAGGTCGAGCATCATGGGCTCCTCCCCTGACCACGGATACGCGTAGACAACGTCGAAGTCCGATAGCGAACGACCCAGTTCGAGATAGCCGGAGGGGCCGTGGCCGATCGTGCCCGTCCGAGCATCGGCGTTTCGGGGCTTCCACTGCCATCCCATGGGGAGGAAGCTCCCCGCAGCGAATCGGGCATCGGAGCCGGCCCGCCTCGCGAGGTCGCGAGCCACTCCAACCAAAGTCGCGTCGAGCTCGATCCCGAAGGCCTCGAAGCCCATGAGGTCCGCGACGATCGTGATCACGCCGGTGGCCGAACCCCACTCCATGAAGCGCCGGCCGGGTGCGTACTGGGACTCGAGCACGGCTCGCACGTCATCGTAGTCGGCGGCCACGAAGGGGTGCCATTGCTGCTGGCGAACGTCGGCGTCAAAGCGATGCCAATACGCGCGCCCTTCCTCACATACCCAGTCCATGCGCGCGCGGAGCGCGGACTCCGCCTCCGCGCCGGTTCCTTCCGTCCCGCTCAGGGCCGCACGGCCCGAACCGTCCACGCCACTGCGCCCGCGGCCCCGCCGAATCGAGACGTGGCTTTCGGCACTACCTCGTAGCGGAGGATCGTGAGATCGCTGCCGAAGCGCTCGATGGAGCGCAGAATGCCCGCGGTCGCTGCGTCGCTTCCGGTCCGCTCGCGAATCTCGCCCGGGAGCGCCGGATCCACTGAACGGGTTCTGCTGACGGAAAATGGCTCGGCCATGATGCGAATCCCCCCTGGAGACACGCCTGAACACGCCCGGCGTGGTCGTACTCTTCGAGAAAGGTAGCGGGAGGGACCCGAGCCCCGCCTACCGCGACCCCCGAGCGGCCCGCAGCCTCTCTACATTTGCTTCGAGGAGCGCGCGCGCCGTGGTGCCCTGTCGCCCGGTCAGGTCCGCGAAGTGTGTGGAAAGCGTCTCCCCGGAGGGCGGCTCCTCGGACATGGCGGCGACTTCCTCGGGTGTCCCGTCCCGGATCTCGATGGGAACACCCGCGAGCTCGCTCGCGATACGCGCGACGTCGCGGCGGTAGACGAGTTCAGGGCCGGTGATCTCGTAGACGCGGTTCTCGTGTCCCGGAGTCGTGAGCACCGCGGCCGCCGCGGCGGCGCAATCTTCGCGCGTCACGTGCGCGGTTCCCCGCTCGTTGGGATTTACGATCACAGTCCCCGCAGCAAGCATGCGCTCGGCGTCAGCCACGATCGCGTCGGCGTACCACTGATTCCGGAGCGCGGTCCAGGCCACCCCGCTAGCGCGGAGATCGGCCTCGGTGACGCGATGGTCCACCGCGATCGGCGACGTGTTGCGTTCGGCATCGACGTACGACGTGTACACGATGTGCTCGACCCCGGCCGCCACGGCGGCGTCGATGGCCCCTTTCTGGAGCGCCGCGCGCTCGGTGGCCACGCGCGGATTAGAATTGCCGCGGGTGTTCAAACTGACGATGAGCAGCTTCGTGCCACCCTCGTACGCGGACGCCAGCGACTCGGGCTGCGTGAAGTCACCGAAGCGTGTGCTCGCACCCATCGCAGCGTAGTCGGCCAGATCCTCGGGCGTCCGACTGACGAGGATCAGGTCGCTTGGAGCCACACCGCGGGCGAGCAACTCCTCGACCACGAGGCCACCGACCTGACCCGACGCCCCCGAGACGATGATCTTCGGAGCCGGCTCTTCCGCCGGCGCACACGCACCGAGGGCTGCGGCGAGGAGCCAAGCTGTGGCACGACGTCTCATCTTCGTTCCTCTACACGGTTCATCGTTCGCGGCCCGTACACCGGCAGCGGCTGCCCCGCCTCGAGGGCACCCAAGTCGGGCGCCCCACCGGTGAAGTCGTCGTTCACGTTCGCCAGCACCTGACCGCGGTCGATCGCGGCGGAGCCGGGCCGCAGACCGAAGTCGAGGTCCTCGAACAGGTACAGCCGCTGCACCCTGCTCGGGTCGCGATCGAGTTGCGGCACATTCACGAAGACATCGTAGTCGACGAGAACGCTGTTTCGGTCCTGCCCCGTCGCGCCCTGATACTCGGCGAGCGTACCGTATCCGCGTCGTTCGATTCCGGGCGCAGCGGTCCCGCCCTGCTGTGGGACGGTCCCCGCGCGGATGCTCGGCGACGAGGGCGAGTTCCACTGAAAGGCCGGTCTCTGACCGGGGTTCGGCCGGAAGCCGTTGTAGTCCGAGGAGCTGTAGTTGGTGCTCGTGTTGACCGTGAACACCGCGGGCGCGGTGTTCTGACCGAGCATGAGGTTGTTTCGCCAGTGCGAGTTGGACGTCGAGCCCGGGGTCGTCTCGCTCGTCACCGTGTTGTGATAGAAGATCACGCCCGGCGAGTTCGCCGACGCACGCGTGGAGCCGCCCGGCGCGTGGTAGACGATGTTGCGGATGAAGTAGATGGGGCCGCCGACCGACGGCTGCGTGGACATGGGATGGGACGCCGAGTTGATCAGCACGTTCCGCATCACGCGGATGTTGTGCATGCTCCCGTCCATCTCGATCGAGTTGTCGTGCGCGTTGGTGATGTAGTTGTTGTAGATGTCAATCGAGACGGGTCGCCGGTCCCAGTACTCACGCGGCGGATACGACGGACCCTCGTGGGCATGCGAGCCATCGGGCATCCCGTAGAAGTCGGTGTCGATGCCGTCGTGGAAGTCCGCCACATAGTTGTAGGCGATGACGTGCCCCGGGCCGTAGACGCGAATCGCATTGTACGAAGCCATGACTGGCGGAAAGACCTGCCCGTCCACACCGGCGAACTGCTCCCAGAACGCGCCGTTCCAGCCCGTCAGGTGGTCGGGGTCGTTCCGCCCCAAGAACACGTTGTCGGCGATGTAGAAGTCGCTCGAGCCCGAGTAGTTGGTGAAAACCCCCATCCCCACCTGCTCGAAACGGCAGTTCTTCACCGTCAGCCCCTTCGACCCCACAATGAGCTGCGTGCCCGCCCAGATCGCGATGTCGGTGTTCCTGAAGGTGATGCCCTCGAAGTAGTTGTAGTCGGCGGCCTTCACATTGAAGAGGTTGAAGTTGCCGCGGCCGTCGACAATCACCTCGCCGTCGCCCGCGGCCTTGATGACGATGGGCCGCTCCGGCGTGCCGTCCGCGAGCAGGTAGTAGGTGCCCTCGAACGTCGTGGTCGCGTTGACGGTCGTCTGGTTCGCATACAGCTCGTACCGGTACGCGTATGTGCCGGCATGCATGAGAATGACGTCGCCCGGCTTCACGCGTGGACGCCCACCGGGCGCGGTGTCACCCGCGCCGCAGCGGTAGTTGTATGCGCACATGAGTCCCGTGAACGAAGGCTCCTCGCGGGGCCCTTCGTAGCCGACGGGGTACACGTGGTAGACGTTGCCGCCCTCGACTGGCATCGGCTCGGGCCGCGTGCTGACCGTCACGGTGCGCGTCGCGGCACCCGATCGCTCGACGCCATCCGGGTCCGACAGCTCCAGGCGCACCTCGTACGCCGTTCCGGGCTCGAGGTCGAGGATGCTGCCGGCGAACATGTTGGGAAGTTCGAGGTCGAACACATCCGCCTGCTCCACCCGTTCGTGATGCAGACGCAGGAGCGGCATGCCCATCCGCCACTGCGACTCGCCCGCCTGCCGGTACGTGACGGCAACGGAAGCGTTTCGGTTCGCGTCCCCCTCGATCAGCCACTCGAAGCCCAAGTTGATGAGCGTGGGTGGATCGATGACGAGTTCGCCGGGCCTCACGGTCAGTGCTTCGGACGGCCGGGGCTGCTGGGCCTGGAGCGCTCCTACGACCGCGAGCATCAGTGCGCCATGAATCGTGGCAACGGGCGCTGACCTCATTCGCATCATGAGCGGACGGCGCATCCTTCGGGCCAGAGCAGCGGTGCCTCGTCCCATGCGTCGAGCATCGCTGCGACCGACGCATGGCCGAGGTGTGCGAGTAGCGCAGTCATGATCGTCCTGTAATCCGTCTGGTCCGCAGTGGGCGAGTCGGCTTGCAGGTGGCTCTCCAGGAACCCCAGCGTCGAGTTGCGCAGCGCATCGAGATCGTCTGCGCGCCACCGTGTGAGTATCACGTCCGCGCTCGAGCCCGACACCTCCTGGCCCGCGGCGGTGCGCTGAGGCCGGCCGTCGTTCACTCCCAGGATCCGCCCAAGGTAGTCGCACTGGACGCTCCCGCTCGTGGCGAAGCTCTGCAGCACGGACTCCTGCGCCGCTTGCTCGATGGCGGACCTCTGCTCGGGATCCAAAGCCTCCCAGACCTGCGTGCGGTTGATGATCATCCAGCCCAGATAGAACGGCTGGTGCCACCCCGGGTAGTGCGCGAACCTGAGCCCGACCTCACCCGCGTTGCGCCCATCGCTCCCCGATGGTGCGAGGGGGTTCACGAAGAGCCCGCCCCTGCTCGCATCGATATCGTCGAGAACCGTGGCGAACTCGAGGCCGGTGATGTCGCCGAGCTGCACAGCCCGGAGCAGCTCGGAACCGCCCGGTACGGCCTGCACGAACCCCAACTGCTGCCGTGAACCGATCTCGTCACAGGCGCGGTCGACGATGGTCTCGGCAGGCGGGAGGTACCTGAGCGTCCATGACTCGGTGCACAGGCCTTCCAGCCCGATGCCGTCGGCGTCCTCGAAGCACTGGAGGTCTCCATCGGGGCAAGCGGGATCGCCCACCGGCCGCTTGAAGTAACCCGACATCTGCGGAGGACTACCGACGACGGGGAACGCGACCAGGTCGAGCCCCCGCTCCGCGTAGATCCGATTGACCAGATCCACTCCGCCGCCGTCGTAGAGAAAGGAGACCATCTGCTGGAACGACGGGCCGAACGGTACGGAGTTGAAGACGAAGCCCCACGTGCCATTGAGCGTCCCACCCGCGACGTACACCGCTTGGACCACATTGCTGGCCACGTCGGCGAGCGGCGCCGTTCCCACCGCGCCGACGAATGCCACGCCACGCCCCTCCTCCAGCGCCCCCGTCTGGATCTGAACCGCCTGTGCGAAGTGGCTCAGGGCCCCGTACTCGTCCGAGCCAGGATCGGGAGAGCCAGCGGAGCGCGCGAGGGAGGGCGCAACACTGAACTCTCGAAACGAGATCGTGTCGGAGGCGGCCACGGCCACGTCGCCCGGGACCTCCCCGCCGCCGCACGCGAGAACCGCGAGCGCCACCGGCGCCAAGACCCCCGTGCCCCAACGGGCACGGCGCGTGCACGCCAGGCGGCTACTTTCATCGATCATGGGCACCTCCATCGAGTAGGGGGGCCTAGCCCCGCCGTGCAGCCAGAAAAGCAGGTGGGCGCCAATATACGTCGCCCCAGCAGAGCCAGCGCTTTCCCCAACCTGCGCGTCCCCTTCTATTGCCACACCTTGCCCAACCCACGTGCCCCCGGACACCACAATGGTCCCCTCCGTGCCCGCTGACCGTTGCAGCTGCCTCCAACGCGCGCTGACGAACCAAAGGCGACCGATGCGGTCGTCCAACCTCGACGCGCGTAGCGCCATCGGGCGCGTTCTTTCCGTGGTCCTGCTGGCCGGTGCGGCGCTTCCCACGTGCGTCCGTGCTCAGGAAGGACGCGAGGGGTACCAGGTTTCCGCCGTCCGCGTAAGCGAACGTCCTACGCTCGACGGCGTGCTCGACGACGCGGTGTGGCGGGGCGCGTCCCTGATCGACGGATTCATTCAGCAAGAACCCACCGAAGGCGCACCCGCTACCGAGCGCACCGAGGTCCGGGTCCTGTATACCACCACCAGCCTCTTTCTGGCGGTGCATGCGTTCGACTCCCAGCCGGACCAGGTCATCGCCACCGAGATGCGCCGTGACAGCGACCGCATCTTCGATGAAGACAACTTCGAGGTAATCCTCGACACGTTCATGGACTCCAAGTCCGCGTACATGTTCGTGGTCACCCCACTTGGCGCCCAACTCGATCAGCAGATCTTCGACGAAGGTGGTCGCGATCGGCGCGGAAGCGGTGGCGCGCTCGCGGTCAACCGGGATTGGGACGGCGTGTGGTCCGTAGCGGCGCAGCGCACGAACGACGGGTGGGTCGCGGAAATCGAGATCCCCATGGTGACCCTGCGGTTCCCGGCCGCCGACCCGCAGTCCTGGGGCATGAACTTCATGCGTGACATCCGCCGCAAGAACGAGCAGGTGTTCTGGGCGCCCATCCCGCGTGAGTTCGGCCTGACGCGTGTCAGCTTGGCGGGAAGCCTGCGGGACTTGGAGTCGCTCGACCGCGGTATGGACCTGCGCATCAAGCCCTACGCCATTGGAGGCGGCCGCTACAAGCTGCAGTCCGGCACGGGCGATAGTTCGACCAACGGGGAGATCGGACTCGACCTCAAGTACGGAGTCAGTGCGAGCCTCAACCTCGACGTCACGGTGAACACGGACTTCGCGCAGGCCGAAGTCGACAACGAGCAGGTCAACCTGACTCGCTTCGCCCTCTTCTTTCCGGAAAAGCGCGAGTTCTTCCTCGAGAACGCGAACCAGTTCGCGGTGGGGACTCCGAACAGTCTGGGCCGGATCGCGGACCTCTTCTTCAGTCGGCGCATCGGCCTCACCGACACGGGCGCACGGGTGCCCATACTCGGGGGCGCGAGGCTCACCGGAAAGGTCGGCGGCAACAACATCGCGCTCATGGACATCCAGACCGACGATGCTTTTGGTCAGCCGGGCGAGAACTTTCTCGTGGCGCGCTACAGTCGAGACATCGGCGGCGTCTCGGAGATCGGGGCCCTGCTCATCAACAAGCAGGCGACGAGCGGCGGCGGCCACTACAACCGCACGTTCGCAGCCAACATGAACCTCGTGCCGACCCGGCAGCTCACCATCGACGGATTCATCGCGGGAACCGATACCAGGGGCGTGGGGGGCGGCGAGCTCGGCGGTCACCTGCGCGCGGGATGGCTGGACCAGTCTTGGAGGATCTACAGCGAGTACGAAGACTTCGGGGACAGCTTCAACCCCGAAGTGGGCTTCGTGCCGCGCGTCGGTATTCGGCGCTCGAAGATCCACTTCGAGCACAATCCCCGGCCCGGGCGTTGGGGCATCCGCATGATGGAGCCCATGACGTACCTCGAGTACTTCACGGACCGCACGGGCCGCATGGTGACCCGCAACTGGCACTTCATGGTGGGCACGCGCTTCGAGAACGGCGCCTACTTGGTCGTGCGCCACAACGTGCACTTCGATCGCATCGACGATCCGTTCCGCATCGGCGGCGTGACCGTCGACCCGGGTGATTACGATTTCTACGACTCGAGCGTGCAGTTCGACAGCAACCCCTCCCGCCGACTCTTTTACGGACTCAGTGTCCAGCCGGCCACGTTCTACGGGGGAGACCGGACGGACTATTCGGCCAACATCGGGCTGCGGGTGACGAGCCAGCTCGCCACTTCCGCCAGGTTCTCACGGAACGACGTGGCGCTACCGAACGGCGCCTTCGTCGCCGACATCGGGTCCTTCCAGATCGACTACGCCTTCTCGCCGGAGTTGTCGCTGCGGAGCCTCACGCAGTACAACTCGCTGACGAAGCAGTTCGGAACGAGCGCCCGGCTGCGCTACATCTTCCGTCCGGGAAGCGACATCTACGTTGTCTACGACGACGTGCGCCGTGAAGCGATCGCACCGTCCACATTCACCTTCGTCGATCGGCAGCTCATCCTGAAGATGACCTACCTCTTCTCGTTCTGATCATCCAGGGAGTGCGCGCCTCACCCGGCCCGCCGTCCTCTGCCATAGGAAGTCGATCGCGAGAGCGGCGACGAGCGTTGCGCCCACGAGGGGAAAGACCACGCCCGCGATCGCCACGATGGCGAGCACGGCGAACCTCACGCCCTTTTCGGCCGGCGCTGGCGGAGGCGCCAGGGTGCCCTCCGGACGCCGCTTCCACCACATGACGGGGGCGGTGGTGGCGAGTAGGAGAATGGCGATACAGCCCCCCAGCATCACCAGCCGATTGATGGCACCGTACTGGCGGCCTTCGTGCGCGGCGACGCCCCATTCGATGGCCTTGGCGACCGGTCCGTAGTCCGCGTACGCCACGTCGGCCAGCACGGCCCCCGTGTACTGGTCGATGTAGACGGTACGCGTCGCCTCCGCCTGCTTCGCCGTGTACACGGCAGCATACGCGCCGTTGGGGCCTTCGGGAGGCTGGACGGCGTACGGCCGGGGGAGTCCGTTTCGGTCGAACTCGGCCACGGCCCGGTCCAGCCCGATGGCCTGCCCACCCGCGGCCGGCATGGTCGACCCAGGTGGCATGAAGTGCTCCATCGCCCACGGCGTGGTGCCGTCCACCTCGGGCGCTCCATGGGAATGGCCCCCTTCTCCCGTGATCATCGCCGGCAGGAGAAACCCGGGTGTGACCGCCGCCGGCGCGGCTGGCTGGCCGAGGTTCCGCATGGCGGCCCACCCCTGGACCCTGGCGCCCCAGAACATCGACCACGGCATGCCGGTCAGGACGAGAAAAACGATGACCGCCCCCGAAAACGCGCCCGTGACCGCATGCAGGTCGCGCCAAAACGTGCGCCGCTTCGTGGGTAGGCGCACATTCACCACGCCGCCGGAAGCTCCGCGCGGCCACCAGAGGAAGACACCTGTGGCGACAAGGACGAGCACCCAACCCGCCACCGCCTCCACGATCGAGCTGGCCCAGAATCCGAGGAGCTGAAGGCTGTGGACCTTGCGGACGGTATACATCACGCCGCCATAGGGGATCGACCCGAGCACGCGGCCATCGTATGGGTCCGCGTACACCGTCTTCGCTTCTCCCCCGGCCCCGACGAGGAGCTTCACCGCCCGATCCGGGCGGTCCGGCAGGTCAAGTTGATGCACCGTCCCCTGCGTCGCCTGCTCGACGCTCGCCAGGATCGCGCTCGGCGGCGCCGGCGAAGTGGCGCGTGACTCCACTTCGATCAAGTCCCTGTAGAGGACCGCGTCGATCTCGGGAGCGAACAGGTACACCGCCCCCGTCAGGGCCAGCATGACCAGGACCGGAAGCACGAGCAGGCCGGCATAGAAATGCCAGCGCCACACAGCCCGGTAGACGGATGAAGTGGGAGCGTCGCTCATGTTGATCTCCAGTTCGGCGTGGACCGGGCGGCGGTCAGCCGCCCGGTCCGTCGTTCAGCCGTTCGGCGTCAGAAGGAGAACCGCATGCCGACGTACGCAGCGCGCGGTGAGCCCGGATACAACGCACGCTCGCCCGACCCGGCGACGTTGTGCACACGCAGGGTGGCGACATAGTCCGCGTCGAACAGGTTGCGCACTTCGCCGAAGACCTCCCAACGCGCCGCGGCCCAGCCGGCGCGGAGCCCCATCAGCTGATGCCCCTCGACCGCGTATGTGTTCGTGAAGTCCGCGAACCGTTCCCCGACGAGGTCGAAGGTCGGCCCGAAGTACGAACCCCCGGCGTGGCGATAGATCAACTCGCCGCGCGCGGCAAACGTGGGCGCGGCGGGAAGCCTGTTGTCCGCGTACATGGGATCTTCGGCGAACCGGAAGCGGTTCAGCGTGACGCTCAACATGGGATCGAGGCGGTGCCGCTCGGCCATCAGGATGCTGAGACTCCCGAGCGCCTCGATACCGGCATGAATCGTCTCGTCGACGTTGGTCGTCAGACTGTTCCCCGGAGCGCCCGGGTCGTCGATCGACAGGATCTCGTCGTGGATGATTGCATAGTACGCCGCGACGTCCCAGTTCCAGCTCGTGCCGCCTGACCCGCTCGTGGTGGACCGGAACCCGACTTCACCCACCGTGCCCGACATCGGCTCGAGCGCGGCGTTGCCACCCCGCGCGTCGTCCTCCATCTCGAACGTCGTCGGCGCCTCGAACAAGCGGCTGACGTTCCCGTACGCCTCGACGCTGGGCGCCAACCCAGCGATGAAGCCCGCACGCGGGTTGAACGAGTTGTAGTCCCGCTTCGGGTTACTCGAGGAGCCGCTGCCGGCGTCAGTGGTGCGCACATCGCGCGCCGTGCTCACGAACTGGGCGCCGGCGACCAGTGTCAGCCGGTCGGCCGCCCGCCAGCGGTCCATCAGATATGCTTCGACGCCCTGGGACCTGTTGTCGACGTACTCGCTCAGCCCGTTTCGGCGGCCGGCGTCATTGCGATAGTTGCCACCCTCGACCGTCGCCTTGCCGAAGTTGATGCCGAGCGTCACGTCGTGTGCGCCGATCACTTGGTTGTAGCGGGCCATTGCGCCCAGGTCACGGTGATCCGTGTCGACGATGAGGCTGAATACCTCGACGGGTGGATTCGGTCCCGATCCGTCGAAGTCGACCAGAACCTTGTCGACGATCGGGTGGAATAGCGCTTGTCCTTCGTACGAAAGGCCGGCCATCAAGGAACGATTGGGCGACGGGGTCCACGTCATGCGGGCCGCGCCGCGTACGGTGGTGAGGTCCTTCCCGTAGTTGCCACCGAGTGCCACGCTGCTCGCCTGGTCGGGATTCGAGTCGACTTCGGAGCGCGTCAGCGCATCCGGCAACTCCAGCGTGCTGTTCATGTACGTCCCGAATACGCGAACCTCGAGCTCCTCCGACGCCAGCCAGCCGCCGTTGGCGTACACGCCCCACCGCTCCAAGCTGCTGTGGTCCCGATAGCCGTCCCAACTGCGGCCTTCGACCGTTACCAGACCATCGACGTCACCACTCACGGCCCCCAGGCTGACGCGGCCGTTGAACGGACCGTAGCCACCGCTATTGAAGACTCCAGAGACTCCGGGAGTATTGCGCGCCGTGGGTGAGATGAAGTCCATGGCACCGCCGAGCGTGCTGGCGCCATACGTCAGCGCATTGGCTCCACGAGCCACGACGGCGTAACTGGCGCTGAGGGGATCGATGACGCGGTTGTGATTGTTGCCGTCAGCCGCCGTGACCGGCAAGCCATCCTGAAGCAGCTTGATGCCGTTCTTGTCGTAGTCCGTTGCATCCAGATTCGAGCCGCGGCTCGAGAAGAAGAGCTCGTCCGCGCCCGCGCTGCTCTCCGCCCATACCCCTGGTACGTAGCGCAACATATCAGCGAGTCCGTTGATGGGGCGACGCGTCAGATCCTCCACATCCAGGATCGTGACTCCGCCCGGCGTCAACG
>SXGR01107546.1_pt1 | contig 14312 bp, 13 predicted proteins | sample 3174711 | NCBI WGS metagenome assembly SXGR01 (sample SAMN11356860, study PRJNA531348) | freshwater metagenome | isolation source: freshwater sample F1-60 | place: China: Fuxian Lake, Yuxi | collected 2017-12-25
ATCAGCACGCCGATGCCGCGGTCCCTGAGGAAGCGGATGATGCGCTGGATGTCGAGCACAGCGATCGGGTCGACACCCGCAAACGGCTCGTCAAGGAGGATGAAAGCGGGGCGGGTGCCCAGCGCACGCGCGATCTCGAGGCGCCGCCGCTCTCCGCCGGAAAGCGAGAGCGCAGCGTGGCTGCGCAGGTGCAGGATGCTCAAGTCCTTGAGCAGTTCGGTCAGACGGGCTTCGAGCTCGTCGCCGGCAAGACCCTGCAGTTCGAGCACCGCCTGCACGTTCTCCTCGACAGTGAGGCGACGGAATACCGAGTTCTCCTGCGGCAGGTACGAGATCCCGAGACGCGCCCGGCGATGGATGGGCAGGTGCGTGAGTTCCCGTCCGTCCATCTGGATGCGGCCGCTGTCGACAGGGATCAGCCCGACGATCATGTAGAAGCAGGTCGTCGTGCCGGCGCCGTTCGGTCCGAGAAGACCGATAACCTCGCCGCTGGAGACCTCGAGCGCGACGTCCTGGACCACGGTCCGCGACTTGTAGCGCTTGCGCAGGCTCTCTGCGCGCAGGACACTCATTTTTTCGGGGTCGCGGTTCCCGCGGCCGGTACCGGGGCCGCTTGCGGGGCATCTTCAGGCCTGTTCTTCGGCTGGATCACCGCACGCACGCGGCCGTCCGACCCGGCGACCGGACCGCTCTTGCCGCTCATTACGGAAAAGAACTCTGAGCGCTGGTCGACGAAAATGTATTCGCCCTTCACCTCGTCGCCGTCGCGCTTCACGTATGCCTTGTCGTAGAGCTCGACTTTCTCGTTTCTGTCGTCGATCTCAATCCTCAGCGCCTCGCCGTCCAACCAGACGCCTTCCTTGTCGCCCTTTGGCTCCTGCTTCTGGCGGAAGCGCGCCGGCGCTCCTGTTGCAGTCGCTAGCTGGAACCCTTCCGGGTCCTGTCTGACGACGATGCGGTCGGCGCGTACGACAATCGTGCCCTTGGTGAGCACCACATTGCCTTCGAAAATGCTGACGCGGCGCGTGTCGTCTGCGCTCATGCGATTTGCCTCGATGTGCGTGGGCTTGTCCTTGTCAGCCTTCTCCGCCGCCGCAGGCTGCGCGAAAGCCAGTGCCGCGGCGAACAGGATGGCGGGACAGTTCTTGAGCATCATGGATCCTTCTTCTTGGGATCGAAACGGCCGCGTACGCGTTCGCGCAGCAAGAGCTGCCCGGTATCGTTGTCGTACTCCATGCCGCGGCCGGTGAGTTCCTTGTCCTCCTGGTAGATAAGGACCTCGCGGTCGGTTCGCGCGAGTGACCTTGCGCGAACGACGTGGAGGAACGAGGTCTTCATGCGCTGTTCCGGGTTCGCCTCGTGCGGCGCACGCACCATGAGCACGTTGTCGCGCAAGAAGACGTCGGCCCCGTCCTGCGAAAGGGCGCCGCGTTCCGCGGTGAGCGTCATGCCGGGCTTTCCGGGCCTGGTCTGGACCATGCGGGGCGATTCAAGTTCGGTCGAGTCGTCGTCCGGAAAGTGCGTCATCTTCGCCGCCGCCAGCGTCGAATCCACCTGGCCTTCGCGGTTGTAGTTCGTGATGGTGAAGTTGGTCACGATGAAGTCCGGGTCGTGCCGCCGCAGTGACGGGTGGACGACTTCCTCGCGCACGGTGCGGTCCAGCCAGAAGGTGAGCAGGGCCAGCGCCAGCATCAGCGCGAGGGGAAACGCCCGGTTGGCCGCTCCTCTCATGGTTTCAGGTAAGGGGCAAAGGCCCCGGCGAGCTTGCCCTGCGCGCGCATGACGAATTCGCAGACTTCGCGCACCGCACCATTGCCGCCGGGGGCGCGCGCGACGAAGTGCGAATACTTCCGCACAAGCGAATGCGCGCCAGCCGGAGCACAGGCAAAACCGCAGCGCCGCATCGCGGGCAGGTCGACGATGTCGTCGCCCATGTAACCCACCGCAGCCGCGTCCAGGCCGGCGCGGCCAAGCAGGTCCTGCAGGCCTGCGCGCTTGTCTTCGATGCCGGTGAGGACGTGGCGGATGCCGAGGTCTGCGGCGCGGCGATCCAGCGCGCGGGAACTGCGGCCGGAGAGGATCGCGGCTTCGACACCGGAGGCCGCAAGGAGCTTCAAGCCGTGGCCGTCCAGTGTGTTGAATGCCTTGACCTGCTCGCCGTCCGGCCCGTACCAGAGTCGCCCGTCGGTCATCACCCCGTCGACATCGAAGATCATCAGGCGAATGCGCCTCGCGCGGGTTGCGGCATTGCGCTTCATTCGCTTCAGAGCACCTTGGCGCGGAAAAGGTCGTGCATGTTCAGCGCACCTACCAGTGTGCCGGCGGCATCGACAACGAGCAGCTGGTTCACCTTGTGGCGCTCCATCACTTCGACCGCTTCCACGGCGAGCGCCTCCGGACGGATCACGCGCGGGCTGGCGCTCATCACCTCGGCGACGCGTGAAGTGCCGAAGTCGGTGATCCTGTCGAGCGCCCGACGCAGGTCGCCGTCGGTGAAGATGCCTTGCACGCGCCTGGCGCCGTCGACGATGGCGGTCATGCCCATGCGGCAGCGGGACATTTCGAGCACCGCTTCCTTGAGCGTCGCGGTATCAGGAACCGAGGCCACGTCGTTGCCGCTGCGCATCACGTCAGACACGTGCGTCAGCAGGCGGCGTCCCAGCGAGCCTCCGGGATGGGATCGCGCGAAGTCGTCGGCTGAGAATCCGCGCGCGTCGAGCAGGGCGACGGCGAGCGCGTCGCCGAGCGCGAGCGCCGCGGTGGTGCTCGCCGTCGGCGCGAGGTTTAGCGGGCAGGCTTCCTGCGCGACCGCGGCATCCAGATGCACGTCGGCTTCCAGGGCAAGCGGTGAACCCGGGTTGCCGGTAATGGCGATGAGTTTTGCGCCGCGGCGCTTTAGCAGCGGGACGATCGAGAGGAGTTCTTCGGTTTCGCCCGAGTTTGAAAGGCCGACCAGGATGTCCTCGGGCTGCACCATGCCAAGATCGCCGTGGTTCGCTTCCGCCGGGTGCACGAAATAGGCGGGTGTCCCGGTGCTGGCCATGGTCGAAGCGATCTTGCGCGCGATGTGCCCGGACTTGCCGATGCCGCTGACGATCACCCGGCCCCGGCAGGCAAGGATGAGCGACACCGCGGCAAGGAAGCGTTCGTCAAGGCGCGGGATCAGCGCCCGCACCGCGTCTGCCTCGATGGCGAGGACGCGTTGCGCAAGCTCCAGGGCGGTGTGGCGCGGTCCCATTCGCTTATTATCGCATTTACCCTCTCTGCAAATACCATTCCAGCCCCTGATGGATTCCGCGGGACTTGCCCTGCTTCCCGTACTTGCGCTACTGGCGTGCGGGGTGCTGGCGGTCGTCGCCTGCCGGATCCTGCGGCTGCCGCCCCTGATCGGATATCTCGCGACAGGCGTGGCGCTGGGTCCGCACGCCCTGGGTCTGGTCCCGGATAGCGAGCAGACACGGCACTTGGCCGAGTTCGGCTTCGTGTTCCTGATGTTCTCCATCGGGCTGGAATTCAGCCTGCCCAAGCTGCGCGTGATGCGCCGGGCGGTGTTCGGGCTCGGCCTTGCGCAGGTCGCGACGACGATCACCGCCGGCGTTGCCGCGGCCTACGCCTTCGGCAGCACCTGGCAGGCGGGGCTGGCGCTGGGCGGCGTGATCGCGATGTCGTCCACCGCCGTCGTCCTCAAGATCATGGCCGAGCGGCTCGAGCTTGAGACTCCCCACGGCCGCGACGTCGTCGGCGTGCTGTTGTTCCAGGATCTCGCGGTGGTGCCGCTGCTGATCCTCGTGCCGGCGCTCGGTCGTCCGCCCGGGGAGATCGGCATGGAGATCGCGCTCGCGTTGGCAAAGGCGGCGGCGGTGCTCGCGGTTCTGATACTCGCCGGTCCGCGGTTGATGCGGGCGTGGTTCGGTGTTGTTGCGCGGCGCAAGTCGACCGAACTGTTCGTGCTGAACGTCCTGTTCATCACGGTGGGGCTGGCCTTTGTCACCGGTGTCGCGGGACTTTCGCTCGCGCTGGGCGCGTTCCTCGCCGGCATGCTGATCTCGGAGACGGAGTACCGCTACCAGGTGGAGGAGGAGATCAAGCCTTTCCGCGACGTCCTTCTGGGGCTTTTTTTCGTCACGGTGGGAATGATGCTGGATCTGCGTCTGGTCGCCGCGCAGCCGTGGCTCGTCCTGTTGTTCTTCCTTCTCCTCGTCGGCGTGAAGTTCGCCCTTATTTCAGTTCTGTCGAAGGCGTTTGGCGCGGCGTCCGGCACGGCACTGCGCACGGGTCTCGCGCTTGCGCAGGGCGGCGAATTCGGCTTCGTGCTGCTCGCGCAGATGGCCGGGCAGGACCTGGTGTCCGGCGCGATTACGCAGGCGCTGCTCGCCGCGATGATCCTGTCGATGCTGGCCACCCCCTTCGTCATCGGAGCAAGCGATCGATTCGTGTTGCGGTTCGCGAGTTCGGAGTGGATGTCGCGGTCGCTGGAGGTGCATCGCATCGCGGTGCAGTCGCTCGAGACCGAGCGCCATGTGATCATTCTCGGCTACGGTCGCAACGGGCAGCGGCTCGCCCGGCTGCTGGAGGCCGAGGGCGTCCGCTACGTGGCACTGGACCTCGATCCGGAACGCGTGCGCGAGGCGACGCTTGCCGGGGACACGGTGGTGTTTGCAGACTGCTCCAGGCGCGAGGCCCTTGTCGCGGCGGGCATCATGCGCGCAGCCGCCGTCGTGGTGACTTTTGCAGACCCCGCGGCTGCGGTGCGCCTGCTTGCCCACGTGCAGGCGCTGAACCCGGCGGTGCCGGCGATCGTTCGCGCTCGCGACGAGTCCGACATCGAACGGCTGACAACGGCGGGTGCGTCGGAGGTCGTTCCTGAAGCCTTCGAGTCAGGGCTTATGCTGGCCACCCACACGCTGGTCTGGGTCGGCGTTCCACTGAACCGGGTGATGCGGCGCATACGTCGGGTGCGCGACGAGCATTACGGCCTGTTGCGCGGTCTGTTCCATGGCGCAAGCGACGAACCGGACACCATGGAATCCGCGCATCCCCGGTTGCACGCCGTCACGCTCGGCGTGGGCGCATGGGCCCTCGGGCGCAGCATAGAAGCTCTGGAGTTTGACAGCCTGGGTGTGCAGATTACGGCGGTGAAGCGTATCGGCGCCGGCAAGCTCGCGCCTTCGACGATTTTGCGCTTCGAGCCCGGGGATGTCGTGGTGCTGCTCGGCGTACCCGAAGTGCTGGCCGCCGCGGAAGTGCGGCTCTTACAGGGCAGAAAATGAAAAAGCCGGCTTGCGCCGGCTTTTCTTCCTGCTACGCCCCGGAGATTAGAGCGCCCTGCAGGCGGTATAGACGTTGGTGCCAGTCTCCGAGTATGCGGTCGCCGCAGTGGTCGCGTTGACGATCGGGGGATTCGGCACTGTCTGCAGTACCGCGCGTACCGTGCCGCTGTTGGGCACACCGTCGTCCATCTGCGTGTCGAGCGAAATCGCGATCTTGTCCGGCAGGTTCGCCGAGCAAATGATCAGCCCGCTAAAGCCACCGAGGGCGGCGCCCGCGGCGGTATCGCCGGTCTGCACGCCGATCATGCCGGTGAGCGCGTTGAAGGGCTGCTGGCTGCCGACGCCAGAGACGAAGCCGGCACGGCGCAGGTGATCCCACCAGAGGCGCGTCTCGTCAGTCGCGGTTTGGGTGTTGTAGGCGCCGGCAAGCTGGCCGTTGCCGTTGCCGCCCGCAGCGGGAGCCGCCCAGCGGGGGGTGGTGGTGCCGCAGTTGTCGACCGTGGGCGTGCCGCCCGCGCAGGGGTCGTCGCCGGGGATCTTCTTATAGCGATCTACATAGCCGTGGTATGCGGCCGAGATGCCCGAGAAGTCGGCGATGGCGTTCTTGATCTTGGCCTGGGTGATCATTTCCTGGCCTTTCAGGATGCCGCCGAGCAGTAGCCCGATGATCACCAGAACAATCGCAATCTCAACGAGGGTGAAGCCCTTTTGCATGCGTTTCATGACGTTATCTCCTGTACCCGAATGGGTTGCAGATAGATAAGCAACCGGCATGCCAGGTAAGAATGAGGACAAACGCACGAAAAAGCCGGACAAACGGGTAACTGGTGTCGGTTTCCCGACGGTGCCGTCAATCCTTCAACAATTTTGACATTCCCGGATCCGCAAGGCGCCGCTCCATCTCCTGCAGTCGCAGTTCCAGATAGGTGCGCTCGGCGGGGTCCTGTATCCGGCCCGCTGCGAGCAAGCCACCCAGCAAAACCTTGGCAGCTTCCAGTTCGTTCATGTCTTCGAGGATGAACACTTCCATCTGGCGCGCCCAGTCCGGCACGTCGGTGGATTTCGCGTAGCGGTCGATGTCCGCAGCGTAACGGCGCGCGAGCGGCAGGTCCTTCACGCGGTGTTTTGCCAGCAGCGAGGCGTGCGCAAGCCAGGGCCAACGACGGTCGGGATCCTCTAGAAACGCCTCATGCACGAATCGAAGTGCCGCCCGGCTCTTGGCCGGGTCGGGGTTCTCCGCGTAGACGCGGGCGGCGGAAAACAGCGCGTACTCGCTGCGCGGGTCGGTGAAAAGAACCGCCTGCAGCCAACCGATGACGTGTGTGTAGTCGAGTTGACGGTACGCGATGTTGTTTGCGCCACTGAAGTCGAACGCCTGCAGGTAGACCATTGTCAGCCGGGCAAGCGCCGCGGTCTCGCCCAGCGCGAGCGCGCGCAATATCGGGGGACGCGGCGGGGGCGGCAGGTCTTCCGCCGCGGGTACGCGGTTACCGCGCAGCGCGGCGCCGGCCAACTGGATAGACAGGAGCACCGCCAGCGCGAGCCATACCCAGGCGGGCACGGCCGAAAGTGGCCTTTCGTCTCGCAGGCGCGTCACAGGTTGCGCCGATGGAAGTCGACCAGGCCTGCGACGCAGGCGAGCGCGCCGTAGAGCACGAGCCCGCTCGCTGCCATCCCCAGTTCAGCAGTCGACGGCGGACCGTAGACGATCCAGTCCGTGCGCGTCACCGCGTCCAGCCGCGGCAGCAGAAAGCCCACGCCGTCCATGCCCAGGCGCGCAAGCTGGCCGAGGACGCCGTCGTCAGCGGCAGGTCCGGCCGCAATCGCCTGCAGCGCCGTGATCGAACGTGAAAGCAGGTAGAAGCCGGCGACCGCGGAAAGCGCCGAAACGACATTGGCGAGAGTGAAAACGAAGAACAGGCTGAGCGCCGCGACCAGCGCCGCCTCCAGCATCAGCGACAGCCACCACGCAAACACCGCACCCGGCGCAGCCCATACGAGCAGGGGCAGTGCAAACGCAGTCGCCACCGCCGCCCCCGCGGCCGCGTAGCCGGCAAGCCTGCCCGTATAGAGGGTGATGCGCGAGACAGGCAGCGAAAGCACGAGTTCGAAGCCCTTGTCTGCGCTGTCGCGAACCACGCTGGTCACGACATGGACGGCGACGATGAAAACCGCGCTCGCTCGCAGGCTTGCCGCAACCAGCGCTGCCTGCAACTGCAGGCTTTCCGTGATTGCGACCTGCGAGAGGAACGCGGCAAGCACGAGCGCTGCGGCGACGCAGGCAAGCGCGAGCCACGGCAATCCGCTGCGGCGGGCTTCCAGCAAGGTGTAACGGGCAAGCGTGAGTGCCTGAGCCATGGTGTATCGTGTGACAGTCAGCGCTTCCATGCAAGTTCAGAGCCCGCTCCCGCCATTCGTCGACAGGATCCCGGACGCCGTCTGGCGGCTCAGCCAGAGATGGTGGCGGTTCGTGGTAATCGCGATGCTCGTGCTCCTGCATTTCGCAGCGTTCAGGGGCGTGACCGACATCTGGGCGCGCGGCATCCTGATCGCGCACCTCGGCTTGCTGCTCCTGTGGCAGCCCTTCGTGAGCGGTCAGCAGCGCATCTCCGCTGTCCAGGCGGGCCTGATTGCCGCGGTGGCCGCAGTGGTCATGTGGGGCCTGGACTGGTGGATGCTCGTGACCTGGGCCGTCGTGCTCTCGGGGATCGTTGGCGGCAAGGTCTATCAGCAGCATGCGCGCTGGCAGCGGAGCTTCTACCTGCTTGTGTTTCTCTATCTGCTTGCGCTGCTCCTCGTCGCCATTCTCCCGGAGGTCGCGCCGCGCCGGGAGATTTCCCCGGAGATCCGCCTGTACGCCGAGTACGGACTGCCTGCGCTGTTCGTCGCAATGGCGCTGATGCCGCTCGAGGCGGAGTCGTCTGAATCGCCGCAGTTGATCGACTTCCTCTATTCCATATTCCTCATGCTGGTGCTCGGCGTCGTCGTACTGGGAGGCTTTACATTCATGACGTTGGGCCGCACTTCATATCTGGAGGCGCTGACCTACACGGTATTCGCGATGGCAGGCACCGTGCTGCTGATAGGGCTCGCATGGAGTCCCGGCACGGGATACGCAGGCCTGAACGTGTTCGTGTCGCGTTACCTTTTCTCGATCGGCATGCCGCTGGAGAAATGGCTGTTCTTCCTGGCCGAGTTGCTGCGTAACGAGATGCGTCCCGGCAGGTTCCTCACCGAGGGCGTCGCCGGTCTTGCACGCCTGCCGTGGGTGAGTGGCGCACGCTGGCACACGCCATCGGAATCCGGAGCGGTGGGGAGCGAAACCGCCCACGCGGTCGAGTATTCGAATCCTTCGCTCACGCTGCGGGTTTACTCGCGCTACCGGACCAGCCTGGTGCTGGACTGGCACCTGTACCTGCTCGGCCAGTTGCTGGGCGAGTTCTATGTCGCCAAGCTGCGCGAGGAGAAGCTGCGCCAGCAGAGTTACGTGCAGGCGGTGCATGAAACCGGCGCGCGCATGACGCACGACGTGAAGAACCTGCTGCAGTCCCTCAACGTGCTGTGCACGGTTGCGGCGAAGGAGGACGGAACGCCCGAGCTGCAGGCACTCATCCGCAGGCAGCTGCCGGCGATCGCGCAGCGCCTGTCCGAGACGCTGGAGCAATTGCAGCGCCCGCAGTCGCCGGCGGAGGAGCGCGTCGAGGCCCAGGCCTGGTGGGCCGCGCTAGTGCGGCGGTATCCGTCCAGCGGTGTGGAGTTCTCCGAGCGCGGACTGCGGCCAGGTATCGGCATCCCACGCGCGATGTTCGACAGCGTCGCCGACAACCTTATCCAGAACGCGCTCGGCAAGCGTGCGACGGATACGTCGGTGCGTGTGCGCGTGGAACTGGCGTGCGCTTCAGAACTCGAACTGAGGGTTGTCGACTCGGGCCATGCCATGACGGCGACCCTGGCAAGAAACCTCTTCGCGGGGCCGGTCGCCTCCACCGGCACGGGGCTGGGGATCGGCCTTTACCAGTCCGCTCGCCAGGCCGAGGCGAACGGTTGCGCGCTGAAATTGGAGCGCAACCAGGACGGCGACGTTTGCTTCCTGCTTTCGGGTCCGGCCGCGCCCTGAGGCCTCAGGGAAGGATGCCGGCTGCGATCATGCGGCTGTAGGTCCCTGAGCCTCCGCAGCTGACTCTCTATTCGAGTATGCGCCAAATACCACACGGATTCGGTACTTGCGGGGTCCGCCCGAGGGAATGACGTACACCTCATCCAGCGGTACCAGGTCGCGTGCCCGAATCAGGAACCGCTCCATGCGCGCCGGGTCCCAGTTATCCGTGGCGAAAAGCTCTATCGCGTAATGGTCGTCCGGTACCTGCGCGAGCAGCGCGCGTGTCGCGGAGACGCGTTCGAGCACCAGCTTGTTCGCCCCCGCCGGGTAGGCGTCGATCCAGCGTGCCTGATCCTGTGTGAGCAGGGGGGCGGCCGGCTTCGGCGGCGGCGCAGGTTCAGGTTCTTTCGGGGGCTCCCTGGGCGGTTCTGGGGGAGCGGCGGGTACCGCCGGCGGCGGGTTGGCGGGCGCGGCGGCAACTGGCGCAGGCTGCGCCACGGGAGCCTCCGGGTATGTGCCAAAGCGCTGCATACCAAACCCGATTGCCAGCCCCGCGGCAAGCAGCGCAGCACTAGCAGCATAGGGCTGCCAGCGCGTCGGCCGACGCAGTACCGCGAACTCCGAATCGCGAATCGCTACGCGCACCTCACGCTCTGTCACCGCATGCTTGCCATCCGCGAACGCCGCCAGCAAAGACTTGTCGGCGAGGATGTTGATGCGGCGTGAGAGCCCGTTTGATGCCTCGGTAATCGTCGAGATGGCCTTGCGTGAGAAGACGTCAGGTCCGCGGTAGCCCGCCGCGCGCATGCGGAAAGAAAGATAGGTGGAAATCTCGCTCTCAGTCAGCGGCCGCATGCGGAAGCTGTGCGTGATGCGGTCCTTGAGCTGGCGCATCGACGTTTTCGCCAAGGTGTCCTCGAGTTCGGGCTGGCCGAAAAGCACCATCTGCAGCAGTTTGTGTCGACTCGATTCGAGGTTGGAAAGCAGGCGGACCTGTTCCAGCGTCTCGTCGGGCATGGCATGCGCCTCGTCGATCAGGATGACAACACGGCGACCCTCGGCATAGAGATTGATCAGGTGCTCGAACAGCTCGCGCATCACGACGAGGGTGCCGTCGTTGGTGAGCTTCATCTGGAGTTCGTCGGCGATCGCGTGCAGCAGCTCGTCGCGCGTGAGCGAAGGGTTCGCCAGATAGACCGTTTCCACGCTCTCGGGCAGGCGCTCGAGCAGTACGCGGCACAGCATGGTCTTGCCGCTTCCCACCTCGCCACTGACCTTGACGATGCCTTCGTCGTGCAGCACCGCGTAGACCAGCGCATCCAGCGTGGTGCCGCGATCCGCGCCGTCGAAGAAAAAATCGGTGTGCGGCGTGATGCGGAAAGGCGGTTCGTCGAGACCGAAGTGTTCGAGGTACATGGCTAGAGCAGTCGGGGCTGCGCGCCGGTGGACGTTTCACCGCCGGCGGAACTCATGCGACTGTAGAGTGTGGTGCGGTTTACGCCGAGGAGCTTGGCCGCCTGGCTGACGTTTCCGCGTGTGAGTCGCAGCGCGGCCTCAATGTAGGCCTGTTCCCAGGTTCGCAGCATCGCGTCGAGGTTGACGTTGCGTTCGCGTTCCAGGTGCTGCAGCGCTTGCGCGACGCGATCTTCGCCCCCTCCGCCGGGGGCCGGTTGCGCCGCAGGTTGCGATTCGAGGTCGAACTCCTGCTCGATGTCGGCGACCGAAAGCCGCTGGCCGGCATGCTTGGTGGTGAGCCGGATCGCAATGTTGCGCAATTCGCGCACATTCCCGGGAAACGGGTATGCAAGCCAGCGCGCCGTGGCCGCCTCGTCGAGCTCGAAAGGCTGTGTGCCGGCCTGCAGCGCGTACTGGCGCCTGAAATGATCGAGGAGAATCAGGCGGTCTCCCTCCATGTCGCGAAGCGGGGGAACGGTCAACGTGAACACCGAAAGCCGGTGATAAAGATCCGAGCGGAACGCGCTATTGCGCACTTCCTGACGCAGGTCGCGGTTGGTCGCTGCGATCACTCGCGCGCGCGAGTGCCGCGCCTGGGTTTCGCCGACGCGCTGGTACTCACCGTTCTCGAGCACACGCAGGAGCTTTGCCTGCAGTTCGAGCGGCAGCTCGCCGATCTCGTCGAGGAACAGCGTGCCCTCGCCAGCGTCTTCGAAGTAGCCGGACTTGTTCGTCGCAGCGCCCGTGAAGGCGCCCTTCGCGTAGCCGAACAAGGTGGGCTCGACCAGTGAGGGCGCAATCGCCGCGCAATTGAGGGCGAAGTAGGGTTTCGTTGCCCGGCGCGAAGCGCGGTGCAGATTCTTCGCGACAAGTTCCTTGCCGCTGCCCGACGCGCCTTCGATCAGTACGGGGAAGGGAGAATCGGTGTACTGGGCGATCTGCCCCTTCAACTTGACGAGCAACTGACTCGCGCCAATCAGGTTTTCGTCGCCGGGGGGCACCTCCGCCCCGAATTCCAGCGCACGCGAGAGGATTCGCTTGAGCATCGCTGGGTCGCAGGGCTTGGCGATGAACTCTGCAGCGCCAAGCGCGCGCGCGTGGCGCGCGTTGGCGGCGTCGTTCTGCCCGGACAGCACGAAGATCTTCACCTCGGGCGCGTGCGCAAGCAGATCCGCGATGAGCTGGAACCCCTGCTCGGGCGAGTGCGGCGTCGGTGGCAGTCCCAGATCGATCAGCGCGAGCTGCGGCGCCGCGGGAAGCTGGCGCAGCAGCTCAATTGCATGCGGACGGGACTCGCAGGCATGGATCTCGAACTCGGCGCCCAGCGCGAAAGAAAGCGTATCGGTAATCAGCGCGTCGTCATCGACGATGAGCAGGGTCGGCTTGCGTGCCGTTGCGGAGGTCTGGCTAGTCGGCATTGATGCAGCGGATAAATGCACGCTCGAGGTTGGGCTCGCCGTAGCGCTCGCACAATCCCGCCGGCGTGCCGCAGTAGACGATGGCTCCACGACTGAGAACGCCGATGGTCGAGCACAGTTCTTCCACGTCGGCGAGCACGTGGGAGGTGAAGAAAAGGCTCCGGCCTTCCGCACCATGTCGGGCAAGCACGCGCTTTACCGCCACCCGGCTCACCGGGTCGAGCCCGGACATGGGCTCGTCGAGCAGTGTGAGATCGCGACGCAGCAGAAAACAGGCCGCGAGACCCAGCTTCTGCGTCATGCCTTTCGAGAGCTGCCGCACCGGACGCTCCAGTACGCCGACGTCGAGCTCCAGTTCGGCGAGCTGGCGTTGCGCGGCGGCGGCGTCGTAGCGCTCCCCCGAGAGACCGAGGATCATGCCGATGAACTCGCTGCAACGAAGATAGTGAGGCGGCGAGAACCGCTCGGGGACGAATGCGAGCCTGGTGCGCGCAGCGGCGTTTCGCGTCGGCACGCCGTAAACCTGCGCGCTGCCGGTCTGGAAATCGCAGAAGTCAAGCACGCATTTGAGCAACGTGGTCTTGCCCGCGCCATTCATGCCAACCAGCCCGAACGAGCTTCCCGGGGAGATCTGCAGATCCACGCCATCGAGGACCTGGCGTGCGCCGTAGCGCTTGCGCAGGCCGGCGATGCGCAGTGCCGGAACGGCCGCTACAGCGTCCTGTCTGTCCAGTCCCGCAGCATTGTCAGCGTGCATGCGTGCACTATAGGCAAAAGCAGGCGGCCGCGCATGCCCCGGCGTGCGGTCGAGTAGAATTGTGGTGTTCGCCCCACCTTCCTCCTTTCAGACCTTGCCAGCTTCCCCGATCGTCGAAATACAGCAGCTCTCGTTCGGCTACGACCGGCGCCTCGTCCTGCAGGACGTGAGCCTGGCGATCGCGCCCGGCCGGGTGGTGGCGAACATGGGCCAGTCGGGCTGCGTCAAGACCCCCCTGCTGCGCATCAGCGGCGGGGCGCTGCGCGCCACGCAGGGCTTCGCGCGGGTGCTCGGCAAGGACATGAGCGGCCTCGATGACGAGGGCCTCTACGCGCTGCGCCGACGCATGGGCATGCTGTTCCAGTTCGGCGCGCTGTTTACCGACATGAGCGTGTTCGATAACGTTGCCTTCCCTCTGCGCGAGCACAGCCACCTTCCCGAGCCACTCATCCGCGACCTCGTGCTGATGAAGTTGAACGCGGTCGGCCTGCGCGGCGCGGCGGAGGTCATGCCTTCGGCGCTCTCCGGCGGGATGGCGCGGCGCGTGGCGCTTGCGCGGGCGATCGCGCTGGACCCGGGGCTCATTCTCTACGACGAGCCCTTCACGGGCCTTGATCCGATCGCGCTGGGCGTAACGCGGCGCCTGGTGCGAGAGCTGAACGACTCGCTCGGCGCGACCTCGATCATCGTCACCCACGATGTCGAGGAGACGCTGGAAATTGTCGACTACGTGTACTTCGTTGCCGGCGGGCGCATCATCGCCGAGGGCACCCCCAGCGAAGTTCGCGGCTCGGTCGAGCCCTACGTGAACCAGTTCGTGCGCGGGGAACCCGACGGCCCGGTGCCGTTCCACTACGCGGCGACTCCATACGATGCCGACCTTGAACTCTCCGGGGTGGCGCAATGAATTTCCGTGACTGGCTGGGGCGGGTCGGCGCCAGCTTCACCTCCAAGATCTGGCGGTTGGGCTATGCGAGCCGCTTCTTCATGCACATCCTGCTGCATTCCGGCACGGCCCTGCGCCGCTTCCGGTTGACGATGCGCGAGATCTACTTCGCCGGGGTGCTCTCTCTCATCATCATCATGGTGTCGGGCCTGTTTGTCGGCATGGTGCTCGGTCTGCAGGGGTACAACACGCTGCAGCGCTACGGTTCGTCGGAGGCGCTGGGGGTGCTGGTCGCGCTGTCGCTGGTGCGCGAACTCGGGCCTGTTGTGGCCGGGTTGCTGTTCGCCAGTCGCGCGGGCTCGGCGATCACCGCCGAAATCGGGCTCATGAAAGCCACCGAGCAGCTTTCGGCGATGGAGATGATGGC
>SXGR01267069.1_pt1 | contig 14312 bp, 13 predicted proteins | sample 3174711 | NCBI WGS metagenome assembly SXGR01 (sample SAMN11356860, study PRJNA531348) | freshwater metagenome | isolation source: freshwater sample F1-60 | place: China: Fuxian Lake, Yuxi | collected 2017-12-25
AAACCACGCGCGGCATCGTCCAACTGCGGCGACGACACGCCCAAATCCAGCAAAATCCCGTCCACCTTCGCCACACCCACGCGCGCCAGCAGTGCACGCAACTCACCAAACCAGCCGTGAATCAGCGTGAAGCGTTTGTCCTTGATTGATTCACCCACTTTGATCGCATCCAGATCGCGATCCAGCCCAATCAATCGCCCACCGCTGCCCAGCAACTCCAAAATCCGCCTGCTGTGGCCGCCACGCCCAAAGGTGCCATCCACATACACACCGTTCGCCCGCTCGCCCGCAATGTTCAAAGCCTCGACTGCCTGCGCCAGCAGTACTGCCTGGTGCGCTCCTGCAATCACAAAGAGAAACCCTCCAGCTCCGCAGGCAAACCGTCAGGCGCAAGCCCGCCTGGTGTTTGCATACGGTTGTCCCATAGTTCCTGATTCCACAACTCAAATTTTTTGCCTTGCCCGACCAGCGCGACTTTCGAGCCGAGCTCGGCGTATTTACGAAGCTCAGGCGAGATCAACAGCCGACCCGCGGAATCCATTTCAGTATCGACGGCAAAACCGATCAGCCGCCGCTGCAATTCACGCACGCGCGCATCAAGATTCGAAATGCGGTCGAGTTTTTCCTGGATGACTTCCCATTCAGGCAGCGGATACACCAGCAGACAACGGTCGGCATCGGCGGTAATGACCAGATGCCCGCCGCAGCGCTCGATCAACGCGTCACGATGCCGCGACGGAACGATCAACCGCCCTTTGTTGTCCAGCGTGAGTGACGAAGTGCCCCGAAACACAAGAATCCCCAAATGGATAAAACCGCGCGCCTGGCCGCTGGATTCGCAATTTCGGTGCGCGCTTATGTGTGTACTCGCTCACAAGCACCGCCCCGGTACTGCAGCTAAGCGATTTCCAGCAGCGTTTCCCACTTTTTACCACTTTTTACCACCAAAGTGAACGTACATTTGAAGGGCGTGCAAAAACCCGGGTTTTTCTTTTGTTGACAAGGACTTAAGTACAATTCCGCCGCCAAAAAACAGTCTGCAAATAAAAATAAAATACTAATAAAAACAAATACTTATAAAATTATTAAAAAGTAAAGTATTAAGTATGTACGCTGAGTGTACGAAAACACAGGAAAACTTGGTACGTTGCGGTACTGCAACATAAATTTTGTAGTACGCCTGTAATCGGCGTGGCTTTAGGCTGTTACGGCACCCTCGCCCACTCCATCTTAGGTGCCATTTCGCCTTGGATTCCATTACGGGCAGACCTATCCCCGAAGCGCTGCTACCCACAACAGCGCACAAGCGGGCAATCACGGTTAGCTCGCTTTTTAAAAGGTCGCCCCACAAACGAGAAGTCTATGATTTAGACCCAAACCACCATATTCTTAAGTAATTGATTTTATTGAATAAAATAACATCCTCACCATTCTGGGCGGACGCAAATGCCTTCTTGTAAGACGCGACCAGCGCTGTCAACCGCCAACTTCAAAAACGGTTCTGGCGCGCTAGTGCGTCTGTGTCGAACAGTCGGTGAATCTTTAAACAAATACTTCTGAATCGCGTTGCTGCCTGTCGCAATGCGGCTTTCGGTGAAAGACATGCGGTATTAAGCGCGTCACCCTTCAACGAAATTTTGGAAAAGCTTATTGACGACTGACGCCGCGCAGGTTTCGTGCCTCCGGCCACCAAACCGAATTGAGCACCAGACCGGATTGGAAGCCGGCTGTAGACCTGCGTCACCATTTTGCAGTAACTGAATCACCCGTATTGCGAGCCACGTGGGTTGGGGCCAAACGGCCTTCTTTAGCTATCATAAGTCTGCTCAATCGCTTGGACGCATGACGGTATCGAAAGGCTTTATCGCGACAATCCACGAGGATTCGGGCCTTCGCGAAGAACAGGCGCCTGCCGCTGCGGGCTTTAGTTCTCGTCGCCCCTGGCGGCTCCTGCCGCCCCTTGTCACCTCTTGCCACCCGCTATCACCCGGACACGCGCCCTCAAGTTTTACAGTCGGCAGCCGTTAGCCTCCCTTGAGTCCGCTTGCGCGCCATGGGCTGTGGCAAAGACTCATTCTTACCCAGAGAACCGTATGAAGACATGGAGTCTCAAATGGCGGGCCGCCGTCGGCGCAATGCTTATGTGCTTCTTGCTGATTTCGCTGATCGGCTTTTCGCTGATGCATTTCATGCGAAAGGACCTGTCGACATTGATCGCAGATCAACAGCGTACGCTGGTCACGAGTGTGGCCCAATCCATTGATGGCAAGCTGAGTTTTAATCTGGACGCAATCTCGGCTTATGCGGCGGCATTCCCGGCCCACTTGCTGGCCTTCTCCGCACAAGTGCGCGCCCACCACGGAGCGCATCCGGTGTTCTTGAGCCTTTTCGACGATATTCTGGTGTTTGCGCCGAACGGCGACATCATCGCTGATTTTCCAGAATTGTCGGCGCGCAAATCGCTGAATGCGTCCGACCGCTCATTTTTTCAACAGGTATTAATCACAAAACGAGCGGTCATTTCCGAGCCCGTCATTAGCAAGACTCGCCGGGAACCCATCCTCCAGATGGCCGCGCCCATCATGAATAGCTCGGGACAACTGGCCGGAATCATGGTGGGCGTGATCAGGCTCTACAAACCCAATTTTCTGGGTAACCTGGGCGAAGCCAAGATTGGAAAGTCTGGCTACTTTTCGCTGCTGAGCAAAACGCCCAAGGAAGTGTATATCGCGCACCCAGACAAGGGTCGAATTCTGCAAACTCACACACCGGAGTCCGACCCCGCAGTAAGGCGCGCGCTCGAAGGCTTCAAAGCCAGCGGAGAGACCGTCAGCCACACCGGCAGCGAGGCACTGATTACATCGACGACATTGCGCAACGCACCATGGGTATTGATCGCTGTCGCTCCCACACAGGAGGTTTTCTCTCCCATTGCGGAGGCAGAGCAACAGCTGATGATGATACTGCTATGCGTAACCTTGTTGGTATTGTCACTGGTCTGGCTCGCGGCCTGGCACTTGCTCGGACCCCTGGAGAAACTGAGGGACGCCATCATCCACCTGCACGGATCACCCACCGAATTTGTCCCTGTGCCGGTCAATCGCACAGACGAACTCGGCGACCTCACAAAGGCTTTCAACACCCTGATGCAGGAGCGGATTGCAGCACAGGTGACGCAGCAAGAAACCGAATCGACGCTACGGTTAATCGCCGACAATATGCCGGCGCTGATTTCATTTTTGGATCGCAATCTCAGGTATACGTTTGCAAACCAGAAGCACACCGAATGGTTCGGCAAAACCTCTGAGGAAATGATCCGGCGCACGCCGGGCGAAGTCTTTGGCGCCGATCAATTTGAATCGATACGCCCGTACTTTGAAGCCGCACTCAGGGGCGAACGAGTCAGCTATGACCACCAGCGCAAAACACTCGGCGCCAGCCGATTTACGCACACCACCTTGATCCCGCACCATAGCAAGAACGGCCGTGTGATCGGCATTTTCAAACTCACCACGGATATTTCAGAGCGCAAACAGACAGAACTGGCACTCAATGACCTGGTACGTATGGACCCGTTGACCGGGCTGTGCAATCGCCATGGCTTCGATGAACGGCTGCCCGCTGCCTTGCAACGAAACGCGCGAAGCGGCGCATGGATGGCTCTGATGTTCCTCGATGTGGACAACTTCAAGCACATCAACGACAGCCTCGGGCACGCCACCGGCGACGAGGTCTTGCGGGAATTCGGCAGGCGTTTATCCGCTTGCGTGCGGGTCACCGACACCGTGGCCCGCCCCGGCGGTGACGAGTTCACCATCATTCTCGAAGGACTCAACAAACCACACGAGGCCATCGAGGTCGCTGAGAAAATTCAGCCCCAATTGCAAGTCAAAATGACCACGTCCGGTGGTGACTGTCAGGTCACGTCGAGCATCGGTATTGCGCTATGCCGCAAAGGCTCGACGGATGCCGTGGAACTGTTACGCCAAGCCGATGAGGCCGTCTATGAGGCCAAACGCAACGGCCGCAACCGCTACCACGTTGCATCCTTACCGAAGTCGGAACTAAAGCTGGTCGCCGCCGCAATGTAGGCGTAACGATGCACGGCTCTGTCTGCGAAAATTCGTGATGGTGTGCGTACTGGGCAATATTCAAGCGAAGCCAAGTGGTCAGCTAAGAGTTCAATCCGCCTATCTATAAGCATATGTATTTATTGACATATTTTCCCTCCATCTAGCGTAATACGCACTACCGCAGGAATTGCTGTTTTTGCCGCGCGCGTTGCTGGCTTGCTGATGGGCGGAAGGCCAAACGCCGAGAGCATCGAGGATGGGTACGCCCTGTAAAGGTTTCAGTCTGCGCACAGGCGTATCGTGGGACACCGCCAGCAATTTATCGCAGAAACCCAAGTCGCCTAATCATAAGCACCTGTTTTACCTGAGGTTTATAGCAAGTGCTTTAACTGCTGGCCTAAGTGTTGATACCGCGAGTACTTCTATCACATCGCGCTGATTACCTGCCGCTACCGAGCAGCAATCTTCACGCTACACCATGACCTGTTATCTTCGGCTCGTCATGTCCGCCGTCGCAAAACCTGAAAACAACGCCAAACCGCTCCGCCACGGCATGCTCGCGCCGTTCGCCGAGCCGGGTTTTCGCTATCAGTGGCCGGCCGATCTGGCGACTTCGCTCGCCTTCGACATGGAGATGATCATCCTGGCCTGGTACGTGCTGGTCGAGACGAAGTCGGTGACCATGCTCACCATCTTTGCCTCGCTGCAGTACGTCGGCACGCTGATCGCGCCGATGTTCGGCGTGATGGGCGACCGTATCGGCCACCGCAACGTGCTCGCCGCCATGCGCGGTGTCTACACAGGCTGCGCATTGACGCTGCTGGCGCTGGTCTACAGCGGGGCGATCACACCGTACTACGTGATCGCGGTGGCTGCGGTGATGGGTCTGGTGCGTCCGTCGGACGTGGGCATGCGCGCGGCGCTGATGAGCGACACCATGCCCAAGCATCTGCTGGTAAGTGCGATGGGCATGCAGCGCTCGACGCAGGACATGGCCAAGTTTGCGGGTGCCCTGTTTGGCGCGGGGCTGGTAGCGTGGCTGGGCATGGGGCCGGCGTATTGCGTGGTGGCGGCATTTTATGCGTTCGCCGTGGCGTTCACGCTCAAGGGCGGGCGCGTACGCGCGGCAACCGTGGGCGGCCCTGGCGCACGCACGCCGCAAGCGGATATCACCTCGCCGTGGCGCGATCTCAAGGAAGGCATGATCTACGTCTGGCAAACGCCGTTTTTGCTGGCCACCATGACCATGGCGCTGGTGCTGAATTTCACTGCATTTCCGCTGATGAACAGCCTCATGCCCATCGTCGCCAAGGAAGTCTACGGTACCGGGCAGACGGGACTGAGCCACCTCGTCGCGGCAGGCGCTTTCGGGGCGATGCTGGGGTCGCTCTTTATGGGCCGCATTGCACACCGCTTGCAGCCGGCGCGCATGATGACCATTGGCGGCATTGCATGGTTGGCGGCGGAGATGGTGTTCGCGCAAACTACGTCGCCCGCCTGGGGCATTCCCCTCATCATGATCGCCGGTGTTGCGCAGGCGGCCGGGCTGGTGCCGATGCTGGGCGCGCTGCTGAAAAACGCCGATCCGGCATTTCGCGGACGCGTCATGGGCATACGCATGCTCGCGATTTACACCAATATCCCCGGCCTGCTGGTGGCAGGGCCGCTGGTGGCGAACTTTGGTTATGCGACCATGGCGACCTGTTTAAGCGCATTTGGCATCATCGCCATTGCACTCATTGCGTTCCGCTGGCGCAAAACCATCTGGGCGAAAGACGCCGCGGCCAATTCGCGATAGCGCCGGTCAGTGCTGCTCGCAGCCAAAGCAGTCGTCAAAAAAGTGAAGTCAGCCGGTAAGCCGGGTTCTGTATAAGGCCCCGAAATGCAAGCCCCTGACAGCCATTCCTCTCGACCGTGACTTGCGCCACGGCTCTAGCCACCTACCCGCAAGCTCGGCGAGCCGCTTCAACGCTTGCCTATTTGGTGTTGCTCCGGGTGGAGGTTGCCGCGTTTCACCCCTGACACTTGCGCGCCAGGACTCGTCTCTGTGGCCCTATTCCTCGCCTTCATCACGGGCTTGCGCCCGCGACTTATAACGGACGGGTGTTACCCGCCACCCCGCTCTGTGGAGCCCGGACTTTCCTCTACGCATGGCACCAGCATCTTGCGACACCGGGTTTCTTCCACGTGCAGCGGCTGTCTGGCTGACTTCGGCGGCTAGTGTACTCGTGTCCGCCCATTGCCGATAGCGCCATGCAACCTTTACCGCCCCAGCAAGAAAGGCACCACCAGCTGCGTAAACAAATCCGGCGTCTGTGCGTGCATAAAATGTCCGGAATCGGCCTCGACATAGCGCACATCAGGGATTTTATCCGCGTAGGTACGCACCAGCGTGGGTGGGCGCAGCACATCGTGTTTGCAGCCGATCAGCAGCGTGGGGGCCTTGATGTTGGCGAGTTCGCCTTCGATATTCATGTCGAGCAGCATGCGGTTGATCGCGGCGAAGCCCTGCGGGTCATTGCCGATCCAGCGCGCGCGATAACGCTCGAAGCGCGCGGCCTCGCGATTGCTGCCGCTGCGCAGATGCAGTGGATAGGATCGGTCCAGACTCGCTTTGGCCTGCGCGCGCATGCCCGAACGTTCGACGTCGCCCGCCCGCGCGAGCATGTGATCGCGCGTGGCCGGATTGGCGCCGGTAACCAGACTCTGCAGCACCAGCCGCTCCACACGCGCTGGATGCCGCGCCGCAAACGCCGCCGCGATGCCGGAACCCAGCGCCGAACCGGCCACGTGCACCGGCTTGTGAATGGCAAGCGCATCCAGCAACGCCACGACATCGCCCACCAAATCGTCAAGTGCCATCGCAGGGCCGGCAACTTTTTCACTCAACCCAAAGCCGCGCTGGTCGTAACACAGGGTGCGAAACTCGCGCTGCAACGCCGGCAGGGTTTCATCCCAACTTTCGATACAGCCGCCGATTTCGTGGATCAGCACCACCATGGGCGCAGCGGCCTTGCCGGCGATTTCATAGCGCAGGCACGCACCGTTCACGTCCATCCATGCCATGGTGTATGTGCGCTACAGCGGCTTGATTTGCACCGTGCGAAACTTCACGATGCCGCTCACGTACTGCAGCGCAAACGGGCCGTGAAAAAACGAGCGGTCGTTCACTTGCGTGGTTTCAACGCCATTCATTTTGACGGTGAGGCGCGGCCCCTTTGCAGTAATCTCGAAGGTATTCCAGCGCCCGCCGGCCTTGTGCGGCTTGGTAACTTTGCCGAAATACGCCACGGCGCCGGTAGGCCATTCCTTGTGCCCGTCATTGATCTGCACCTCATAGGAATTTTTTGCGTTAATGACCTGCCGGTCCGACAGCCGGATAAACACACCGCTGTTCGCCTCGTCGTTCGCCCAGAACTCGGCATGAATGACAAAATCGGTATAGTGCTGCCGCGACACCAGAAAGCTGGAAGTCTTACCACCCTTGTCCGCCACCAGCGCGCCGTCTTCGGAGCGCCAATTGGCCTCGCCCACGCGTGCGAAGTTTTCCAGCCCGCCGCCGTTTTCAAGCAGTGTGATCCAGCCCTCGCTCGCGGGGTTGCCCGTGCAGCCCCACAGCAATACGCCCGCCGCCAACGGCGCCACGGCTCTCGCGAAAAATCGTTTCATATCGTGCTCCTCTCACATGGACTAAAGCGGCTTGATCATCACCTTGCGAAATTTCACCGTGCCCGCGTTGTATTGCAAGCCGATTGGCCCCGCCGGAAAGTTCGAGTTGTTCACTTCCACCGCTGTCTCGCCGTCCATCTTGACGATCATGCGCGGCCCTTTCACCGTGATGAGAAACGTGTGCCACTGCCCCGCCGCCTTGAAGCTGGAGGTAGCTTTGGCCACGTTCACCAGCGACCCCGTCGGGAAAGCCTCGGTCTTGTCGAAGATCTGCACCTCGTAACCGCCCTTGGTATTGATCGTCTTGGTATTGGTGATGCGGTAAAACACGCCGCTGTTGGCGGCTTCGTCGGCCCACCACTCTACATACAGCTCGAAATCCTGGTACGACTCTTTCGAGTACAGGAATGCCGCTTCCTTGTTGGTTTTGCCGTCGATCTGAATCACGCCGCCGGTCGCGCGCCAGTTGCCGTCGCCGGTGCGGTTCCAGTTCTGTAAGCCGTTTTCGCCGTCGATCAACGTAACCCAGCCGGGCCCGGACGGCGCCGTGGCGCAACCAGCCAATGACTGCACACCAATCAGCACGGCCAACACACTGACCGTGGCAAACAACTTTTTCAACATGCGTTCCCTCCCGGTAAGATGGTTGTGCGCGCTGGCGCAAATCAAAGAAGCACCATCATGCTTTAAAAATAATCAATTAAAACAATTACTTATAAACATATCCATCAATCAAGTCTGGCGCCGGACTGTTTGATGATACGCGCCCATTTCGCCTGATCGTCGCGAATCTGCACGCGAAATTACTCGGGCGTGTTGCCAATCGGCGTGGCACCGAGCCCGGCAATGCTGTTGCGCATGTCCGCCGTGTTGACCACCTGCACCGCATCGGTGTGAATTTTCTTCACGATGTCGGTGGACACGGCCACCGGCGCCACCAGTCCGAACCACGAGATCGCCTCATAACCCGGCCAGCCGGATTCAGCCACCGTCGGATACTCCGGAAACTGCGGCACGCGCTGCAGCGTCGTGACGGCAATGATCTTGAGCCGCCCAGCCTTGGCCAGCGGCAAAACCGCCGTGGTGGTGGTAAAGGTTATCGACGTTTCGCCCGAGGCCACCGCCATCGTTGCGGGTGCTGCACCCTTATACGGCACATGCGTCATGCGCGTGCCGGTCATCGATTTCAGCAGTTCGCCCGCCAGATGGCCCGGCGAACCGGGACCGTTCGAGGAAAACGACAATTGATCCGGCTGCGCTCGCGCCAGTGCCACCAGCGCCTTCACATCGCGTGCAGGCACGGAAGGATGCAGCGCAATCACATTGGGCACCGCCGCCACGTTGGTGATCGGCGCGAAATCCTTCAGCGGGTCGTAGCCGAGCTTCATCTGAAAACCCGGAATGATGGTCAGCGGCGCGCCGGATCCCATTAACAACGTGTAACCATCGGGCACGGCCTTCGCACCGAGCTCGGTGCCAATGATGCCGCCCGCGCCGGGCCGATTGTCGATGATGATCTGCTGGCCCCACATTTCCCCGAGCTTGACACTCACCATGCGTGCCAGCGTTTCAGTGCTGCCGCCGGGCGGAAACGGCACTATGAGGCGCACGGTTTTTTGCGGGTAGCCCGTACCTTGCGCTGCCACCAGCGGCGCCGCCAGCACCACCCACAATCCCGCGTACATCGCCCAAACTCTAGCCATACTCTGATCCTCAGGATGTTCAAGCAGTGATTCTAGTGCCTGTCACGACTTTGCGGATATACAATATTTTGCATAGCGCCCGCGGAATCAGGTCTGGTAAAGTATCGTGCCGTCACGATTCGGCGGCGTCCATGCAAAATTTGTGGTTAGGTTGAATATTCCATTTGTTATTCCCCTTGCGTTAAGGGAGCTGCATCATGGATACCAAAAGACGCACGCTGTTGACCACGGGCGCCAGCGCCGCTGCGTTGGCTGCCGCGCCAGGGACTTTTGCGCAACAAATTAATAAAGGGGGATCAGCCATGCCGTTTTTACAAAAGGGCGACGTTCGCATTGCCTACGAAGAAGCCGGGAAGAGTTTTCCGCTACTGGTGATTTCTGGCGGCGGGCTCAACTCGACGATCACGTGGGCGCAAAAGAGCGCGCCGTTCAACGCCATGACAGAGTTCACGGATGAATATCGCGTCATCATGACCGACTTGCGCAACGCGCACGGCGGGCAAGCCACCGGTCCGCTGGAGGTTGACAGGCCCTGGGATTCTTAAATCGACGACCTGCTCGGCCTGATGGATCATCTGGGCATCAAACGCTTCATGGTGTTGGGCTATTGCATCGGAGCGCCGTACATCTGGGGGCTCGTCAAGCGCGCACCAGATCGGGTTGTCGCTGCGGTGCCTGCGCAGCCAGTCGGCTGGAACAAGGCGCACCCCAACTACATGCGCGAACTCAGCCTGAAAAGCTGGGCGCCCGAGCTGATGAAGCGCAACCCGGCGATCACGCCGGACATGATCAATAAATTTCTGGCGAAGATGTTCCCCAACCCCGATTTCCTGTTCACGGTGAATCGTGATTTTGTACGCAACAGCCGTACGCCGATGCTGATTTTGCTCGACGACTCGGCGGGGCACCCGTACGACGTGGCGTGGGAAACCGCGATGCTCGCGCCAAAGTCGGAGTTGGCTCACTACCCGTGGAAAGACCCCAAGGATTTAATTCCCATTGCGGTGCGGCAGGTGCGTTCGTTCCTGCGCGCACATCGGCCCGCTGTGGCATGAGCAGCACCTTGCGCAGTACGATGATACGCGGCGCACTAACCGCGCTGCTGTGTGCGAGCGCAACTACGCAAGCTCAGCCTGCGCCTCCCTGGCAGCCGCAACGCGCGGTGGAAATCGTCGTCGGTTCCGGCGCCGGCGGCGGCAACGACCGCAACGCGCGAGGTCTGCAAAAAATACTCAATGAAAACAAATGGTTACAGAATGTCAGCGTACTTAACAAAGTCGGCGGCGGCGGCACGCTGGCGAACACCTACGTCAACGGCCACCCGGGTGACGGTCACTATCTGGTGTTCGCGCGGCAGGGGCTGCTGTCGAACCACCTGATGGGTCGCAGCACCATCGGCCCCAATGACTTGACCACGCTCGCCATGTTGACCAGTGAACCCAGTTCGCTTGCGTTGCGTGCCAACAATACCGTGTTCAAATCGCTGCCCGATGTGCTGGAACGTTTGAAGCAGGATCCGCAGTCGCTTACGATTTCGCTCGGCAGCACGCGCGCCGGTTCGCCGCATTTAATGCTGGGCATGCTGGCCAAGGCGGCCGGCATCGACGCGCGGCGCATGAAGCTCGTCACCTTCAGCGGCGGCGCCGAATCGATGACACAACTGCTCGGCGGCCACATCGACGTGGCGGCGGTATCGATCGACAACGCGACGCCTCACCACAAGAGCGGCGCGTTGCGCATCCTCGGCGTCTCCAGCGCACAGCGCCTGGCGCCGTTGCCCGACGTGCCCACGTTCAAGGAACAGGGCTACGACGTGCAGATGAGCGGCTTCACCATCGTCATGGGACCGCGCGGCCTTACCCCCGCGCAAACGGCGTATTGGGAAACCCTGCTCGAGCGCGTGGCAAACACCGCTGAATGGAAGCGCATACTCGCCGCCGATCTGCAGGATTGGGATTTCCGCAAGGCAGCGCCCACGCGCGAGTACCTGCGGCAGCAATATGAAATCACACGGGGATTGCTGGTGGATATCGGCATGGCGAAATAAACGCCCTGCAGGCGTGATACGCTTGACCCACTTATCGACAGGAGAATCACCATGAGCTACGAACACATACTGGTAGACCACGAAGACGGTGTTGCCATCATCACGCTGAATCGCCCCGAAAAAATGAACGCGATGAACCGCAAGCTCGGGATCGAGCTGCATGCGGCGGTGAAGGCGGCGGAGGCGGACGACAACATCGGATGCCTCGTCATCACCGGTGCGGGCGATCGCGCGTTCACCGCCGGCGGCGACATCCACGAGCAACTGGAACACGACAAAACGTTTTCCGACAAACAGCTCGATGAAATGCGCGACAACAAGAACCGCTACGAGATTTCCGCCTGCGCCAAGCCCGTCATCGGCATGGTCAACGGCGTCGCCTACGGCGGCGGCGCGGTGCTGGTGTCCTCGCTCGACATGCGCATCGGCTGCGAAGGCGCGAAATTCCGCTTTCTCGCCGCCGCGTATGGCCGCATCAACAGCACCTGGACGCTGCCCAATCAGGTGGGCTGGCCCGTTGCCAAAGAGTTGCTCTTCACCGCGCGCACCGTCGGCGCCGAGGAGGCCTACCGCATCGGTCTCTTGAACCACCTTGTGCCGCGCGAACAACTGCGTGCCAAAACCATGGAAATCGCCAAAATGATCGCGGGTAACCATCGCGGCGCGGTGATGGGCGTTAAAAAACTGATGCTGAAACAGATGACGCAAGACCTCGAAGCGCAGTACATGGAAGAGCACGAATACACCACCAACGTGATGCGTGGGGCCAAGGCCAAGGACGCGTTCCCTGAGTTCATGGCGCGCAAGGGGTTGAAGGCTTAACGGCGAGTTTTTTGTGTTTGCTTTGCGTCCGCACTGGGCAGGCATGCACGTAGCAACAACACACCATCCCCGTCGTTCCCGCGCAGGCGGGAACCCATACCCCGGTGCCACCCGAGACGGGATTATGGGTTCCCGCTTGCGCGGGAACGACGGTGAGAGTTTTGCGTTCTGCCATGTTTGCGCAACATGTCCTGTGCAGTGCAAACCCAATCAAATCCAATTCCCGGCACTACTGAATCAACAAACTTATCTGCCAATACATCCATGCAAATCTCAAAAACTCTATTCACCACCGCCGTAACCGCCCTGCTCCTTTCCACCGCCCCGCAAGTCCTCGCCCAATTCAAGTCCGACGCCGTGCTGCTCGAAGCCGCCAAGGAACCCGGTGCAAAAGTCACCGACAGCGGCCTCGTCATCCGCATGCTGAAGGAAGGCAAGGGCCCACAGCCCAACGCGGCCTCCACTGTCCGCGTGCACTACAAAGGCACCTTCCCCGACGGCAAGGAATTCGACAGCTCCCACAAACGCGGCGAACCCATCGAGTTTCCGTTGAACGGCGTCATCAAGTGCTGGACCGAAGGTGTCGCACTGATGAAAGTCGGCGGCACGGCCAAACTCACCTGCCCATCGTCGATAGCCTACGGCGCGCGTGGCGCGGGCGGGGTGATACCGCCGAATGCTACGCTGGTGTTTGAGGTGGAGTTGTTGGGAGTGCGGTAAGTTCGGGGCCGTAAACGCTCCCCGACAGGATCAGGACAGTCGTTCCGACCCCTACAAGGTCGCCGCCACTACCGCAACGCCAACCCCGCCCCCTTAACCACCGCCGCCCAGCGCACGGTTTCGCTTTGCATGTATTTGCCGAGTTCTTCGGGCGTGGTGGCCGCCGGTTCCTGCCCTTGATCGATCAGCCGCTTTGAAAACTGCGGGTCTTTAAGCATGTTCACCACTTCGCCGTTGAGCCTGGCGACGATGGGTTGCGGCACGCCGCGCGGCGCAATCAGCGCGTACCAGGTGATGCACTGAAAGCCCGGCAGCGTTTCCGCCACGGTCGGCACTTCGGGGGCAGCGGATGAACGTTTGACGCCGCCGTGCGCCAGCGCGCGCAGCTTACCCGCCTTCGCCAGCGGCCACACCGCCGGCATGCTGTTGAACATGATGTGCACCTGACCGCCAACGAGATCGGTCACCGCCAGCGAGGTGCCCTTGTACGGCACGTGCAAAAACTCCGCCTTGGTCATCACCTTGATCATCTCGCAGCCCAGGTGATTTGAAGTGCCGGTGCCGGGCGAGGCGCAATTGAGTTGTTTCGGTTTGGCGCGCCCCAGCGCCACCAGCTCCTCAACATTGGTGACGGGCACCGACGGATGCGCGACCAGCATTTGCGGGCTGTTCACCACCAGCGATATCGGCGAGAAATCGCGCGAGGCCTCATACGGCACCTTGGTTAGCAGGGATTGAATGATCAGCCCGGCGGAGGTGGCCATCATCACGGTGTAACCGTCAGGCGCAGCCCGGGCCGTCAACTCCGTGCCGATAATGCCGCTGGCGCCCGCGCGGTTGTCCACCACCACCTGCTGGCCCCAGGCGTCGGTCAGCTTCTGCGACACCATGCGTGCCACCGAGTCGGTGGCGCTGCCTGCAAGATTGGGCACCACCATGCGTATGGGGCGCGTGGGATAGTTTTGCGCCACGGCGCCTGCGGAAAGCAGGGTCGCCACCACACCAAGAACGCAAGCCGCCGGAATGCCGGTTCGAACCAAGGTCGTTTTCATGCCGTGTCATCCTTAAATGGGTAATCCGCCGCAGTGCACGGTAAGCAATGTAGCGCTGGAAAAACGGGCGGTCAATCGCTCCACCGCGGCGATTGACGGCCGCTACCCGCGCCGAGATAATGGTTGCATGGGAATTTGCCTTTGCTTCAGCCACAGTCATTGGGAGCCGCTGCAATGAAAGTCAGCAAATTTGCGCCGCTGATCGGCGCCGAGGTCACCGGCATCG
>SXGR01378193.1_pt1 | contig 14312 bp, 8 predicted proteins | sample 3174711 | NCBI WGS metagenome assembly SXGR01 (sample SAMN11356860, study PRJNA531348) | freshwater metagenome | isolation source: freshwater sample F1-60 | place: China: Fuxian Lake, Yuxi | collected 2017-12-25
CAGTCCTCGGCGAGCGGCACCGAGTCACCGGGCGCGGACACGGGCCGCGGCAGGGGCTGGCCGTGATTCGGATCCGCGGCGGGGGGCCGCTGCGGGGCGGGCTGAGCCAGCGCGCGCGGTGCGACGAGGGCGAGGCCCACGAGCGCCGCGGCCGCGGTGAGGAGCGGGGCGTGGTTGCGTTGTCGTTTCATGGCGCGACGACGATGGGGACGGACGAGCACGAGGGCGTCGAGTAGAGCGAGGGCGAGATCGAGAGCGTCGCCTCGCCCTCGGCGGCGGCGAGCACGAACACCGACAGCGGCAGGTCGCCCTCGTCCTTGCCGGGGAGCTTCACGGTGGCGTCGACGACCGAGAGGATCTCGGGCTCGGAGCTCGCGACGTCGACCTTGAGGGCGAGCTGATTGAGGTCGGAGTCGTAGGCGGCGACCTCGAGGACCTTCGCCGGTTGGAAGGGATTGACGAAGATCGTCGCGTCCGTGGTCACGACCCGCAAGAGGCGCGGCTCCGGATCGACGGAGAGCGCCACCGCATCCCCCTTGGTGTCGCCCGAGGCGAAGGCGAAGGGGACGCTGCCGCCGAGGTCGCTGAAACAGAAGTAAAATGGCGGCGACTCGCCCGAGGCGTCGAGCTGCACGCGCAGGCGGCTCGCGTGCGCGCCGCTGCAGCTCGCATCGAGCGACACGAACGCCTCGGTGTGCAGCGACTCGACGACGACGGGCGCATGCTGGAGCGAGGCGGGGCTCACGGTCGGCGGGGTGGCGCGCACCCGCGCCTCGCGCACGCGGATGACGCCCTCGGGCCACTTGTCGAACGTGCCGTCGGGCACGGGCGCGAGCGTGCACTCGAGCCGGTTGTAGCGCGCGGGGACGCGGTTGCCCTCGACGCCCTCGACCAGCAGCGAGAAGTCGCTCGACCCCTCGGGGAGCCCGGCGGGGCGGATCGTGATGGGCTGCTCTTCGTTGCGGCCGACGACCCGCACGACGGCATTGCCCGACGCGTCCGAGTCGCTTTGCACGACGAAGCTCGCGAAGCCGTCGGCGCCTGCGGTGCAGCGAAACGCGCCGGCCAGCGCCTCGCAGGTGGCATCTTCGGTGGGTGCGAGCACGAGCGCGTTCGGCGGATCGACGTTGAGATCGACGAACGCGCCGCGATCGGGCGCGGCCCCGACGGTGAGGTAGAGCTGCACGCGCTTCTCGAACGGCGCCTGCCGCGGGAGCACCGGCGCGCCGGTCGGATCGAGCACGTCGGCGGCGAAGATCGGTGCGTCGTCGGCGAGAAAATCGAGCCCGCCGTCCGTGGCGAGCGGGTGGCTCTCCGTGACGCAGCCCGAGGGCCCGACGAAGGCCGCGAGCGCCACCGCGACGCCAGCCATGGCCGCGGCGCGCGCGAAGGGACGGGGGGCGCGAAGTTGTGACGAAGGGCGGCGGGCCTGCACTAGCGCCCCTCGAACGGCTCGGCGTACTCGGTGCCGAAGGGGTGCCGGTGCCAGGCCTGCAACCGCTGCGGAAATCCAGACTCGTCGACGTATTCGCATTCTCCGAACTCCCAGTCCGTGTGCCAGCTGCTCGTGCCGGTCGAAGGGTCGATGCCGAGCGAGTGCGCGACGACGTCGAGCGCTTCGGCGCGGAGGCCCTCGGGCGCGGCTGTCATCGCCGCGTCGGGTGCGGCCGCCGCCGGGGCGGGCGGCGCTGCGTGCACGCTGCGGGCGTCGAGGCGCGCGTAGGACTCGAGCACCGTGAGCGGCACCTCGGCGACGCGGCCGCCCGGCAGCGGGACGAGAAATCGTGGGGACTCCGGTTCGTCGTGCATTTCACCTCGCTCGGTGCGGTGGGCGGCGAGCATAGCCCGACGCGCTCCGTTTGAAACGCCGGCCGAACCTCACGGGCAGGGCGCGCGCCCCGGCGATGCACACCCGCGGGCGCGTGCCTCGACTGCTCAGAATCGCGACCGAAGAGCAGTGGGTAAGCCGAGTCGAGGCCAGGAGAGGTACGACGCGCGGGCCGTCACCGATGTTCCACGTCGGCCTTGTCGGGAAGCTGCTCCCGGTCATCGCCAGTGCATCGAGTCCATCGAGGCGACGGGTATTCCGCCGCCCCCGATGTGGCGAGGGCATCGAAGACCCCTCCAGGTTCGACGATCTTGACTCTTCGAAGCGGATGGCTTGGTCCTCGATTCTAATGAAGCGAGGACCAGGGGCATTGTCGGCCGCGCGCGCTTGGCGCAACATCGCCCTGACGTGGTGGACGAAGCGACGAGCGCGGCCGAGGCCAAAGAGAACGGGGACGCGCGGCTCGGTACCGTCGTCGCCGGTAAATATCGCATCGACGCGACGCTCGGGGCGGGCGTCATGGGACAGGTCTACCGCGGCGAGCACGCCGAGCTCGGCAAGGCCGTTGCGCTGAAATTCCTGCACGTGAACGAGCAGGCGGACGACGCCTTGATTCAGCGTTTTCTGCGCGAGGCGCGGGCGATCAGCGCGGTGAAGAGCGAGCACATCGTCGAGGTCTTCGACTGGGGGCGCGACGAGCTCGGCCACCCGTTCCTCGTGATGGAGCTGCTCGAGGGGCGCGAGCTGCGCGAGCGGATGGAGCAGCGCGGCAAGCTCGCTGTGCACGAGGCCGTGCGCTTCGCGGTCGAGGCGCTGCGCGGTCTCAAGCGGGTCCACGCCGCGGGGATCGTCCACCGGGATCTCAAGCCGGAGAACCTGTACCTCATCACGGGCGACGACGAGGAGACGCACCTCAAGATCCTCGACTTCGGGCTCAGCAAGCTGGTCGACGCGGACGGCGCCGTGCTCGCGCGCTCGCCGCGGCTGACGCAGCAGGGCGCGGCCGTGGGGACGCCGCTCTACATGGCGCCCGAGCAGGTGGAGGCCGACGACACGATCGATCACCGCGCCGATCTCTGGGCCATGGGCGTCATCCTCTACGAGATGCTCTGCGGCGCGCCGCCCTTCGTCGAGCGCTCGTATGCGCGCCTCGTGATGGCGATCTGCCAGCTCGATGCCGCCCCGGCGTCGCGGCTGAACGGGAGCATTCCCGCCGCTGTCGACGCGGTGCTGGCGCGGGCGCTGCGGCGCGAGCGGGAAGCGCGATTCCAGTCCGCCGACGAGTTCATCGCGGCGCTCAAGGATTTCGACGGGGAGCCGTCGCGACGCGCGTCGACGCTGCGCTCGTTCGCCGCCGTGCCGGTGAGTCCAGCCGTCGATGCCGGCTCGCCGTCGAGCGCCCTCGCGCCACCGCCGACGCCGAGCTCCCCGGCGGTTTTCGCGCTCGGCGACGGCGGGCCGATCGGGCCGCTCGACGCGACGATCGCCTCGCTGACGCGCGGAGGCGCCACGGTCTGGCTCACGGACGCGCCGCTCTTCTCGCTGTGGCGCGGCGAGATCGCGTCGCCCGATCGGCTGCGCGTCGAGGCGCGTGACGGCGCGGTGCGCGATCTGCGGCTCGAGCCCGTGGGGCAGCTCTTGCTCGGCCGCGTGAAGGAGGTCAACGACGAGGTGAACGATCTCGTCTACCCCGAGGTCGCCTCGAGGCTCGCCGCGCGCCTCACGCACGACGGCGCGCGCTGGTGGATCGAGCGTCGCGAGGAGTGCAGCGTCCCGGTGCAAGTCGGTGCGCGGAGCCTCGCGCGGGGCGAGCGTGCGCCGCTCGTTCACGGCACGTTCGTCAACGTGGGCGCGATGCGGTCGACCTTCGTCGACCGGCGCTACGTGTCGAGGACGGTGCCGGCGGGTGCGGTCGACGGCGCGACGGGGTTGCTCGCGCGCCCGGGCCTCGAGCAAGAGGTGGCGACAGCGCTTCAAAAGCGCGACGGCGCGGGGCTCGTGCTGCTGTGGCTGGCTCCCGGCGATGGCACCATGCCCGCGTCGGCGCGCGCGGCCGTGGCGCTGCATCGCCGCTGGCCCAGCGAGGTCGTGGCGCGCTGCGAGGACGCTGCGTGCCTCATCGCGCGGGGCGACTTTGCCGTGCTCGCGGGGCAAGCGCGCGAGGCGTGCGAGGCGGCGAAGTCAGCGGGGACGCGCGTCCTGGCCGCTGGGGTCTGGGCCCTCGAGGGCGAGGCACGCGACGCCGGCTCGGAGCTCGAGCTCTGCCTGGATGCGCTCGATGGCGCGGCCGGTCCGGGGGCGCGCGGGGCCGAGGAGATCGTGGATCTCCGCCAGCTCCGACGAAAGACGGCAGCGACCGCGCCCGCCGAGCTCTACGCGAAGGCGGCGAGCAAGAAGTGCCAGCTCGTGCTCTTCGGGATCGAGGAGCAGGCGGCGCTCGCGCAGGTGGGGCCGCTGGTCGTGCCGGCGCTCGAGCAGGAGCTCGCGGCGATGATTGCTACGCTGGCGGGTCCAGGCGCCGTCGTCGCGCGCCTCGCCGCGGGCGTCGTCGGCGTGTGCATCGCGCGGAAGGTCGAGCTCGAGCCGCTCGCGACCCAGGTGCAGTGCGAGTGGCACGCCCGCGCGCCCATCACCGACGGCAAGCTCGAGCTGCCGCGCACCGTGTCGTGGGAGGACGTCGCCGCCGAGCGCGCCCCGGCGCGAGCTGCCGAGCTGTCGGGCGAGTGCGCCGACGCGCATGGGGTCTTGAGCGCGCTCGCGGGGGGCTTGCCGTATCCGATCGCGGGGCGTGTGCACGCTGCGATCGCCGCGTCGAGCGCGATCGAGCGCGTGAAGATGCTGTTCGACGTGCTCGAGGGAGCGTGGCGCTTCATCGCGATCGTGCTGCTCTCGGCGTATTTTGCGAAAGGCGGCGGCGACGAGCACGGCGCGATGGCGGCCCTCTTCGAGAAGCACCGCACGCGCACCGGCTTGCCGCTCGGGGCGTGGCGCGAGCTCGCGCGGGTCGCGATGAAGGCGTTCGACGGAAAGGACGATCCGATCGGGACGCTCGCGCGGCAGCTCCTCGAGGTGAACGTCGGTGAGAACCAGACGTTCGACACCTTGAGCAACCTCATGCACGCGGAGCGCAACGCCTTCGCGCACGGCCACTATGGAGAGGCGCGCGCCGCCCACGACGTGCGCGAGTTCGAGCAAATGACGCGCTCGTTCTTGCGTGCGCTGCGGCCGCTCTGCGCGTGGACGCTCGTGACCGTGCAGCGGACCGAGCCCGACTTGTTCGGCGAGTCGCAGACCGTCGAGTTCGTCGACCACACCGGGCCGCATGCGGCGGGCGCGCGGCGGCGCTTTGGTTTCGCGAGCACGCTGCGCCTCGCCAACGTCGTCTACCTCGCGCGCTGGCGCGACGGGCTCGTTCTGCCGCTCGAGCCGTTCCTGCGCCGTGTCACGAGCGACGGTCGCTTCGACCTCGCGTGGCTCGAGCACCTGCCGCGCGCCGGGCAGCTCACGATGAGCGCCACGGTCAGCGGCAGCGTCGTGCCGACGACCGTCGAGCTTCGCCGCTTGCCGCCGCTCTTGCGCGAGCTCGCGGCGGAGAAGGGAAGGTGAGCGAGGTGGTGACGCCCGAGTGGCTCGGCGCCGGGCTCGCGTTTCGCTGCACCGGCTGCGGCGATTGCTGCACCGGCGCGCCGGGCTTCGTATGGGTGAACGCCGAGGAGATCGCCGCGCTCGCCGCCGCGCTCGGGCTCTCCCCCGAAGACACGGAGCGGCAGTTCGTGCGGCGCGTCGGGGTGAGGCGCTCGCTCTTCGATTTGCACAACGGCGACTGCGTCTTCTTCGATGCCGAGCGGCGCAACTGCCGCGTCTACGACGCGCGACCCGCGCAGTGCCGAACCTACCCGTTCTGGCAGGCTCACACCGAGTCGCGCGAGGCGTGGGACGCCGTGCGCCGCGAGTGCGAAGGCGCGAGGGAGTCCTCGCCGCTCATCGGCGTCGAAGAGATCCGCGCCCGCGTGCGTGAGAATGCGCGCGCGAGAGAGCGGCTCTAGGATAGCGTCCGAGGCTCGCATGGCAGGGGAGCCTTTCCACCCGGGCGACGTGCTCGGCGAGCGCTACCGGCTCGTGCTGCTGCGCGGACGCGGAGGCTTCGGCGAGGTGTGGGAGGCCGAGGAGCTGCTCCCCGATGGCCGGCCGCTGCGCCTCGTGGCGCTGAAGCTCCTGCGCGCCGAGCTGGCCGCGGGCGACTGGGCGGAAGAGGCCCGACTCATCGCCTCGCTGCGCGACGGAGCGCTCGTGACGATCTTCGCGGCGGGGATCCTCGAGCCGGGTCCTGGCAGACGGCCGCGCCCGTACCTCGCGATGGAGCTGCTCGTGGGCGAGGATCTCGCCAGCGTCGCGGAGGTCCACCAACGCACTCCGTGGCGACGGGTGCTCTCGTGGGCGCGCTCGGCGGCGGCAGCGCTCGACGTGAGCCACCGCGCCGGCGTCGTGCATCTCGACCTGAAGCCGGCGAATCTTTTTCTCACCCTCGACGGCGCTCTCAAGGTCCTCGATTTCGGCATCGCGCGTCGCGGGCTTGCACGTCTGTCGGACCTCGAGCTCGCAAGCGATGGGGCCGGAGAGCTCTCCACCGCCGCCTTTCTCGCGGCGCGCAGCGAGTCCGAGGCGCGAGGCGCGTCGAGCGAATCGGCCCCGACCTCGAGCGCGGCGCTCGTGCTCGGTACGCCCGGGTTCATGGCGCCGGAGGTGCTCGAGGGGCTCGAGGCGACGCCGGCGGCGGACGCTTACGCGCTCGCGGCGTGCATCGTCACGCTCGTCACCGGCGCGCTGCCGCAGGACGTTCGCGAGCGACCCGCCCGAGTCGCGCGGTCGGCTGTGTCGCCTGGCGATCGCCACGCGGCGAGCAGCATGGGGGAGTGGATCGTCGAGGTCTCCGACGCGACGATGCGCGGGAGGCTCCGGTGCGCGTCGTCGTGGCACATGCCCGCTGGCCTGCGCGCGCTCGCGGAGCGTTGGCTGCGGATCGATCCGGCGGCGCGCGGCGTGACGGCAGGCGCGCTCGCCGCTGAGCTCGACGGCGTCTGGGAGCGGCCGTACGGCGCGAGTTTGGCGCCTTTCGCGGGGCTCGAGCCGCTCGGCGCCGAGGCCGAGGGCAACCTCTACGGGCGCGGTGAGCTCGGGTTACGCCTCGCGCGCGAGCTCGCCCGAGAGCCCTACCTGCTCCTCGAGGCGGCGCCGAAGAGCGGCCTCGCGTCGCTGGTCGCGGCGTCGATCGTGCCCGAGCTTGGCAAGGCGTTCGCCGACGGGCGCGACGAGTGGCTCTGCCTCCCGCTTGGCGCGACGAGCAAGGACGGCGTGTACGATCGAGGGGCACTCGTCGCCGCGCTCGCGACCTCGGAGGCTGGTCGTGCACTCGCTGCCCCGCGACGGAGCGACGCGATTCCGCCGTCGCCGCGCGCCGCCGACGCATGCGACCGCGGGCGCCTAACCGAGCTTGGGCCGCTCTCCGATGCGCTCGCGGAGGCTCGCCTCGGCGCGGTGCTCCTCTGCGACGAGGCGTTCGGGGCGGCGCACCTCGCGCTCGTGCGCGCGCTCGTCGCGGAGCTTGCGGGCGGCGCTCCTGGCCTCCGCTTGGTCGTGATGCTCGACACCGAGGGGCGGGGGGCGTGGATGCCGAGCGACCTCGGCGAGCAGCTTCGCCCATGGCTGCGCTTCGTGCCGCAGGTTTCGCCGAGCGCAGCGAGCGACCTCGTGCGTGGGCCCGCGCTCGCGGCCGGCGTCACCATCGACGGCGCCGAGGGCGTCGTCGCCGACGTCGAGCGTGCACTCGCGGAGGACGCAGGGCTCAGCGCTACGTCGCTCGCGCTCGCGAAATGGTGGCGCGGGTTGTGCAGCGCTGCTCGTCCCGAGCTCGGTCCTGGTCGCGACGGCGGGCGGCTGACCCTCGCGACGTGGCGAGAACAACGCGGCGTCGTGGGACCGTTCGCGGAGCACGCGGAGGACGTCCTTCGCGGCATGGAGGCCATGCGCGGCGAGGCGGCAGAGCTGCTCCTCTCACGTCTCGTACGCGCCGACGGTGCGCCCATCGATGCCCCCGAGGAGATCCTCTTCGCAGGGGTGGAAGACGTGGCCGAGGCGCGCGCGGTGCTCGCGCTCCTCGAGCGCGCCCAGCTCGTCGGCAAGCGGCGCGGGAACTTCCGGCTGAGCTTCCCGGCGCTCGCCGAGAAGTGGAAGCGGCTGCACGAGCGGCTCCTCCGCGACCTCGACTGGCGCATGTTCGCCGAAGAGCTCGAGGGCGCGGCCGAGCGCTGGCGGGCGGGCGGTCGCAGCGCGACCGAGCTGTGGTCGAGCGCGCGGCTCGCCGACGTGGACCGCCGACACGCGCGTATCGACGCCGAGCTCGGTGCGGGCGCTCGCGAGTTCTTGGCTGCGTCGCGTCGGTCGCGCCGCCGCCGGCGCATGCTGCAGCTGGCCGCGGGGGTCGTCGTTGCGCTCGGCTGCGCGCTGCTCTTGCTCGTCGACAAGGCGCAGCGGGCGCACGATCGGGAGCAACGCGCGGCGCTCTTCGCTGTGCAGCGAGCGGCGGCCGCGGGCGCCATGGTCACGCGCTCGCGCCGTACCTTCGATCCCTACGTTCGCGTCGCGTTCCTCGCGGGCGCCCTCGAGGCCGGGTCGAGCGATCCGCTCGTGTCGCTCGAGCTCTTGGCGGCCGCGCGCGGGCTCCCTGCTGCGCGCTTCTTGACCCTCGAGCCGCCCGCGTCGGCGGAGTTCCCTTGGGGTCCGCGCTATCTCCTCGGCGCGTCGCGTTCCCACGCGATGCTCGTCGATTTTCTCCCCGATGAAGGCGCAGCGTGGGCACCGACCCCGCAGCGCTTTCGACCGCACTCCGAGGGCCTCTACGATCTCGTGCCCGTGCCGTTCGACGAGGCCTTCGTCACGCGCGGCATCGACGGTCGGTTGAAGGTGTGGCGGCTGCGGGAAAATCGCCAGCTGGCGCTCGCCGCCGTGTCGCCCATGACCTGCCTCCTCGGCCTGAGCCGCGTGCTCGTGGCGTCGGCCGCGCCCGTCGTCGCGTGCTCGACCGTGGAGGGGCTCGCGCGCTGGGATTTGCGCCACGCGGCGCGCTTCGACTCGGCCTCGTGGCAGGGCCGGGCGCTCGATCTCTCCCCCGACGGCGAGTGGGTCGCGGCGGCGCGCCAGAAGCAACTCTACCTGTGGCGTCCGACCACGGGCCATCGCGGCGAGCTCGCGCTGCCGGAGCCCCCGCTCGCGGCGCGCTTCTCCCCGCGCGATCCGCTCCTCGCGATCGCCGACGCGTCGAGCATCGCGCTGGTCTCCCTCGCGGGGCTTGCTCCGGCGCTCTTGCCGGCGCGCGAGGGCGACGACACTGGGATGCGATTTTCTCACCTCGTCCGCGAGCCGCAGGAGCTGCGCTTCTCGGAGTCCGGCCTCGAGCTCGCCGTGTGCGACGCCGAAGGCCGCGGCGAGCGGCATGACCTGCGCCGCGGCCGGCACATGACAGACGAGCGCGAGCGTCCCGAGGAGGCGTGGCCGTGTCGCGCGACCACTGGCGCGTGGCCTCGGCGGCTCGATGGACCGCTCGACGGCGCCGCAGCCGCAGCGAAACGCGCTCGCGGCGCTCGCGGTGCGCCCGCGAAAAACCTCGGCCCGCGCGCCTTCGCCGGAGGCTGGCGGCTCGAAGACGAGCGCGCGATAACCCGCGATCTCGTGCTGTTCGATCCCAAGGACAGCCGCCTCGAGGATCTGCTCATGGTCCACGACGGGGAGGGCGCCGTCGCCGACGCGGGTGCGTCGGTCGCGCTCGTCGAGCGAGGCGGGGACGTGCTCGCGCTCGAGGTCGGCGGCAACGTCGTCGCGCTCGATGCCCTGACGATGAAGCGCCTCGCAGTGCGACCGGGGCATTTCCTCGCCAGCTGTCCGGACGGGCGGCTGCTGGCGTGGCGCGTCGCGAGCGAGGGCGAGTGGCAGCTCTTCGGAGCGCGTCACGACGTCTCGTACGCGCGGGTGGCTCGCGAGCCGGGGGTCGTCGTCGGCGCGGATCCCGAGTGCCGCCATGTCTTTTTCCAGCGCCTCGACGGGACTCTCGCCGCCGTGGCGCTCGAGGAGGGGCGTCGCGACGAGCTGCGCGAGCCGGTGCCGATCGCGCCGGCGGGCGGGGCCTTCGTGCTCGACGGCTACGTCTTCGATGTGCGCGCGAGCCAGGGCGGTAGCATTGGCGATGTCGCGGTCGAGCCGGGGTTGTGGCTCGCCTTCGGCTCCGGAGCCATGGTGCGCGCCGATGGCAAGCTCGGTGGCCTCTTGCCGTACGGGCACGCGATGCCGCGGGCGACGGCGATGGCGGACGGTCCGCGTCCCGGCGAGCTCTTGTTCGCGGACGAGACCGGCGTCGTGCTGCGTTGTCAGGGCGGCCCCGACCGGCGGCTCCTCGGCGCGTACGCCGATCGCGAGTGGAGCGACATCGCGGTGTTCCCGGGCGGGCGTCACATCGCGCTCGCGTGGGCGGACGGAGTCGCGGTGCTCGACTCCGAGCGGAGCGAGATCGTGGGCGAGCTCGAGCTCCCGGGCCGCGGACGCTTCGCGCGCTGGGACCAAGAGGGCTCGCTGCTCACGTGGTCGCGCGCGTTTCGCGGTGAGCTCGCCGGCGAGGTCATTCCCATCGCGCCGAGCCTGGCGCGCAAGGTCGGACTGACGGCCTCGAACCTTCGCGCGGTGCTCGACGTGACTGGGCGCCCCGTCGTGCGCATGGATTAGTGCCGGACTCGGAGCGCCGCGGTCGCGCTTGCGTGGGGGCTCGACTTCGCGCTCAGTCGAGGTAGGCAGCGCGTACGAGATCGCGCCAAGTCAGGATGCCGTCGGGATGGGTCGGGTGCCCGACGAGCACGGATGAGATCCCAGCGTCGAGCATGCGCTCCGCGGCTTGCCGCAAGGTCGCTTTCCCCTCCACGGTCACGAGGCGACGCGATATGAGCTGGTGCACGGGTCGCGCGAGCGTCGCGGCGTCGCGAGACTGCTCGCCGAGCCCGCCGACGAACGGGCTCCTCGCACGCAGCAGATCGCGATCGGAGAGGATCCCGACGACGTGGCCTCCGTCGTGCACGAGCAGGTGGTGGATCCCGTGCCGCGCGAGCAGCTCCTGGGCCTCGAGCACGGTGGCGTCCGCCGTCGTCCGCACGAGCGTGCGGCTCATCACCTCGCTCACGCGCCGATCGGCAGCGGGCGGCCGCGGGGAACGGGGCGACGCCGGGCACATCGCTTAGAGCATACCCGCTCGGTGCGCTACGGTGGTCACACTACGGCGGCGCGCGCCCCGCGAGCTTGGCGCAGATCGCTGCCGCGGCCGCGACGCGCGAGTCGTCGGGTTCGCGCGCCCGAGCCTCGGCGATGAGTCGCTCGGCCCCGGTATTTTCGCCCGCGTCCGCGAGCGCCACGGCCGCGAGCACGAGCACCTGCGTGTCGCGCCATCCGCGATCGAGCAGCTTCGCGAGCCCGCCGGCGGCGAGCGCCGCGCGGCCCACGAACGACGCGCGATCGGGATCCACGCCCGGGAGCTCGTTGGCGCGGGCGTGCGCTGCGTTCGCGCCTCCATTCTTGACGAAGAGCTCCCCATAGTCACCGAAGCCGACGAGGGCCCAGCTCGGATGGCCTACGAGCGCCTGGCGCAAATTCGGCGCACCACGCTGGCGCTGTGCCTCGCCGGCCGACGTGTATTTCAGCAGCACGAGCTCCACGCCGTAGCGCTCGAGCGCGGCGTCCCAGCCGGGCTCCGCGTAACGAATCGCCCGGTAGGTCTGCTCCACGAACTCGCGGGAGTAGGCCTCGAACCTCGGATCGAAGAACGCGCGCTCCGACGGGAAGAACTCCGCGAGGAACGGGCCCGCCCAGCCGTCGGACACGAACGCCGGCCCGACGAGGCCCTCGCGTCGCACGTGCGCGAACAGATCCGTGGGCCACACGCGGCGGTTGATGCCGGGGCCGCGCGGAAATCGCTGCCATTGCACAGCGGGACCGCCGACGACGCCGACGGCGAGGGCGACGAGCGCGAGCGCCCGCATCGAGAAGCGCAGCGTCGCCGGGCGAGCGGCCGCTTGTCCGCGCCGTGCGAGCCCAGCGAAGACGCGCGACAACCCGAGCGCGACGACCGGGGCGAGGGCCACCGCGGCGGAGTCGACCACGCGCGCATACCGCAGCGAAAGCCCGAGCCAGAGCAGCGCGGCCGTGAACATCCCGGGGGCAAGCGACCTCCGCGCGAGCGCGAGGCCCGGCACCGCGAACGCGGCGAGCAGCCAGAAGGGCCACGTCTGTTCGAACGGCAAGGTGTGCGGCGGGCGGTACTCGACGACGTGGCTCGCGAGCTCGGGATCGGTGCCGAGGTCGAACGGCACGAGGAGCGGTGCGGCGCCGTGCGGGTGGTAGGCGAGGAGCGCGGCTGCCCCGAGCGCGACACCAATGGCGGCACATCCGAGGAGCGGCGCTGCGGCGTGCGCGGCGGCGGTGAGGCGTGCTCGCGTGCGGGATCGCTCGCCTGCTGTCTCGCGCGAAGGTCTGGCGAACGTCGCGGCGAGCCCTTCGCCTCCGGCCATCGCGACGAACGTGAGGAGCGCGTTGACGGCGCCGCCGTGCAGCTGGAGGCCGACGGCGAGCGCGAGTCCCACCGCGAGCACGCGGATCCGGGATGTGGCCGCGGACGTGGGCGTTGGGGTGGCCGCGGGCGTGGCCGCGGAGGTGGAGCTGGACACGAGCGTGGACGGGGTGCGCGGCGGTACCAAAAGCGGGATCGCGGCGAGCAACGACGCGGCGAGCAGCAAGTTCGAGTAGAGCTGCGGCCGCTCCGTGAAGCGCGCGGCGCTCGCCCACGCCGCGAGCAGCGTCGCAGCAGCAGAGCCCATCTTCGAAGCGCCGAGGCGGCGGCAGATCGCGAGGACGCACCCGAAGGTCGCGACGAGCACGAGCTCCTTCAGGCACAAGAGGCCGGTCGGCCCACCGAGGCGCCACGCGAGCTCGAACGTCGTCGCCGAGAGCCACTCGTGCAGGATCCACGCGTGCCGAGGCTCGGTGAAAGAGAGCGCATTTTCCGCGGGGATCGCGCGCGTCTCGAGCACGAGCCGCCCGGTCGCGAGGTGAAAGCCGGTGTCCGCGCTCGAGATCTCGATGAACCCGAGTGCCGCGACGCTCGCGAGCACGACGGCGGCGAGCGCCAAGCTCCCGAGCCTTACGGCGCAAGCTCGCACGACCCCGCGCCAAGCCGCCGCGGCCGACTCGCGCACGCCTTCACGCATCGGGCTCAGTCCACCGAAGGCCACGCGAGCGACACGTCGACGCTCGTGCCCCGCCCGGCGGCCGGGCCGACGAAGCCCGACGCGCTGAAGGTGCGCTCGACGCAGCGAGCGACGCTCTCGAGCTCGTGGCTCGCGGCGACCGCGCGCACGCTCGCGGCCGAGACGCTCCCGTCGGGGCGCAACGTGAACGACAGCGTGACGGCGCGCGCCGGCGGCACCTCGCCAGAAGCGGTCTTGCACTTCTGCTGGAGTCGCCAGTAAATCTGCTCGCGCGCGGCGCGCTCTAGCGACAGTCCGCTCAGCTCGCGCGCACCTCCGCTGCCTGAAGTCGTGCGCGGTCCGGCACCCGTCGGCGCTCCGGCATCGGCGTCCGGCGTCGCGATGGATGACCCGGGTGAGGCCGAGGTCGCCGGCGCCGCCGACGCGTCCGCACGCGCGGAGCCCTCCGTGCCGACGAGCGTCGTCCCGTCCGGGCCGGTGGTCCCGGGGCTCGCGGTCGGCACCTTCGCGACTAGCTCGCCGAGCGCCGCGCCGACCGGGTGCTCCTGGACCTCGTCGTCGGCGGGCGCACCTAGCGCCGGCGCCGTCGTCACCTCCGCGGTGCTCGCGGCAGGCGAAGGCTCCTCGCGCTTGGCGCACCCGCCGCCGAGCGCGATCCCCAGCAAGATCGCCGGCTCGTAGGCACGCAGCGAGGCCACGATCGGCATGCGCGTCGGATACCATGGCGTGACCCACGGCGCTTGACGTCTGCGTGGAGCGTTCTGCGTGCGCGAACGTTCCGCGCTCGAAGCGAGCGACTCGAGGCACGCTGACAAGTTCGCTCGCCCCCGAATCGGGCGAGGGCGAACGAGCTCGTCGCCTCGCGCCTCACCTTGACCGTCTCGACGCTGTGTGGATTCGGTGGCGGATCTCGGATTCGCCGCACTAACCTCGGAGCGCCATGCGACGGCTCCTCCTCATCATGAGGCACGCGCGCCCCGCATTTCGCGGGTCGCTCGCCGCGCGCTTCGCCTTCGCGATCGGCGCGTCGGTCGCGGCAGGCGCGGCATCGGCGACGCTCCCGGCGCTCCTCGGTCAAGCGGTCGCTGCGGTCGCGGGCGGCGCTCGCACGGCACCCGGCGGAGAGCTCGCTCGGCTCGTCGCGCCCCACCTCGCGTCGAGCTCGCCGCTCGCCGTCATCGCGACCGCGC